>Ga0138256_10001856_pt1 | contig 22720 bp, 23 predicted proteins | sample KNB2016incub_MG_FD_105486 | JGI IMG/M metagenome (GOLD analysis project Ga0138256, IMG submission 105486) | Active sludge microbial communities from wastewater in Klosterneuburg, Austria - KNB2014incub_MG | ecosystem: Engineered > WWTP > Activated sludge > Unclassified | place: Austria... | reverse complement strand
TAGGCTTTGTGTTTAATCAGATTATTTTTTGTATCTCGATATGTGTGCTTCTCCATATGTTGAAAAAGTTCTTTAAGGTTAAGAAGCCAATGCTATTTATTCTATTTATGTTGTTATACCCAACATCTTTTTACTATTCAGCCGTATATACCGAGTCACTGTTTTTATTTTGTACATTAATGTCTTTACTATTTCTATATGAAAATAAAGTAATTCTATTCTCGATAATGGCTATATGTACCTCACTAACTCGTATTCAGGGGGCATTTATATTAATTCCTGCATTCTTTAGCTTTTATATATTTGGCGATAGCTTTATTTCCAATATAAAGAGAATAGTGCGCTCCCATTTGTATATTTGTGCTCCCCTTATTGGGCTAGCTGTATACATGTTCTATTTATACAAAGTAACAGGTAATCCACTATATTTTTTAACAGCTCAATCTTCGTTTGGAGCAAATAGATCTAGTTCAATAATATTGTTGCCACAGGTATATTATCGATATTTTAGAATATTTACTATCTCATCATATAACTACCAATATTTTATTGCTGTAATTGAGTTTTTAATGTTTAATTTTTGCTTGATACTTTCAATAGTTCATGGGTATGTATCATATAAAGAAAAGAATAAGTATGGCCTTGGTATCGCTTTATTTTCACTTGTAAATCTTTTGTTGCCGACTCTCACAGGAACACTGTCATCAACCCCTCGCTACACATTATTTGCGCTTTCGCCGTATTTTTTGATGATTAGATGGAAGCCATGGGTGCAATATGTTGTCGGCACTATATTTATATTAGTTCAGGTTATTCTATTAGCCTTCTTTGCTCAAGGCCATTTTGTTTCATAAGGGGATTAAATTGTTGTAGTAGTGTAAAATATACTTTGTATGAAAAACATAACTGTTATTGGTGGTGGGACTGGTACCTTTGTTGTCTTATCCGGATTGAAAAACTATGACTATAATCTATCGGCTGTAGTTACTAGTATGGATAGTGGTGGAAGTACCGGTAAACTGCGTGATCAATATGGTGTGCTTCCTCCTGGTGACGTACGTCAATGCCTGGTAGCCTTGTCAGAGGCTTCAGAATTATGGAGAAAACTATTTTTATATAGGTTTGATAAAGGAGATTTTAAAGGACATAACTTTGGAAATATTTTTTTAACCGCGCTTGAACAAGTGACCGCCCCACATTATCAAGAGGTTATCGATACTGCCTCATATATTTTGCAAACAAAAGGCAAAGTAATACCCGTAACTTTTGATAGGGTTCATTTATGTGCTGAATATGAAGATGGCGAAGTTTTAATGACAGAAGATCTTATAGACTCTGCCTTTTATAAAGAATCTCGAATATCTAAGGCTTTTCTAAAACCCGACGCTTCCGCGAACCCAGGTGCTGTTGAAGCTATTTTAACTGCTGACTATATTATTATGGGACCGGGGGATTTGTATACAAGCATTATTCCCAACCTCATAGTGAATGGTATTAAAGATGCTTTTATGGTTACTAAAGCTAAGGTTTTGTTAAATGTAAATTTAATGACCAAGCATGGCCAGACACCAAACTATTCTGCTGCAGATCATGTCCGAGATCTGGAGCGCTATATGGGTCGAGCTGTAGATATAGTTGTGCTTAATAATAAAAAAATATCAGATGAAGTTGAAAAATATTATTCTGAGTATGGAGAGCAAGAAGTTGTTGACGACCTGAGCGATTTTACTGATCATAAAATTGAGGTTCTTAGGGCAGACCTTGTTGCAGATCAAACAGTTGCAACATCTATGGCTGACGTTATTGTCAGAAGTCTTCAGCGACACGATCCAGATAAACTCGCAAAAGTATTATCATCCGTTATACAATAAAATATGAGTCCGCTATTACATAAACACACAATCTCTGTACAACACGCACTCGATGGGGTGGTATGGGCTTTAAAAACGCAACCAAATTACAGAATTCATCTCGTATTGAGTTTTTTAGTAGTGTGTTTTGGCTTTTTCTTCTCTATTTCATATGTTGAGTGGCTCATCGTTATTATGTTGATAACACTTGGATTGGTTATAGAAACTCTTAATACTGGGCTCGAAGCTACAACCGATGCAATTACACGCGAATGGAGAGAAGAGATAAAAGTCGCGAAAGATGTTGCGGCAGCAGCAATGTTAACATTTGCTATTGGCTCAATTATCATCTCTTCAATAATATTTATTCCAAAAATTGTAGCCTTGATATTATAATATGGCACTTTATCTTTTTGGATTTTTCGTTTCTTTCTTTATCAATAGCTTACTTTTTGTACCTTTTATCAACTTGCTTTATAAACTAAAGTTTCAGCGAGCAGTTCAAGAAACAAGAGATGCATTTAACAAAAAAACACCTATTTTTGACTTATATCATAAGCATAAGGCAGGTACTCCTGTTGGAGGCGGAATATTAATAATTATTACGACGCTTTTTTGTTTTACTTTCTTTACTTTATTTATGTTGGTAACAGGTAAAGATATAGTGTCAAATTACCAATCTATTGTTTCAGAGATAAAAATATTACTTTTTACTTTTTTGTCTTTCTCTTTTCTAGGGCTATACGACGATCTAAAGAAAATATTCATTTGGCAAGATACCTCATTTTTTGGGTTAAAGCTCCGACATAAATTATTAATAGAAATTATCTTGTCGTTTATTATTTCTTACTGGATATTTGCGGAATTAAAAATTCACATTATCAATGTGCCCTACATGGGTGTATACGATTTATCTTGGTGGTACATACCATTCGCAGCCTTTGTTATTGTTGCTTTTTCAAATGCGATTAATATTTCAGACGGCCTCGATGGGCTATCTAGTGGAGTCTTATTAATCGCGCTTTTTGCTTTCTGGGCAATTTCACTTTCTATTCTTGATACACCGTTACTTATTTTTATAGCCGTCTGGATTGGCGGTCTATTGTCATTCCTGTATTTTAATATTTATCCAGCGCGTTTATTTTTAGGAGATACAGGCGCCCTATCGTTTGGCGCTACCTTTGCTGTTATTGGGCTCCTGTTGGGTAAAATATTCGCAGTAGTTATTATTGGGGGTGTATTTGTTGTAGAAATTGCCACCTCATTCATACAGCTCATGTCTAAAAAATATACTGGTAAAAAGGTTTTTGACGCAGCCCCGCTTCATCTATTGTTGCAATATAGAGGGTGGGAAGAACCAAAAATTGTCATGCGTGCCTGGCTTGCCGCAATTCTCTTCGCAATGCTTGGATTGATGATTGCTTTCCTTAAGTAGCCCCAAACCGTATAATATAACCAATGAAAACAATGTACGGAGAGGGAACCTTTGTTTTTTCGCATTATGAGGCAATGTGGGATACGGGAGTGCTGAAGTTTTATTATGAGGTAAAAAACAAAGATTCGAAATATGACTTTGTTGAAATATGGCACCTTCCTGATAAGACAGATATAGGACATCTATCAACAAAAATGATTGATAGTATGCTTCAATCACTTCACTTAATTATTGGTACGAGTTACTACAAAGCTTTCTGTCCTAAAGAAATCCTTATTCAAGAATATTCGTTATCTCAAAAACAAGCTGATTTTTGGAATACCGTCTACACAAAGGGTTTGGGTGAATTTTTCTATAATAACAAACTAGATTTTCGAGATTATATTTCATTTCCCTTTGATAATCAAAAAGATGAATTGGGTATAGAGAGTCTCTCACTAGAAGAAAAAGTCCTTGTATTACACGGAGGGGGCAAAGACTCAGTTGTCACTGCGGAAATTGTAAAAAAGAGTAATACGCCTTTTGACCTATTCTGCTTAAATCCAAAAGACATTCAGTATGCAGTAGCAGAAAAAATGGATAAGAAAATACACTCTATTACTCGGCAGATTGATCCGCAGCTACTTGAATTAAATGCATCGAAGACCGTCTTCAACGGACATGTACCAATATCAACATTCTATACTTTTGCAGCAGTTCTATATGCACTGTCAGGCAACTATCGCTACATTGCAATTTCTAGCGAAAAGAGTAGTAGTTACGGAAACGTCGAATATTTAGATGAGGAAATAAATCATCAATGGAGCAAGTCAGAAGAAGCTGAAAATTTATTCCGTTCATATATTGCCACATACATCTGCAGCAATCTTGAATATTTTTCAATGCTGAGACAATGGTACGAAATTGAAGTCGTAGAATTTTTTTGCTCTTACCCAAAGTATTTTGAAGTGTTCTCTAGTAGCAACCATAATTTTGCATTAAAAAATACATCTTCTGCTAGGTGGGAGTATGACTCTCCTAAAACAGTTTTTGTTTTTATTCTACTTTCAGCATTTTTACCTAAAGATACACTGATAAAGATTTTTGGTGCTAATCTATATGAGAAAGAAGAACTAGTAGGAATATTTAGGGAGCTTTTAGGACTCAGTGGAATAAAGCCATTCGAATGTGTAGGTACTCCAGAAGAAGTGTTCGTTGCAATGAAAAAAGCTCAAGACCGAGGTGAATTTAGTAATGATATTGTTATGGATATGTTTAATAAAGAGATATCGAATTACACAGAGATTGCTATGGATGAAATGAATAAAAAAGTTTTTTCTACATATGCAGCTGACAATATTCCACAAAAGTTCAAAAATATATTATGACAATATCGGAATTGAAAAAATTTAAGAGCATCTATATTCTTGGATACGGCATTGAGGGGAAATCGGTCCATAGATTTTTATCAAAATTCTGTCCTGATGTTACGGTTGGTATTGGTGATCAGACTATTGATCCTGAATATCTAGAAAAACAAGTTGAGTATGACTTGGTGATTAAATCACCAGGAATACGAATGGATAAAGTAAGAGGAACCTATACAACGCCAACAAACATTTTTTTTGCAAACAATCAATGCGAAACTGTTGGCGTTACTGGCACCAAAGGAAAGAGCACCACAGTAAGCCTATTGCACAAGGTATTTGTTAATGCAGGAAAAAAAGCAGAGCTTGCAGGCAATATCGGTCTTCCAATGCTTGATTTATTAACAAATGGAATTGATCAAGACACAATTGTGATTTTAGAATTATCAAGCTATCAACTTGAAGATATCGCATATTCCCCCCATGTTTCAATCATCTTAAATATTCTAGAAGAACTCCATAATCATGAGTCATTTGAAGAATATGTACGAGCTAAATACATGATTTTCCAGCAGGCACAACTCAATGATTACGTTCTGTTTAATCCTGCGCTTCCTCGTATTGACGAATTTCTTACATCGTCAGCTTGTCATACAATTAATTTTTCTCAATACCTAGATTCTTATACATTCAGTAAAAATATTCACATTAATACAGTTCAGGCACTTGCTGCGTGTATCGACTTGTATAAAATAGATAATAGTATTCTTCAAAAAACGCTTGATTCATTTCAGTCGCTACCCCATAGACAACAAACAGTTGGCGTGGTGAATGGTATTTTATTTATAAATGATTCAGCAGCAAATCACCCTGGCGCTACTTTTCATGCGCTTGAGTCACACGAAAGGATTGCAACAATATTGCTAGGAGGGCAAGATAGAGGATTTGATTTTGCTCAAGTTGTAGAATTACTCAAACAAAAAAATGTAGAACACATAGTGCTTTTCCCAAATACCCAAGAAAAAATTATCAAACTAATAGAACTCGAGCAAGATTATAAACCTCAAATCTTTTACTCTGACTCAATGGAATCTGCTGTGGCCTACGCCTTTAATCATACGGCAAAAGGTGAGACCTGCTTGCTTTCGCCTGGAGCACCAAGCTATCTAATGTTTTCAGGATTTCCAGCTCGAGGTGAGGCATTTATTAAGGCTATACAAGAGTATGAAAAAAATAGTACACCGACAACATAGAGAAGCTGTAACAGTAAAATCAAAGTCTCCAATAGGATATTTAGCTATTCTTCCGATAATATTAACAACAATAGGATTATTTTTTATTTTTGATGCATCATCGATAAATGCTTTTAGAACTCTTGGAGACAGTTTCTATTTTTTTAAACAGCAGTTAATTTGGTTTGTTTTAGGAATCGGCGTGATGGGTTTTTTTAGCTATTTTGATTATAGAAAGTTGTACTATATTTCATTTCCTGTCCTGTTGGTTACTATCTTTTTTTTGATAATAGTACTGATACCAGGTGTGGGGGTTACTGTTGGTGGAGCACGTAGATGGATTAATTTGGGTCCAATTGGTTTTCAACCATCTGAGGTTGCTAAATTTTCTGCAATTTTATACTTATCATCATGGTTTTTATATAAAGAAAGGCAGCGATTTTTATCTTTCCTTTTACTCCTGGGATTTATTATTGGTTTAATAATGATTCAGCCAGATATGGGAACTTCTATTATTATTTTTCTACTTTTCATTTCAATATATTTCTTTTCTGGAGAAAACCTTCTGCATCTTGCTGTGTTTTCTCCATTTGCAATTGGAGCTGGACTTATCGTTGTTTTTAGCTCTTCTTACCGTCTTAAAAGACTGACAGCTTACCTAGACCCAAACAACGATCCAAATGGAATTGGGTATCATATTAGGCAAATTTCAATTTCTCTTGCTTCGGGTGGTTTTATTGGGCGAGGATTATCTAGTTCACGCCAAAAATATCAATTTTTGCCCGAAGCGCACACTGATTCTATTTTTGCTATCATTGGAGAAGAAATTGGATTTATAGGCTCATTTTTACTAATCGGATTGTATGTATTTTTGTTGTACCAAATCTTTCAAGTAGTCATACATTCTAAAGATAGATTTGGAAAATTGTTAGCCGGTTCAATTTGGTGCTTGTTGGCATGGCAGGTAATAATTAACTTAGGCGCTATGGTTAGCCTCATTCCACTGACTGGAGTGCCTTTGCCATTCATATCATATGGAGGATCAAGTTTGTTGATATTGTTTTCTTTAATGGGAATTGTTATAAGTGTCGCACGTCGTAAATAAATAATGAATACAACAAAAATTCTTTTCACAGGAGGACACGTTACCCCAGCATATGCAGTAATTCAGGAATTAAAGAAAAGAAAAAATTACGACATTTACTTTGCTGGGAGAAAGTATTCTGATCGAAGATCCAAGGATATATCTTTTGAATATGATGAAATATTGTCACTACACATACCTTTCTTCAACATTACTACAGGAAGGCTTTCCAGAAATATAGGAATTCATTCTATAGTCGACTTATTTTTGCTTGTGTATGGTTTTATCTACAGTGTGTATGTATTACTAAAAATAAAGCCACATATAATTATGTCTTTTGGAGGCTATATCGCACTTCCTATATGTATTGTGGGGTGGATTATGGGAATAAAAATTATTACCCACGAGCAAACAATTTCACCAGGATTATCAAATAAAATTATCGGATTTGTTGCAGATAAAGTGCTAATTTCGTTTGATGAAACAAAAAACGTATTTGGGAAAAATAAAACCATACATACAGGTAACCCAATACGTGATCAGTTGTTGAGTACTACATCACCACTTGTAGTAAATAAGAAAAATAAACCTGTTTTATTTATAACCGGAGGAAGCCTAGGATCACATTCTATAAATATGCACATCGAGCATATTTTAGATGAATTATTAAAGTCATTTTTAATAATTCATCAAGTAGGTAATGTGTCTGAATTTGGTGATTATCAAAAGTTTAAATCTTATATTTCTGAAGATTATTTTTTGTATAAAAACCTCACTGTTAAAGAAATGTCTCAAGCCTACAGCCAAAGTGACATTGTCGTAGCAAGATCTGGCGCAAATACGTTGTGGGAATTACTTATATTAAAAAAACCCGCAGTTTTGGTTCCGCTTCCTTGGTCGGGACAAAATGAACAAAGACTTCAGGCAGACTTTTTTGTGTCACATACATTGGGAGAGCAGTATGATCAAATTAAACCCAGCAGTGATTTATTGAAAAAAATACATAATGTGTATAAAAATATTTCTCAATATAAGAAAGCTTTTGCTCAACTTCCACAGAATTTTATTCTTCCTGCTGCGCATTCGATCGCTGATATAATAGACGAATGCGCAAAGTAGTTATATTTCTTTTCGGATTTCTAGCAATATGTTCTGTTATATATACTGTTGCCACTTTTTTTCGAGTAACAGAAATAATTGTAGAAGGTTCATCGAACGTGGCTGGCTTGGAGATATATAATTTAAAACCTATATGGAGCTTACATAAAGCCGATATTGCTCAATCAATTTTAGATAAAAACCCCAAAGTAACAAAAGCTACAGTGTCGATTGAATACCCACACACCCTGTTAATTTCACTTATAGAAACAGTTCCCACTGCAAAACTTCGTCTCTCAGATGGTTTTATGCCCCTTTCTTCAGAAGGAAAAATTATTTCTAAAGAGCGGGATGATGTAGAAAATATTAAAGTAACTATCGTATATTATCAGCCGCTGTACTATAGAAATTTTTCTGTTGGTGACACAATCGATATTAAAGAAGTTGTTGATTCAGCATATTTTATTAATGAAGTGCAAAAGCTTGCTATACCAATTAGCAGTGTTGATATACGCAGCGAAAATATGATAGTATTATTTTCAGAAGACCGTGAAATAATACTATCCTCAACGAAGGATAGAAAGTTGCAAATTGCTCAATTGGGTGTCGTAGTACAGCAATTTAGGCAAAAGGCAATGGATTTTAGTCGCTTAGATATGAGATTTAATAAACCTACGGTTGTATTTAAAAAATAGCATTATGGCAGACAAAATCTTATGTGGCATTGATATAGGAAGTTCAAAAATAGCCTGTATTGTTGCAAAGATATCAGAAGAAGAAGATCAGCCAAGAGTGCTTGGATTTTCAAGTGTACCTTCCAGGGGAGTAAAAAAAGGCCAAATCGTTGATATTCAACAGGTAACCTCTGTAGTTGAGCAAGCGGTTGAGCAATGCGAAAGAATGGCCGGTACAAAAATAAAAAAAGCGTATGTTTCTGTTGGTGGACCCCATATTCAATCTTTAAACTCCCAAGGAGTAGTTGCTGTTTCGCATCCAGAAGTTGAAATATCAAATAGTGATGTTGCACGAGTCATAGAGGCTGCTAAGGCGATTTCTTTATCCTCAACACGCGAAATTATCGAAGTCGTTCCTAGAGAATATATTGTTGATGGACAATCAGGAATCAAAAATCCATTAGGTATGAGCGGTGTTCGGCTTGAGGTAAATACACATATAGTGACCGCGAGCGTGACTAATTTACGCAATATTGAGCGCTGTGCATCAGATTTGGGAATCGAAATTCAAGGATATGTATTTTCTGGATTATCTTCATCTATCGCAACACTTTCTGAAACAGAAAAAGAGCTTGGTGTTGCGCTAGTAGATATTGGTGGTGGCAAGATTGATCTTGCCGTATATGTTGATGGTGCTTTGACACATTCAGTGTCGCTTCCATTTGGTGCACGACATATTACTAATGATATAGCAGTCGGTCTTCGTATCGCTCTAGATTCTGCAGAGAAAATAAAAATCCATCTGAGTGGATTAAAAGGTGTGTCAGATAAAGATAAAAAAAGTGATGATATTGATCTGGCACGACTCCAGTTGGCAGATGATCTAAAATCAATTTCGTATAAAACAGTAGTAGATGGAATCATCAAACCTCGCCTAGAGGAAATATTTGAAAGCATTTATAAAGAGTTAGATGATCACGATCTTATTGCGCGTATTCCATCAGGTCTTGTGGTTGCTGGAGGAGGCGCCATGACGGTTGGAGCACTTGAAATCTCAAAAAGACTAGTTGGTTTGCCTGCTCGCATTGCCACACCTCAATATGTGACAGGACTCATAGATGAGGTCACATACCCCCAATATTCATCAGTTGTTGGCTTGTTAATTTATGGCAAAGATGAAGATTTTGAAGAACAGCAGCTTAATTTGAAAGATTTTGATAAAATATTCAGGAACTTATCTGTTCAAGGGTCGGTAAAAAGAGTGCGCGATCTATTTAAGTCGTTCATTCCTTGACAGAAAAAAGCTGACATATGTTTGTAAAACCAAGAGCTGGACAACCAGCAAAAATTAAAGTTCTCGGCGTTGGTGGTGGCGGCGGAAACGCACTATCCACAATGATTGCCGAGGATGATATCGTGGGAGTAGAATTCATTGCCTTAAATACAGATGCCCAAGCACTTCTTAGTCACAATGCCGATATTAAAATTCAAATAGGAGAAAATCTAACAAAAGGATTGGGATCTGGTGGTGATCCAGAAATGGGGCGCCAAGCAGCAGAAGAGTCAAGAGAAAAAATTAGAGAGCAGCTGGAAGGAGCTGATATGGTGTTTATTGCAGCTGGAGAAGGCGGAGGCACAGGAACAGGTGCTGCGCCGGTCATAGCAGAAATCAGTAAAGAGGTCGGCGCATTAACGGTTGCGGTTGTTACAAGGCCTTTTTCTTTTGAAGGTGCCAAAAGAAAAGTTTCCGCAAATCAGGGAATTGACAGTCTTAAAGATCATGTAGATACCTTAATTGTCATTCCAAATCAAAAAGTGCTTGAAATCATTGATTCAAAAGTAAGCGTATTGGAGGCCTTCAAAAAAGTAAATTCAATTCTTCATCAAGGTGTTAAAGGTATTGCAGAACTCATAACAACACCTGGTCTTATCAATGTCGATTTTGCAGATGTGAGATCGATTATGCAAGATGCAGGAACTGCACTTATGGGCATTGGAATTGCATCAGGCGAGAATAGAACAATTAATGCTGTTAAACAAGCAATTGCATCTCCGCTTCTTGAGTCATCAATCCAAGGTGCAAAAGGTGTACTTTTTAACATTGTAGGAGGCCCAGATCTCAGTATGTCTGAAGTTGATGAAGCGGCAAGTGTTATTGCCCAAACAGTTGATCCAGACGCAGATATTATATTTGGCGCGGTTATCGATGAGCGAATGATGGATCAAGTGCGAGTGACTGTTATTGCCACTCGTATAGATGGTAATGATCTAAGATTTCCCCATATTTCAAGACATGTACAAGATAGAGAAGATGTTGTCGATACAAAGAGAGAAGAAGCAAAACCTCTTCCATCATTGTATGAAGAAGATACAGATGAAACAAAGACAGTAGAAGATGATACAGAATTTGATGTTCCCACATTTCTAAGAAGACGAGCAAGATAATCATGTATACCTATATTCAATCTAATGTGTGGTTTGGTGGAATGCTTCAAGAAAATCTTCTACCTTTTCTTAAAAAGAGTAATCCGGATTTTATAGTTATGCAGGAGGTTTGTATGCCTGTGTCTGTATCTGCTTATAAGCCCCATCCAGCGTTGGATTTTTTTGACAAGGTCAAACAAGAAACTGGCTTGATACATTCTGTATTCGTTCCAGAAGTTGCATTTAAAGATAAAACTCATTATGACAATACGCATCCTGTAGAGATGGGTATTGCGATAGTATCCAGATTTCCAATAAAGATGCATGAATACAGATCGTATATTCATGACTATCAGGTTTTTGAATGGGAAGGAATGAATGATTGGAGCATCATGCATAAGGGAACACTTGTTGCAGAAATTAAAACACCAGAAAAATCGATGTTTATAGGAACAACACATGGTGTATGGGGATTTGATGACAAGGATAATGTGGATCGAGATCATATGGTCGATGCAATACTAGAGGCGACTGGAGGCAAAAGCCCCCTATTATTCTCTGGTGACCTGAACATAGATCAGAATACTGTTGCTATTGGAAGAATCGAGGAGAGACTAACAAGTGTTTTTAAAGACAAGCTTACAACAAGTTTTAATATGCTGCACAAAGCAGATAAAGGTGGTGGATTTGCAACATCTGTAGTAGATTTTGTATTTGCTAGCAAAGATATAAAGATTCTTGATGCCTATTCTTCAGAAGAAAATGTTTCAGATCATGTCCCGCTAGTAGTGAAGTTTGAATTGTAATCATGTCCTTGCTCAGTATCTGAAAGAAAGTTATAATACTCCCCATGGCACAGCTACCATCGCAACCAAATTTCCCCGAACTTGAAGAAGAAATTCTTGCATATTGGAAAAAAAACAAGATTTTTGAACAATCTATTGAGAATCGGCCCGCTGATAAAACGTGGACATTCCTCGATGGGCCGCCATTTATTACAGGGCTTCCACATTATGGAAGCCTCCTATCTAGTATTCCTAAAGATGTGTTTCCACGATTTTGGACTATGAAAGGGTATCGTGTTCGTCGCGTGTGGGGATGGGATTGTCATGGACTTCCGGCAGAAAATAAAGTTGAGAATAAACTTGGCATAACACGAAAAAAAGATATTGAAGAAAAGATTGGAATCAAAAAATTTATTGATGAATGCAAACTATATGTCAAAGATGTTTCGGGTGAGTGGGAGTGGTATATAGACCATGTGGGCCGATGGGTTGATTTTCAACATGCATACAAAACAATGGATACTGATTACATGGAATCTGTCATGTGGATTTTTAAACAGATGTATGACAAGGAATACATTTATAAGGGCATGCGTGTATCGTTATATTGCCCTCATTGTTCTACCCCCATATCTAACTTTGAGGTAGCAATGGATGCCGATAATTATAAAGACGTTAAAGATTTCGGCTCAACATACAAATACAAACTCAAAGACGAAGAGGACACTTATTTATTGGCGTGGTCTACTACACCATGGAATAAGATTGTCACGCCAGCGCTTGCTGTCAATCCAGAGCTTGATTATGTAAAAGTAAAAGTAGATACAGATACAGGAAGTGAAAACTACATTTTAGCAAAAACAACCTTAGGAATCCTCGATGGCATTAAATATAAAGTAACCGATACGCTCAGAGGAGACAAACTTGTTGGGAAAGCATTTGAACCTCACTATGATTTTTATACTATTGACGAAGGAATGAAAGCCTGGATTGTTGTTGCGGGAGATTTTGTCACCGCAGATGAAGGTACGGGTATCGTAACACTCGCCGCGTATGGAGAAGAAGATTTGAAAGTAATGAAAGAGAATAAGATTCAGAGAGTCTTACATATTGACGACGAGGGCCATATTAAGAAGGACGTACCTCTTTTTGGTGGTATGTACTATTTAAAAGCGAATAAGGCTTTAAATGAGGATCTGATGAGTAGGGGCCTATTGCTTAAAGAAGAACCATACACACACTCTATGCCACATTGTTGGCGCTGCGGTACTCAGTTGTATTATGCGCCACAGGATGCATGGTATGTAGATATCCAACGACTTAAGCCACAATTATTTAAAAATAACGAAGATGTACATTGGTTTCCCTCACATTTCAAAAAAGGACGCTTTTTAAAAAGTATGGAAGCTGCACCTGATTGGTGTATTTCGCGCAGCAGATATTGGGGCTCGCCAGTTCCGGTGTGGGAATGTGATTGTGGCGAGCGCTTTGTGCCAGGATCTATTGATGATCTAGAAAAAGCTTCAGGTCAAAAAATTGAAGATCTTCATCGCCCCGACATAGATAATGTCATCGTAAAATGTATGAAATGTGGAAAGGATGCTCATCGTGTGCCTGAAGTGCTCGATAGTTGGATAGAGGCTGGTTCTGCTTCATTTGCAGAACATCACTTTCCATTTAATCAATCGATCAAACTAGAGGATTTCTTTCCACCTGATTTTATTGTTGAATACACGGGACAAATTAGAGCATGGTTTTATGTACTCCACGTACTATCTACGGCACTATTTGATACGCATGCATTTCAAAATGTGGTTGTTACCGGGGTAATTTTGGGAACTGATGGAAGAAAGATGAGTAAAAACTTTGGAAATTATCCCGATCCAAAAATGATGATTAATAAATATGGGGGTGACGCGCTGAGACTTTACCTCATGGGCAGCCCCGTAATGAGGGGTGAGGATATTGTTATTTCTGAAGAAGAATATAGAAATCAGATCAAAGTTTTTCATCTGACATTATGGAATATAGTCAAGTTTTACGAATTATTTAATGATGTAGATGCCGTCGTATTTGATAAAAATGTCTTACACGCGCCACAATCTGACAATATTCTCGACGAGTGGCTCATTGTGTTACTTCAAAAACTAATAAATGAACTCACAAGTGATTTGGAAGGATACGACACAATGTCTGCTGTAAATAAACTCACAGCATTCATAGATGAAACTTCAAAATGGTATGTGAGACGCTCTCGAGACCGCGTGGGTGCTACCGCAGAAGACGATAGTGATAAGAAGAAATTCTACGAGACGTTTTATTATGTTTTAATCAACTTCCTCAAGCTTTCTGCACCATTAGCACCATTTCTCAGTGATACATTGTATCGACACCTTACAGGTGCGACTTCTGTACATCTTGAATCATGGCCAGAAATTTCTGAAAACGTCGACTCAAACCTTATTGATGACATGAATACAATTCGAAAAATGGTAGAAGCTGGCCATAGATCTCGAAAAGAAACAAAACTTAAAGTGAGGCAACCTCTTGCTAAAGTTACTCTTCAGGTTCCAAAGAGCTTTGTTATTCACAATGCCTCACACCTTGATAGAGCAATGAGTGCCATTCAAGATGAGCTGAATGTTAAGTCATGTGTCATTGAATATTTAGATCAAGAAAATTTTGGTGCAATTTTTGATGTATCGTTAACTGAGGATTTAATAATAGAAGGGGAGACGAGGGAATTAGTGCGTTTAGTGCAAGGCGAGAGACGAAAACTAAACCTCACTCAGGGCGACACAATAGCTCTTATAGTACCTTCTTTCCATGAGAGCATGAAAGCCTACTTGCTGAAAAAACTAGCAGCTACTTCTATTGAAATAGGTCCAAAAATAGAAGTAAAAAAGATATGAAAACTAGATATGACGTCTGGTATGTGATTGCTATAGTTCTTCTTAATTTATTCGGACTGTTTAATCTAATCGGATTGCGCTCTGATTTAGTATTGCAAACAGTCCTTTTTCAAATAGCTGGTGTTGTGTTGTTTGTGTTATTTTCACGCATTAAACCAGCACTACTTGAACAAAACTACAAATTAATATTCTTAGTATTTTGTGGTCTTTTATATTTCACTCTTTTTACAGGAAGTATTAGAGGATCAAAAAGATGGATAGATCTTGGCTTTTTTCAGCTGCAAACATCTGAATTCTTTAAACCATTTTATGTCAGTTGTCTCGCAGCTGTCTTGGGAGCACCTAACCGTTTTAGTAGAATAAAACTTTTTGCTTCAATTGGCATGTTTGTTGTTCCGTCTTTTGCGATTTTTTTGCAACCTGATTTAGGAAGTGCTTTAATATTTGCCTTTGTCTTTGCAGCCGTATTCTATTTTTCTGGTTTGTCTTCAAAGATAACGGTGTTGATTGGTATCATTGCAACATCTCTTATGCCTTTGTTGTGGTTGGTAATGAAGGATTATCAGAAAAATCGAGTTATCGGTTTCCTAAATCCAAATTTTAACCCTAGAGGTATTACATACAATATTACTCAAGCCATAATTGCAATTGGTTCTGGGGGATTATTAGGAAAGGGTTTGGGACTTGGAACTCAAGCTCGATATCGATTTTTACCAGAGTATCATACAGACTTCGCGTTTGCCTCATTCATCGAGCAATTTGGGTTTATTGGAGGCGTTATGCTCCTATTGCTATTTGCATTGCTTTTTTCCCGCCTCATAAAAAAAATGTTCATGCTTAAAGACGATGATTATAAGTTTTTATATCTCGTTGGCATAATTGCGATGTTATTCTTTGAAGTTGTTATAAATATTGGTATGAATTTAGGACTTATGCCTGTAACGGGTATTGCATTACCCTTTATTTCTTACGGGGGATCTTCGCTTTTATCGACAATGATGCTTCTGGGAATAGCTTCTGCGCTATGACTTGTTAAATTCCCTCTCATACTTTATAATTGGAATCTATGAAATTTGCAGTAATTCAGACCGGCGGAAAGCAATATGTCGTAAAAAAAGACGACGAGATCACAGTTGATAATCTTAACCTAGATGTTGATGCTGATATAGAATTCGATACCTTAGCAGAAGGTGACGATGAAATGCACGATATTACGCTGGGAAAGCCTTTCCTCACTTCAAAAGTAAAAGGAAAGATTGTCGACAATGTAAAAGGTGATAAAATTAGAGTAGCACGATTTAAATCAAAAGTAAGATCACGAACAGTAAGAGGATTTAGAGCAAGATTAACAAAAGTAAAAATAATAAGTCTTTAACACTATTTTATGGCGCATACAAAATCCCAGAAAGCGGCAAAAGGAAATCGAGATTCTATATCCAAGCGACTTGGAGTAAAGTTGTATGGTGGTCAAGTCGCGAAACCAGGTAATATAATTATTCGTCAAAGAGGAATGACCTTTCGTGCAGGTCCAGGCGCATACTTAAGCAAAGACTTCACTATACATGCGGGTATTGACGGTGTCATTCTTTTCTTTACCAGACTTGGTAAAAAGTTTGTTTCTGTAGTAGCTCCAAAAACATCTTAATTCACTTCTACACTGTATAATACAACTATGGACACTTCTGATATGTCACAGTATATATCTACTATTCAACAAGAATCTGACCCTATAAAAAAGGCCAACCTACTCAAATCATTACATGAAGATCATGATATTACATACAATGTTATTGCTAGCGAGCTTGAAATGTCACCTGCATATATAAGCAATTATCTTAGGCTGCTTAGGCTCCCCGCGCTTGTTCTAGATGGTTATTACACAGGCACAATATCTCTTACTCACTTATTTATCCTAGCGCGTATAAAAGATCAAGATAGAATAATCTCATTGTATGAGGAGATTTTAACAAAAGGATTATCAGCGCTAGACCTCGAAGAATTAGTCAGAAATATTCTTTTTGCCACAGTTTCAAAAGGCGACCCAATTGGCACCGAAGTTCGCAAGGCAATTGAACGAAAATTTAAGGCGATTGATTCAGAAGTAGATGTAAAGGTGATTCAAACCCGCATCAAGTCAAAGATTGTTTTAGAGGTTAAAGGCAATAGATTAAGGACTAATGAGTTTTTACGCAAACTTTCTGAAGAATAATCGGGGTGTTTAATGGTACCAACTCGACTCGAAGGGAAGTATCTAAAGAATACCTTTCCAATGATATCTTGCTGAGGAATGGGTCCAAACGTACGAGAATCAGAAGATCTCTGTCGATTATCTCCCATTACAAATAAATGCCCTAAAGGAACTGTGACGGGTTCGCCATCTCTTAAAAAGCCACCCTCATGAACCTGAGTAGTCCCCTGAATATATTTTTCTTCTAATGGCGAACCGTTAAGGTATACGATATTGTCCCTTACCATGACTTTATCACCCGGAAGACCAATTATTCTTTTTATAAAATCTATATCTTTATTCTCAGGTGATTTAAACACGATCACATCACCCCTCTGGGGTGTGCCAAATCTATATGAAAGTTTATTGGTAAGTATGTATTCTCCATTTCTAAATGTGATGTCCATTGAAGATCCGCGCACCTGATGGGGCTGCATAAAAAAAAGGTAGATGACTATAAATAATGAGCCTACGAAGGTTACTGTTTCGAGAATCTCCATGACAAATTCAATTACTTTTTTTACCACATCCATACTGTCATATTCTACGTTACGAATAGTGACAATTACAAGCATGATATAATGATTTGTTAGGTCGCATAGCTCAGTGGTTAGAGCGTTCGATTCACATTCGAAAGGTCCCTGGTTCAAATCCAGGTGCGACCACATTTTTTTGATAACATATACACATGCTTACTGGAGTAATCGTTGCACATAAAGACAAAAATATTAAACAGTGTATAGATGCTCTAGACTTCTGTGATGAGGTATTAGTTATGCGCAATAATGGTGAAACAGCTCTCGATTTTGGTACTCTTCGAAACAAAGCTCTCAAGCAAGCTAAAAACGAATGGGTTCTTTATATCGATACCGATGAAGAAGTATCCGATGTATTAAAAAAAGAAATTCTAAAAGTTATTAAAAATACAGAGTTTTCATCTTTTTACATTAAAAGAAAAGACCTTTTTTGGAAAAAACCCGTGTTATATGGTGAAGTATTACATGCGCGCACACATGGTTTAGTTCGTTTGGTTAAAAAAGGTTCAGGCCAATGGAGTGGGGCGGTTCACGAAGTTTTTACACCAAACTCTACATCTGGTACATTGAATAATGAGATAGTTCATAACGCTCATGATTCAATTGCAGGCTTCTTACTTAAAATTAATTTTTATTCAACACTTAGGGCTAATGAGTTGTTTAAGGCAGGGAAAAAAACAAATATATTCGAAATTATCTGTATGCCAATAGGTAAGTTTGTGTATTCTTTTTTTGTCCTTCAGGGATATAAAGATGCAGAAAGAGGATTTGTATATAGCTTTATGATGTCATTCCATTCTTTTCTAGTTCGATCAAAGCTTTTTTTACTCTCCTCAAAAAGTTAATTATTTTCTATAGGTAATCTTCAGCTGTTTTTCTATAGACACATTGGCAAGATCAGTTGCAGAAATAGTAATTGTATTTTCTCCTTCACTCAGCTGAACTGATCTACTAAACGTATTCGTTGAGGTTACAATAGTTGGTAGTCCATTAACTTTTACCGTAGTGTTTTCTGTAACTGAGCCAGAAATAGATATCTCATCCTTATCTACCTCACTTCCATCTTGAGGACTCGTTATATTAAGCTCAGGATTCTTATTTATATACACGACTTTGTATATTTGTGAATCTTTTGTTGTAACCTTTTTTTTGTCAGACGATCTGACGTATAGAGAATTTTCTCCTGGATTAAGAGTTACTTCTTTTGAAAACGTACCATCCGTAGCTTCTGCCTCTTCTGTCTTTTCTTCATTAATAAATATTTCTATAATTGTATTTTCTGATGCCTTTCCTTCGATCTGTATTCTAGCTGAGCTTGTAGCATCTGGTAGATTATCAATTTCTGGCTCAATAAGGATTGATGATTCTTCAGTTTTGAGTGCTGTCTTTTTTGTTGTAAATCCTGCAAGAAATACTGAGGTTTTTACTACTATTTGAATTCCAACAGTGGCTAGAAATATTACGAGAAGTATAAGTAAAACAATGTATGCTACTAGTTGCGATGTGGAAGTATTTTTTTGTCGTCTTCGTGTCGGTAGTATGTTTTTCATGTGATTATTATATATGAGCCAGCGGTGGGAGTCGAACCCACGACCACTCCCTTACGAAGGGAATGCTCTGGCCACTGAGCTACGCTGGCTATGTGCTGACATTATAACAAGTTTCAATTATACTGAATGAAATGTTGCTAGCAGAGTTTATTTCACTTCTATTTGGGGGCCCATGGATTTTTGTTATTGGGTGGGCACTTCTTTTTAGCTCTGGCCTTGATAGGGGTCAAATATTGTTTATGGGCGTTGCCTTCTTAATTCTGTATGTATTTGTTCCATCCTTGTATCTTGGGTATGCGATGAAAAAGGGGTACATAGAAGATTTTGATATCACAAAGCGACAAGAGCGGTATGGCATTATGTCTGTGTTTCTTGTCGCGCATATTATGAACCTTCTTTTGGCCTTTCTTTATATGCCGCCTGAGTTTATCGAAAAACTATTAATTGTGGCTATAGCGTATACGACCATATATGTCATCACGTTCTATTGGAAGATTAGTTTGCATATGTCGATTAGCATGGTGGGTATTACGTTTGTAAATATGGCGACAAGGTGGCAGTTTATTTGGTTATATGCTTTGATTCCAGTGATAGCATGGTCGCGATTGAAGTTAAAAAAACACACACCTATGCAGTTGTTCTTTGGAGCTCTTTTACCCTATCTTGAGATTGCGATAATTAGACTATTCTTCTGAGTCTACATACTGTAAAATTGTCTATTACTATCATATGAAAATATCAATAACTGACCTGAAGGAAAAAATACATAGCTACCTTCGAAATATTGATGTAGATGACGATAATGCTGTTTTGTTAACAGAATTGGTTATTGAACAATTGCTTGTTGGAAATCAATTTAATCCCCTTGATGAACTTTCTCATAAGGCCTCACACATTCAATTCAAAGCAACCGAAGAAGTCGTTGTAGACAAGCCATCTGCCCAGCTTATTAAGGGAAATGGAAAATATGCTCCATTTATTACTGCCGACCATCTTTCAGAGGCAATCGGTAGGGCTAAGACACAAGGTATTTATGCTTTGGGCATTTATGACAGCACCTATAATGATTTCTTTGCTGTTTTTTGTCGAAGAATTGCTTCAGAAAATTGCATTGGTATTATAGTTGAGAATGGTGGTCCACAGGGCGTTGTCCCTTTCGGAGGAAAAAAAGATGTAACGGGTACAAATCCCATTGCATATGGAATTCCGACTCATGACAACCCAATTGTATTTGATGCGGCAACGGCAATGCATGCGTATGGCAGAATTAAACAGGCAAAAGAAAAAGGCGAATTACTTCCTGACAATGCGTTTGTAGATGAAGACGGTAATGTTACTACAGATCCAAATATTGCATACGCTGTACTACCTTTTGGAGGTTTTAAGGGATTTGCAATAAATCTCCTTATCGATGTTCTGAGTGGATCATTGGTTCGAGGAAAGAGCGGACTAGATCAACCCCTTGATTCACAAAGATTTATTGGCACATTCATAATTATTATTGATCCATCGTGTTTTGGTGATCTTGGTATTTTTTTGGATTCAACAACAAAATTGGTAAAAGACATTTTGGCGGTTCCAGCTATTAATGAGGGCTTTCCTGTGAGAGTTCCTGGAATAATAGGCGGAAAGCGCATGCAAGATCTGACACAACTAGGAAGCATAGATATAGATGATGAAGTTTGGGAAAGGTTTTCTTCAGGACTTTAAATAGGCAAGAAATTCTTCACAATCCTACAGATTCATTGAGCGGGCGAAGGGAATCGAACCCTCGGCTTCTCCTTGGGAAGGAGACATTGTACCACTCAACTACGCCCGCATACGGCAGCATATGCATTATACACTAGCTCTGTCGTATGCGGACATAATTAATTTTATCGAGACAGTTTCAAAGTCATACCAACTTCAATTCTGTTAGGATTTCTTAATCCATTTGCACTCATGATGCGTGTGTACATTGCTTTTGAGCCGTATGCACGTTCTGCTATCGTCATGAGAGTATCTCCTTTTTGTACAACATAACTTGTTCCAGTTATTTTTCCACTGGTCATCGCTGATGTTGTCTTACCATTATCATTTTCCATTTTTGGAGCTGATGTAGGTTCTTCCTTCTTCATAGCTTCAGTTACTTGAGCTGTATCTTCTGTTGCTGCTAGTTTTCCAACTGCAGGAAGAGTAAGTTCTTGTCCTACTTCAACTACTTCAGGATTCTTAAGAGAGTTTGCTTTTACCAGTTCGTCAGTATAGTCAAATGATCCTAGTTCATCACGTGCAATACTCGAAACTGATTCGCCAGGTTTCACAACGTGAACATTTTTCTTTTGTTCCATTTGTTCTTGTGCCTGTTCTTCTTCTAGTTTTGTCTTTTGACGGGTACTTGTTGATCTATAGATAAGAGTTACTGCAACGAGGAATACTAGAAATCCGAGCGCTACTGAAAGGTAGTTTTCCTTTATTTTGTTCATTAATTCTTCTCTATAGGCTTCTGATGTTTGTGTTTGTGCCATATATGTTCACCTCCTTTCACGTCCGTAAAACTATTGCCATTATACATAGCTGGTAGGTGAATGCAATATATCATTACTATACAAAAGTGATAAAAATAGGTTCACACTAGGTATAGATTTTAAGGAGTCGTCACCCGGGAGAGGGTAGGTGACGAGGTTACTTGGCTAGTTTGCCACAGATGCTACATTTGTAACCAATGGTTTGCCAACTTTGAATTATGGCAACCCACGAACTCTGATTGTTGCAGGGGCAACGAGTTGTTGGTTTTCTGACGATCTTTTTGCCATCACTCTTGTGTTTGGCCATCGGGCCCTCCATTTTCTGATTACCCTCTCCCGGGTTTTTCAGTCTTGTTTCCCTTAACAGATGAGCCAAGCTTTAGGCTTCTGTGTCGGGAAAACTATTATATACCATATTTGATATACTGTTCTCATGAAAGCACTGCTAGGATCTTCAAGTCACACAAATAGTTTTCTTACTGAGTTATTAATAAAGAAGCCAGAAGAAACATCGGTTGTTTTTATCACAACTGCTGCGAAACCGTATGGAGACGATGTGTCGTGGATGCACGCAGATATTGATTCGCTCAAAGCTCTGGGTTGTTCTGTGGATCTTCTAGATATAGAAGGAATGAATGAGGAAGGATTGCGATTAAAACTTGAACAATACGATGTTATTTTTGTCAGTGGTGGTAATACGTATTTTCTGTTAGACCATGTTCGAAAAAGTGGTTTTGATGTGGTGGTTAAAGACCTTGTTGAAAAGGGGAAGATTTATGCAGGGACAAGTGCGGGAGCTATTCTTGCAACCCCTACTATTGAAAGTACAAAGGATGCTGATGATGCATCAATCGCGCCTGATCTGACAGATATGACTGGATTGGGATTTGTCGACTTTTGCATTATTCCACACTATGACAAAAAAGAATATCAAGATTACTGGAAAAGCATTATTAAAGAATGGGATCGCCCAGAAATGCTATTTCTATTAAACGATGGTGAAGCAATCATCATCGACGGAAAAGCAATAAGAGTTGTTATGCGGGACTGATCCCGATAT
>Ga0138256_10001855_pt1 | contig 22727 bp, 16 predicted proteins | sample KNB2016incub_MG_FD_105486 | JGI IMG/M metagenome (GOLD analysis project Ga0138256, IMG submission 105486) | Active sludge microbial communities from wastewater in Klosterneuburg, Austria - KNB2014incub_MG | ecosystem: Engineered > WWTP > Activated sludge > Unclassified | place: Austria... | reverse complement strand
TTGGACCTTACCAGTCCATTTCTCGACAAAACCTTATTACCCAAAGTCCTATTCAATATGAAGCCATTTAAACTTATATATATTTTTATTGCACTCGGGTGGCACTTATCCATTGCTCAAAGTCCAGTCGTTTTAAGCATCGGTGAAGACAAATTGATCGGCAAAAATATCAGTTTTTATGTAGATGAAAGTCAATCTGTGACAGTCGACGAGGTATCTTCCAAACCCTTTGTACCCTGCGAGACAGATGTACTCAACCTGGGACATCAGGAGCATCCTGTCTGGATTCGTTTTCAAGTGACGAATAGAACGGACCAATCCTATTTTCTCCAGATAGAAGCACCTATGCTAGAGGAATTGGAAGTTTATCAAGTAGAGGATGCAAAGTTTAACCAATTATTTAAAGGAGGATTTAATACAGCATTTACCAAAAGACCTATTAAAATTGAAGATTGGTTGTTTAGTTTGCAAAGTAATAAAGATGCGCCTACTACCTATTATATCAGAGCATATACCGGTTTTCCTTTTTTATTGCCGATTAGTATTGCCTCTAAAAATGAATACGTAGGCAGAGTCCAGCAACACAACTTGTTTTGGGGTTTGTATGTCGGCATTATGGTATTTGCTTTTTTGTACAATCTGTTTATTTATTTTTCTGTCAGGGAAAAGACCTATCTGTATTACATTTTATATATCCTGGGTGCATCGTTGTTTTACCTGGGTTTACAAGGATTTGATTTCAAATATCTTTGGCCTGATATGCCCTCTTTGAATAAACATGTTGTATCCATTCTTTGCTTTACCAATATTTGTATCACGGCATTTGCCTTTAGATTTTTAGGCATTAATAAAAAGTCATTTAAATGGCAATATTATTTCGGAATATTCCTTGCCGGCATGTTTGGATTATTGTTTATTCTCGATTTTTTATTGCCTTACGGATTGGTAAACGGATTGGCTCAGTTATTCAGTTTGGTCATCTGTGTTTATTTCATCACCCTTGGAGTCATGGCATATCGCAATAAAATCAGCAATGCCAGGTATTTTTTATTTGCCTGGACTTTGTTTTTATTGTTAGCTATGCTCTATATCCTGACCATCAATAATGTGTTCCCCAGTAATTTTTTCACCACCCATAGTATTTTTATAGGACATATGACCGAAGTATTGCTGCTGTCGTTTGCTTTGGCTGATCGAATCAATTTTCTAAAAAAGGAGAATGAAGAAAAACAATCCCAGATTATATATCAACTCGAAGAAAACGAAAAGATTCAGCTGAGAGCCAATAAAGAACTGGAGCAAAAAGTAGTGACCCGTACTGCAGAAGTTGTAAAACAAAAGAATGAAGCTGAAAATGCAAGAGCACGTAGTGAAGAGCTGCTACTCAATATTCTTCCTGCTGAAACAGCTGAAGAGCTTAAAGCGACAGGCACTTCGGACGCAAAGTTGATCAGTGAAGCCACAGTTTTATTTGTCGATATCAAAGATTTTAGTTCCATCGCCAGTACTTTGAGCCCCGATGAGTTGGTCAATGAAATCAATGAATGTTTTACAGAGTTTGATATGATTGTGGAGAAATACGGTATCGAGAAGATCAAAACGATAGGTGATGCCTACATGGCTGTGGGTGGGGTGCCCAAACCCAATCACTCCAATCCTGATGATGTAGTCAATGCAGCTTTTGAGATGTTGGACTTTATTAGCAAATTAAATCAAACGAAAATTTCCGAGGGCAGAAAACCATTCAATATCAGGATAGGGGTCAACACTGGGCAAGTGGTCGCAGGAATAGTCGGCGTGAAAAAATTTGCTTATGACATTTGGGGCGATACAGTCAATATAGCCAGCCGCATGGAGTCCTTAGGCGTGGCTGGTAAAATCAATATCTCTGAGTCGACCTATCATAGAATTAAAGGACACTTTGAATGTACTCACCGGGGCAAAATAGATGCTAAAAATATTGGCTCGATCGACATGTATTTTGTTGATAAAAAGAAACACTTCCATACGCCGATCCACTAGAAGACACTTTCCTTATTTTAAATTAAACCCAGATAAAAAATTACCAATGGCACTTTTTGATTTTCCACGAATTAATTTTAACGGAAGGGTAGATGTCAATGTACCGACCATCAACAATGCAGTCTATTATCCGCTCACCATGTATGATGCGACCCATTCGCAGGCCTTCTTACCCCCGAGGATATACTATGATAGCCAGGCGGATATCACTAAGATTAATTCAAGCTTTGCTCCTACGATCCACACTGATCCTCAAAATCATAGTCAACCATTTTATATAGAGATTGAACCCATCAATGATATACCTTCCTTACAAAGCTGGTGCATGACTCCACTCGGTCAGGGTGAAGCAGATGCTGCTTATCTGCCTTATTATCAGTCTGTTACATCGGCCCTGGGCCCCATCGTAGGTCTGTGTCCTGGATATTGGAACATGTGGGGAGATATGGGGGTGACCCTAAGCAATACAGAAGTCACTGGTGTGCAAACATTTGACGGAACGGTCATCACGCTTTATGATGATAAGTCATCCTATATTCCTCCGGAAGTGGCACCCTTGTTATCAGCAAAATTTGATTTTGATGCTACACCAGGCTCAGGCAAGACGACGGCTCTGATGGTCGAGACTGTATCCAATCAATCATGTTATGCGAGTATATTCTGCAGCAACTTAAATTTATACAATTCGGCTAATCCTGCTGAGGTATACCTCCAGGGCACTCCCTTCAAATTCTCTGCGTCTATTTACAGCGCATGGCGCACCGTCAACTGGTGGCCTGCCATGGGCGGCTCCGCCAGGTTTTGTTCAGCTCTTCCACTTGATCAAATTCCTGCAGGACAAAATTCTCCGGTGGTGCAATTTTTTAATAAATACATTGCCTATGATGGCAGACCTTTAAAAGGTTTATTTATTTCATTTACCATTCAAAGTGTGTTTGAAAACAGATACGATCAAAACTATTATAAAGAGAAGGGCACTCAGAGCAATCCCGCAAGAGGCTATACCGTAGGTAGTATTACTCCGTGGTATGATGGAGACCTCATTTCAAGCAATATTGGCAGAAACCTGATCTCTCTCAATGCGCAGCCTATTTTTCAAAACCTGGGTGCAGGAGCAAATAATCCCGTACCTGTAAGCATGACTCCGGCTATCTGTTCAATCAAATCTATTGGGACAGGCGTATCTGTACTATCGCTGGACATGGGCAACAGTTGGCCCGAAGCTATTTCACCCGCTTATTCTCAAGTGCCTCCTATCTTTCAACCTCCCATGCCTGAGAATGCTACTTTTGAAACAGCAGTTCTTGGCAAACTGACGCTGGGTACTGTAGAAGATGCAAGTTTAGCGATAGCGACTATTGACATCGATCCTTTGGCCAATCCCAGGCTTGAAGTATATAAAAAAGGGGCGATTTTTGATTTTATTATTTCTGATCAAAACATTTCTAATCGCGTCCATAAAAATTTTTTAAAAGCAACCTTGACGACACCGCAGGGTTATTCAATATTGGCATTGGAGGAAGCCACTTATATGTTTGCGAGTGATCAAAAGGGCTTGTATACTGATCAGGGTGATACACCTGGACAAGGCTTTAATGTGTTTAGCAATACCAGGGAATCTTTTGTGTTAAGGATTTTTCAGAAAGGAGCAAGGGTCACCGATCCTATCCCTGTAGGCATAGCCCAATACATTATTCCGGACGCTGCCAATGATCCACCAGGCCTGCCAAATAAAACAGTGTGGCTGCAGTTAGCAGACGGCGCTGTAATAGATTTTTCACAAGCACCATTTGGCATTGACAATAATGCTGTATACTATTTTGTATATGATGGACTTTATCCCAAAAATCAAGTGCCTGTTTTTTCTCCAGCCAATTATACAGTGATGGACACAGGCTATTTTACAGTGATGCGTGTTCATCCTTCAACGGACTACAGCCGATATCTTGATAAGAACCATCCTTCGTATGCTCCGCCGGATTTTGAAGTGATATATAATGAAATTTTTAAGTTGTATGATGTGGTCTATCCTATCATGGGGAAAGCATTGCCATTCAATAAGGCTGTGTGGGATGATCCAACCATTGCTGGTTTGGTCCTCGAACGAACAGATCTCAAAAATTGGAATAATATTATTTATATGCCCCGGTCCAGAGAATTGAGTGCTGACCAGAGAGCATTGATCGTAGCTTGGGCCAATAATATCTCCTCAAATAGAACGACATGAAAAATATACCTTTCTCATTAAGCGGGCTGTTGCTGATTTGCGTGATAAGCCATTTTGCATGTAAAGAAACTAGCAAGCCACAGGATTCATCACCTATGACGGAAGTGGTTAGCGAGTCATTGGATGCGGGCTTTGATATTAGCGTTCGCACGATGGAGCCTAATCCATCTATCCCTGGCCTCCAATCTGCTGCCTGGGCACGATCCGGTAATAAAGTACTATTGATAGGCGGGCGCAAGACCGGTTTCCATGGACTGTCAGGTCTGGACACTATATTTAATAGCAGACTGGCCAATAAATCAATCTATGTATTGGATATGAGTACCTGGACTTCAACTGAATTGAAGCTAAACCCTAAAGATCAGTCCATGTTGCAGTTTTTTTCGTCTAATATGGAGTTCTTTCAGGATAAGGACACATTATACATCGTTGGGGGTTATGGCACTACAAAAATAACTGGTTCCAGGAGCGATTTTACTTTTGATAAAATGTTGGCTATCAATGTGCCGTTGATGATAAGTCAGGTGGAAAGCCAGGGCGATCCTCAAAAGGCAATACTTTATACGATTCAATCGCCTTTTGTACAAGTATCTGGTGGCGAATTGATAAAGCAAGCCGGGACTTTCTATTTGATGTTTGGGCAAAATTATGCCGGAGCATACACCATAAACAAAACTGGCAATTATACTGAAGCGATTAGAGTATTTAAGGTCATCGGTGGAAAGTTGGCTGATACTGCAAGCATTCGAAATAGCGAATTACACCGCAGAGATTTAAACGTAGTTGTGATTCCGCAAAAATCGGGTAGTTTTTTTGCTACCTTTGGTGGTGTTTTTACGGCTGCGGGCAATGGGTTTGATCAGCCAATATACATCACTCCGGCAGGACTATCCACTTCCTACAGGATAGATACTTTGCATCAGCTTACCAGTCAGTACAATTGTGCTCGGGTTGTCATCTATGATCAGGCAACCGATAAAACTACAGTGGCTTTGATGGGAGGCATTGGGAGATTTCAATATCACGTGGATTCGGCTTATTGGGAAGATGGGGATGATGGGGCTCTGCTTCCTTTTGTAAAAACCATTACGCAGATGCAATATGTTCAGGGAAATATGGCTCAGCGAGTACAAATTCCTCCGGGTAGCCCGGAGCTTCCGGCTTTGCTGGGGGCCAATGCCATTTTTTTGGCCAATCCAGATTTTTCTTTTTCAGATGGTACTATTGATTATGCTAAAATAAAAGGCAATCTGACCACGATTATCGGGTATTTGTATGGTGGTATACAATCTCCATCCCCGAGCTCCAATGATGTCAATCCTTCCAGTGTAAATAACCAGATGTATGAAGTTATTTTAACGAAGAAATAATTTTGGATAAACCTTGTAAAAAAATAATAAAACGCTAATCAATTTTGCATTTCAGGCACAATCAGGTGAAACTCTGGAATTTTAATTTCAAAGAGTTCGTTGGTATCCAATCGGATCATTTGATAGGATCCACTCATTTTACCCATGGATGAAGCGATCGGACAGAAAGATTGATATTGATGGGTTTTGCCGGGAGCTAAGACAGGTTGTTCTCCGATGACACCTTCACCTTTGACTTGCCTGTTGGTGCCATTACTCTCCCAGATCCACCAATGTCGACGAAGCAATTGCACAGTATATTGATTCGAATTGTGGATCCTGATATAGTAAGTGAAAACGTTTTGATCAGAAAAAGGTATAGAGAATTTTGCCTGAAATTCTACAATCACCTCGACGGCGATGCCGTTGGTAATACAATGTGGGGTATTTGAATTCGTTTCACTCACTGGCCTAAGATAAATTTTTTTACAATACTACCGGCATCTCTCTTAGCTTGTTCAAGGTCGTCGTTGAGCACCACGGCGTCAAAACGGTCCTGGTATTCCATTTCCATGGTAGCCCTTTGGACTCTCATATCGATTTTATCCGGTGATTCAGTTTGCCTGGAGATCAGTCTTTGTCGCAGTACTTCGATAGAGGGCGGTTTGATAAATAATGCAAGAGATTTTTTAGGAAAAAAGCGTTTCAAATCAGAAGCTCCGATAACATCAATATCGAACACAATGGTCTTTTTTTGATCCCAAAGTCTTTGCAGTTCGGATTTTAAAGTCCCATAAAATTGACCCGGGTATACTTCCTCCCACTCTACAAACCGGCGTTGATGGATATACTGTTTAAATTTTTTCACATCGATATAATAGTAATCTTTTGCTTCGATTTCATGAGGCCTTCGTGGTCTGGTAGTCGCAGATACTGAAAAGGACAGGGAGGGTATGGTATCGAGTAAGTGATTGACTATAGTGCTTTTGCCAGAACCGGACGGTGCTGTGATGATGACCAGTTTGCCCATAGATTAGACCACATTTGCCAATTGTTCCTTAATCTTTTCCAATTCATCTTTCATCGCAACTACCAGGTGCTGAATATTGTGATCCTGAGCTTTCGATCCAAGTGTATTGATCTCCCGCCCCATCTCCTGGCTGATGAAATTCAGTTCTCTTCCATTACTTACCGGCAGGTCCAGTTTTTCCAGAAAAAAATTGCAATGTTTGTCCAACCTTACCCTTTCCTCGGTAAAATCCATTTTCTCAAGATAATATAAGAGCTCTTGCTCAAATCGGTTGGCATCATATTCAGGTCTATTGCTATATTCGTCGAGGGTCTTGAGCAGTCTTTGTTTTAATTGGCTTATTCTCACATTTTCAAAGGGGGTGATTTGCTCCAGATACTGCTTTATCATAACCACATTCTGTTTGATTACTTGAGCCAGTATTTTGCCTTCGTGGAGTCTGAATGCATTAAATTCTTCTATTGCTTTTTGTATGATGCTCTCGGTAGATGCCCAATCATCTTCTTCAATGGTAACCGCAGGTGATTCAACTACTTCTGGTAGATTCAAGATCGAAGCGATCAGACCTTCTTCTTTGAGATCAGTCACGATTGCCAGTTCCTTCAGTGTCGCAGCATATTTGATGAAAAGGGCCCGATTGATCTGAACCTCATTGACCTCGCCATTGGACTGCTCGATAAAAAAATCAATCTTGCCTCTGTCGATGGAGGTGCTCAGCAGTTTACGGATTTCAAATTCTTTGTCCTTGAGAAAAGGTGGAAGCCGAAACCGATATTCTGAAAACTTGCTATTGACAGACTTAATTTCAACTTTGATTTGATGATCTCTTACGACCCCACCAGCTCTCCCAAATCCCGTCATCGATATTAGCATAGCTGCAAATATAGTTCTACATTATGTCATCGCCAAAGGTGAAAATCAAACGGGTTAGAATCAAATAACTAAATGGTGCCAATTATTCAATCCTTGAATTTAGCCTTTCATCAGCATCAATCAGATTAAACAAGTGCCTTAGAATAGCTGGATCCAAATGTTGGACCCATGAATGTATAGTGTTATTTTGGATTAATAATTTGCAGCGTTATAAATGATTGATTGTTAAAAAGGAGGTATTTTTTACTATACAAACATTGGAGTTGCCAGATATTGTATCTTTATAAAACATAATTTTAAATTATTTTAACATGGCAATGTATAAATTAGATATCAACGGACAAAAGTATTCCGTCGATGTAGCTGAAGATACTCCACTACTTTGGGTATTGAGAGATCATCTGGATCTGACCGGAACTAAATATGGATGTGGCATCGCCAAGTGCGGGGCATGCACCGTACATATTAATGGGGTAGCCAGCCGATCTTGCGTATTACCTGTATCGGTATTGAGCAATGCGAAGATCATTACCATTGAAGGATTGTCAGCCAATGGTGATCACCCGGTGCAAAAAGCTTGGGATGATATAGATGTACCTCAATGTGGGTATTGCCAGGCAGGTCAGATCATGACAGCTGCTGCATTATTGAGTAAAACCCCCAAGCCTTCTGATAAAAAGATCATAGAGGCGATGGATGGTCATATCTGCCGGTGTGGCACTTACCATCGAATTTTAGATGCAGTGAAGACAGCTTCCCGCAACATGAAATAATAGTTATTCTTTTTTAATTATCGAATAAACAATAAAGATCAATGGCAACTTCAATTATAAAATCAACCAGCCGAAGGCAGTTTTTGAAAGCATCCACCTTGGCGACCGGTGGTTTATTTATCAGTTTCAATCTTTTCAGCAAAGGGTCATCTGGCAATATCAAAGCCACCGATGATCCTGATCTGATCAATTTTAATTCATATCTCTCTATTCACCCTGATGGCAGCGTGACCATATACTCTCCTAACCCTGAAGTAGGACAGGGTATCAAGACTTCTTTTCCAATGATCGTCGCAGAAGAACTGGATATGGACTGGTCCAAAATAAAAGTGGAGCAAGCTCCCTTGGACACCAAACGGTTTGAACGACAAGTGGCAGGAGGAAGTAGAAGTACTCCTCATTCCTGGAAGCGTCTTCGTGAGGCTGGGGCCACCGCAAGAAATTTACTGATGCAAGCCGCTGCAGCTCAATGGAGTGTGCCTATGGATCAGTTATCTACCACCCAGGGTTTTGTCTGGCATAAAGCGACCAATCGGTCGATGCATTATGGTTCTTTGGCTGTCACAGCATCTAAATTGACCCCCTCCAAAGACATTGTACTTAAAGACCCTTCACAATTTCATACCATTGGTACCTGGGTAAAAAGTGTCGACAATATGGAAGTGTTCACTGGCAAGGCAATCTATGGTTTTGATGTGAAGCGGCCTGGTATGCTCCATGCCATGATCGTAAGGCCTCCTGCTTTTGGTATGACACTGAAAAATGTGGACAGTGCTGAAGCAAAGGCTATGCCTGGCATCTTAGAGGTGGTCACTTTTGGCAACAAGGTGGCTGTGGTAGGCAAATCTACCTGGGAAGTCATGAAAGCCAGAAAAACATTGAAGCTTGACTATCAAAACGACAAAGCATTGGAGAGCTCTGAGATGCATGAAAAGATCTTCGCTGATATGATCTCGAATGGCAAAATGGATGTGAAGAGAAAAGAAGGTGATACTGAGGCAGCTTTCAAAACAGCAGCTAAAATCGTGGAAGCGGAATTTGTTTGTCCTTTCGTGCCACACAATTCCATGGAGCCGATGAATTTCTTCGCCGATGTCAAAGAAAACACTGCTAAACTCGTAGGCCCAACCCAAACCCCGGAGAGTGCAAGAAATGGCGTAGCCAAGTTGCTTAATATTCCACAGGAGAATATTACAGTGGAAATGACCAAAATGGGCGGCGGCTTTGGACGAAGATTAAATAGTGACTACGCTTTGGAAGCTGCGGAGCTTTCATCCTTGGTCAAAGCACCTATAAAATTGTTATGGACCAGGGAAGACGATATGACTGCAGGGATCTACCGGCCAGCTTGTAAATATAAATTTAAAGCGGCCCTGGATGCAAATGGCAATATTACAGCCTTTCATGTGAGAGGAGCCGGGATGAATAGTGGCAATCCGGTTAGGGAAAATAATTTTCCAGTCGGAGCAATCGATCATGTCACTATGGAGTCATCTGATTTTAAATCGGCTATTACTACAGGTCCCTGGAGAGCGCCAATCACAAATTTCCTGGCCGGTGCCGAACAAATATTTTTTGATGAGGTGGCAGAAGCTGCTGGTAAAGATCCACTCAAAATGAGGCTTGAGCTGGTTGAAAAGGCAAAAACCAATCCGGTGGGTAAGGTCCAATACGAACCTGATCGGTTTAAAGCTGTCATAGATCTGGTAGCAGAGAAATCCAATTGGTATAAAAAGAAAAAAGGCGTCTACAAAGGATTTAGTGTATACTTTGCGCACTCCACCTATGTTGCTCAGGTCGCAGAAGTAATCAAGGTCAAAGGTATCCCCGTTGTTAAAAAAGTCTACTGTGCAGTGGACTGTGGTATCCTGGTCAATCAGAGCGGAGCACGAAACCAGGTCGTTGGCAGTATTGTAGATGGTATCGGAACGGCAATGTTTGGCAAATTGTCTTTCAATGAGGGTGCACCGGATCAAAGTAATTTTGATAGTTACCGCTTGATTAGAATGTCTGAAATTCCTGCAGTTGATGTGCATTTTGTTAAAAACACCATGGAGCCAACCGGTTTAGGTGAACCAGCGCTCCCTCCAATTAGTGGGGCTGTTGGCAATGCCTTGTATTCGGCTACGGGCATTCGGTACAGAGATCAGCCATTTATCGACCAACAGGTAAGTGTAAAATCAACCAGTAAATCAATTATGTGATACTAACATAATCTCTTTTATTCGTATGCCCGGTAATCTATTTGCCCTTATAATGCTTTCGGAAGATTTTCTATAACAGTAGTGGCTTAAGGTTAATTTAGATAATTTGTTTAATATATAAATTATTGAAATTTAGGTAATTATAAAATTTTATCCGCCTTAGTCAGGTCTTGGTAGCCTTAAAACAGGTATTGACAATTTCCCCTAGCTGATTTTTAAAAAATTCATTAAAATAATCTATCTTTGCGGGCCGAAAAATTCGGAAAAGTCTTTTTAATGGAAGCATTGAAGGAATATACTGTACCGCTCACTGGCTTAAAGCCGGGAAATCATGTTTACCAATTTGAGGTAGGCTCTGATTTTTTTAAGCATTTTGAAAATTCGCCTATTGAGCGTGGAAGGTTCACGGCCAGTATCACCTTAGATAGACAGCCAAATCTTGCAGTGGTCAATTTTCAAATTGAAGGTGCCTATGAATGTGTGTGTGACCGGTGTTTGGTGCAGATCGAACTGCCGGTGACTTATGATGATCAATTGATCTTGAAATTTGAAGAAGGAGAAGATACTGATGAAGTGCTGTATCTTGATCCTCAAGCTTCTGAATGGAATGCTTCAAAAGTCATTTTTGAGCTGATTTGTCTAGGCAAACCACTCATGAATGTTTATGATTGCCAGGGTATACCGTGTGATGCAGTGATGTTGAAGAAATTGACGGAGTTTGAAGTGAAGACTGACATCGACGAATCCGTTTGGAAAGACCTTAAAAATATTAAATTGAATTAATAGTTATAAATAATTTGTCATGCCAAATCCAAAGACAAGGATCTCCAGATCCAGAAAAAACAAAAGACGCAATCACCATCATGCTGAACTGCCTAATGTGTCTATCTGCAAGACTACCGGTGAAGCTTTTTTAAGACATCGTGCTTACTGGCATGAAGGTGAGTTGTATTACAAAGGCAGAGTATTGGTCAAAGGAGCAGAATAAAGAAGATGAAAGAGATCATCAGGACGGACCAGGCTCCATTGCCGATAGGCCCTTATAACCAGGCTGTTAGAGCCAATGGATGTTTGTATATATCCGGTCAGATCGGAATAGACCCTAATGATGGTAGCATCAAAAACGGTACGTTGGAGGAGGAGACTCACCAGGTACTAACCAACCTTGGTGCTATTCTTACTGCTGCTGGCATTGGCTTTGAGCACGTAGTCAAATGCACTGTCTTTATCAGAGATATGAGTCAGTTTGCCAGGATCAATGCAGTGTATGCCACTTATTTTAATGAAGCAACGGCTCCTGCAAGGGAGACCGTAGAGGTGAGTAATCTGCCCAAAAATGTTCAAGTAGAGATCTCTGCGATAGCCGTCTGTTAACATGCTGGAGGCTCCACTCGATTCATCTGCAACCAGGCCACGTGTACTTTCTTGTATGCAGCCTACAGGCAATCTTCACTTTGGAAGGTATTTTGGGGCCGTGCAGAATTGGGTGAATCTCCAACAAACTTATAATTGTTTTTATGGCATTGTAGATTACCATGCAATGACCATGCCCTATAAACCCAGTGGTCTTCGCGAAGCTACCTGGAATGGTATATTTGGCTTACTAGCTTGTGGAATTAATCCTGACAATCTATTTATTCAATCCCTGGTGCCAGAGCATGCTGAATTGGCCTGGATACTCAATTGTTTTGCCAGCTATGGAGAGACCCAGAGGATGACCCAGTTTAAGGACAAGACCTCTCAAGCGAGCGAAAAAGACAAGGACGCATTCATTTCAGTGGGACTATTTACTTATCCTGTACTTCAAGCCGCAGACATATTAATATATAAACCTAAATATGTGCCGGTAGGCAAAGACCAGGAGCAGCATCTCGAGCTGGCCCGCAACATCGCCACCAGGCTCAATAATATCGTAGGCAAAGAATTAATTCCTGTTCCGGAGGCATTGTTTACAGAGATTCCCAAAGTCATGTCCACCGCTGATCCCTCCCGTAAGATGAGTGCCAGCCTGGGGGAAAAACACAATATCAATGTATTTGCTCCCGCAGAGGTCATCCGAAAACAAATCAAATCCGCTGTGACAGATACAGGTACACCTGATCCAGGCAAAATGAGTGAGGGTGTTGAGAATTTGTTTTCCTTGCTCCGTGCTTGTGGCCAGCAAGAAGCCGCCAAACAGCTATTATCACAATACACCGCCCAAACCCTCAAATATTCTGAGCTCAAAGAAGTCGTAGCTGATGCCCTGGTCGCCCTCAGCGATCCCATGCGTGACAAAATGCAAGAGATCCTCGCCAATAAAAAAGACTACAAACAGATGATTAAGGCTAGCTCCGTAGTCATCCGAAAGCAAGCCAAAGCCAACCTGGATGAAATCAAAGAGGCTGTTGGGTTGATGGTAGTCTGAGGATGGTCAATATCAAACCACAACTCAGGAAGAAAAGATAGATAGTTTTGTATTGGGGGATGGTCGTTCTTTTTGCCTGAATCTACACAGGATCTGGGATTGAGTACCTGGAAATTTCATGGCATCATTTGAACAGTTTAAAATTACCTAAGAGTTCTTGGACCTTAGGTTTCATCAATTTGTTTATTTTGAACCATAATATTATCCAATCTAGACAATCTCTGTATGATACATTCTCTTGCTAAGGCGATTTTTCAAATCATGAGCTTAGGCCTCATTCTAATCACACCAATGGCTTCAGGATTTGGGCAGACTGTAACCTCTTTGCAATGTGAGTACCTGGTCAACCCCATAGGAGTAGATACAGATCATCCAAGGCTTTCGTGGATGCTGCAAGATTCCACAAGAGGCGCAGCCCAGTCTGCTTATAGAATAGTGGTGGGTACAGACTCCTCAGCCGTAAGTCATCAATTAGCCAATACCTGGGATTCAAAGAAAACTTTAGGGCGCCTCAATTTGGTCACCATGCCAGGTTCTGCTCTCAAGCCTTTTACCAAATATTATTGGACCGTGCTTGTTTGGAATCAACTCGGAAAACCTTTGGCTCCAGGTCGGGTTGCGACATTTGAGACTGGTATGATGGATATGCGCCACTGGCAGGGGAGTTGGATCAGTGATGGTGACAATATTCAAACCTTGGAGGCTCCCTATTTCCGCAAAGTATTCACCACGACCAAAGCGATCCAATCAGCCAGAGCCTATATTGCAGCGGCAGGATTGTATGAGTTAAGTCTCAATGGCACTAAAGTAGGCGATCATCGTCTTGATCCAATGTATACTCGCTTCGACCGCCGAAATTTCTATGTTACTTACGATATCACCACTCAACTCAAACAGGGTCCAAATTCAGTTGGCGTATTGCTGGGCAATGGGTGGTACAATCATCAATCTTTAGCAGTATGGAATTTTGACCGGGCACCATGGAGAGCAAGGCCAGTCTTCTGCCTGGATATAAAAATCACTTATACAGATGGTACCACTCAGACCATCACTTCGGACCAAAGTTGGAAGACCCATACTGGCCCGCTGGTGTTTAACAGTATTTACACAGGGGAACATTATGATGCTCGCAAGGAAATACCAGGCTGGAACACAGTGAATTATGTGGATACTGCCTGGAGGAGGACGATTTTAAGGGCAGCTCCCTCCAAAAATATAGTGAGTCAACTCATGTCGCCAATTAAAAATGTTTTGAAAATTCCTGTTCAATCGATGACCCGATTTAGTGATACCAATTATGTATTTGACCTTGGTCAAAATATCGCAGGTGTGACACAAGTCAGACTCAATGGTGAAGAAGGCACCATCGTTAGAATTAAACATGGTGAGCGACTCCAAAAAGACAATCATGTTGATATGTCTAATATAGATGTATACTATCGGCCTGTTGATGATAGTGATCCTTATGGTACAGACATCGTGATCTTAAACGGCCAGGGGCCCATTGATTTTATGCCAAAGTTTAATTATAAGGGTTTCCAGTATGTAGAGATTAGCAGTAGCAGACCTATAGCTTTAACCAAAGAGGATGTGACCGGTTGGTTTATGCACAGTGATGTGACTCCGGTCGGTAGCATAGATTGCTCCAACCCTATCATCAATAAATTATGGTGGGCGACTAACAATTCTTATCTGTCAAACTTATTTGGGTATCCAACCGACTGTCCTCAGCGTGAGAAAAATGGTTGGACAGGGGATGGACATTTTGCTGTGGAAACAGGACTGTTTAATTTTGATGGCATCACTATCTATGAAAAATGGATGGCTGACCATCGGGATGAGCAACAGCCCAATGGAGTACTGCCTGATATCATACCGACCGGTGGCTGGGGATATGGTACTGCCAATGGCACCGATTGGACCTCCACCATTGCCATCATTCCCTGGAATCTTTATTTATTTTATGGGGACAAAAAGCCGTTGCAAGACAATTACCTTGCTATCAAACAATACCTCAAATATGTTGAAAGCATCAGCCCGGCCGGACTCACTACATTTGGTCGTGGCGATTGGGTACCGGTCAAATCTACTTCTCCTCTGGAGTATACTTCTTCTATCTATTATTATGTAGATGCTACTATCCTTGCCAAATCAGCCAGGCTGTTTGGTAACTCGGAAGATGAAAAATATTACACAGCACTTGCTCTGAAAATCAAAAAGGCTATCAACGATAAATATTTTAATTCGGCTACCAATATCTATGGCAGTGGCCTACAGACAGAGATGAGCATGGCATTACAATGGGGTATAGTGCCTCCAGAGTTAAAATCCAAAGTTGCGGCTAACCTGGCGACCCGGGTTAAGTCGGATGGTATGCATTTAGATGTAGGCGTGTTAGGTGCCAAAGCCATCCTCAACGCTCTAAGCGATAATGGTCAGGCAGCTACGGCGTATGCCTTAGCAGCACAAGACAGCTACCCCTCCTGGGGCTGGTGGATTAAAAATGGAGCTACCACTTTGTATGAAAATTGGAATATTCAGGCAGCCCGGGATATCTCGTTAAATCATATGATGTTTGGGGAGATTGGAGCCTGGTTTTTTAAAGGTCTTGGTGGCATCCATCCTGATGAAGCGAACCCCGGTTTTAAAAACATTCTATTGTCTCCGCATTTTGTGTCACAGCTCAGTCACTTTACCGCCAGTCACCGTGGACCTTTTGGAACCATCCTTTCATCCTGGCAGAGACTGGGCGACAGCATTAAATATTCGGTGACCATTCCGGCCAATTCCACAGCTACTGTGGAATTTGACCTCACACCAGGTCAGCAAATAATACTTGATCACAAACAAATACCTGCTAAAATCAGTCTTTCATCCGGAACCTATTTGTTTATGATCAAATAAATTTTTGCATTAAGAATGGGAATTCATCTTGTCTTACAATGCCTGAAATGACTATGCAATGAAATCTTTCAAAGCTAAAATTGAAATTATTGGAGTCAACCCTTATGTGCCGGTGCCTGATAAAATCTTGCAATATATTTTTAGTCGGGTAGGCAGTGTAAAAGGAAATATACCGATACTGGGCACAGTCAATGGGGTTGAATATAAGCAGACCTTGGTAAGATTTGGAGGTGCGTGGCGATTGTATATCAATACCAAAATGCTTAAAAATTCACCGCAAAGAATCGGAGAAACCATTGACATCAGCATTGATTATGATCCCGTAAAAAGAGAAATTTTGCCACCTCCAAAGTTTAAGGAGGCTTTGAAACATCATGCTGATGCTCAATCAGTTTTTGACCACCTTCGGCCTTCATTGAGACTTGAAATCGTACGTTATTTATCTCAGTTAAAAACCGAGCAATCCCTGGAAAGAAATATTACAAGGGCTATAAATTTTTTGTTGGGCAAAGAAAGGTTTATTGGCAGAGATGGCTTAAAATGATGCTTGGCGTTAATTTATTATCCGCCTTCGCATCAGATTGGTTAAATGATTCTGCGAGTCTTTTGCCTAAAAAAAATCCTTAAATGATTAGGCTAATTCTTTTAAGTACATAGTTTAATTTTATTGACCTGCATACTAATAGGAATTTATGTCAATGTCAATTAAAGCAGCAGCTCATTCATTGAATGTTGAAAAAGGATAAGTGTTTTTACCTTAAAACGGGAGAAATATAGGTGTAATATTCCGGATCATAATGACCTTGGACTTAGCCAATGAGATTTGAGTTTATGATACATCCCATTTGAGCAAATCAACCTATTTTTACCACCATAATCTTACTTATATATGAAAATCATCTGTGTTGGCCGCAACTATATCGATCATGCCAAGGAGCTTAACAATCCGGTACCTACAGAGCCCATGCTCTTTATGAAACCTTCTACCGCTCTTCTGATCAATCAGCGACCTTTTTATCACCCAGATTTTAGCTCCAATATTCACTACGAACTGGAATTGGTGATTCAGATCAATAAAAACGGTAAAAGTATTGATCCGAAGTTTGCACACAAATATTATGACAAGATCGGACTAGGTATAGATTTTACAGCGCGGGATATCCAGGATAGAGCCAAACAAAAGGGACATCCCTGGGAACTTGCCAAAGCCTTTGATTATTCTGCAGTTTTGGGAGAAATGATTCCAATCGATCAGCTCAAAGACCGGAGCAACATCCATTTTGAATTAAAGAAGAACCAGCAGACTGTCCAAATTGGGTATTCGAGTGACATGATCTTTGATTTCGATACCATCATCTCCTACGCAAGCAGATATTTCAAATTGCTCAAAGGTGATTTGATCTACACAGGTACACCTGCAGGCGTCGGACAGGTACAGATTGGGGATAATTTAGAGGGTTACTTAGAAGGCATATCCAGGTTATTTGTAAATGTGAAATGAGCCGGTGTGCGGTAGAGTTTCCTCTATTTAACAATTAAATTAAATAAAAAAATAAACTAGCCAGGATTGTAAGTATTCAGGTAAAAGACAAGTTTCGAGTGTTTACTTATCACCTCAAATTATGATCAATCATCTTATATAATCAAACGCTGCCCGACCTCGAACAAGTACTAATATTAAGTTTTTTTATCATCCAAAAAGAATCTATACATTTGCACCGTCTCATTGAAAGATGGGCTTCAAATTTTAATAACCTAGAACAAATAATTTATGCCTTATTTATTTACTTCTGAGTCTGTTTCGGAAGGACATCCTGATAAAGTAGCAGACCAAATCTCAGATGCACTGATAGATCATTTTTTGGCTTTCGACGCAGATTCTAAAGTAGCTTGTGAAACTTTAGTCACTACAGGCCAGGTGGTTCTGGCCGGTGAGGTCAAGTCCAAAACCTATCTTGATGTGCAGGAGATAGCTCGTGAAGTGATCCGGAAAATTGGATACACCAAGAGTGAATACATGTTTGAAGCCAATTCTTGTGGCATTTTTTCAGCCATCCACGAGCAATCAGCAGATATCAACCGTGGGGTCGATAAAAAGGACCGCGAAGACCAGGGAGCCGGTGACCAGGGCATGATGTTTGGATATGCCAGTAGGGAGACTGAAGATTATATGCCTCTGCCTTTGTATCTCGCTCATAATTTATTGATCGAACTCGCTGCCCTCAGGAGAGAAAACAAACAGATGAAGTACCTCCGTCCGGATGCCAAAAGCCAGGTCACTATTGAGTATAATGATCAAAATAAACCGATACGCATCGACGCTATCGTCATCTCCACACAGCACGATGATTTCGGCACAGATGAGGAAATGAGCAAAAAGATCTACAAGGATATGACCGAAATCCTGGTTCCCAGGTTGAAGAAAAAAATGACTCCTGAGATTCAAAAGCTATTTACCAATAAGATTCACTATCATATCAATCCAACCGGCAAATTTGTGATCGGTGGACCTCATGGAGATACCGGATTGACAGGTCGAAAAATCATTGTCGATACTTATGGGGGTAAAGGTGCCCATGGAGGAGGTGCTTTTTCGGGTAAAGATCCTTCCAAAGTAGATCGATCTGCTGCTTATGCTACCCGCCATATCGCCAAAAATTTGGTGGCTGCAGGTGTTTGCGACGAAGTCCTGGTACAAGTATCCTATGCCATCGGTGTCGCCCAACCTATGGGTCTTTATGTCAACACTTATGGTACAGCGCACGTGGATATGTCAGACGGTGATATCGCAGACAAAGTTTCCACTTTATTTGATATGCGTCCTTATGCGATAGAAAAGCGGCTCAAGCTGCGTAATCCCATCTATAGTGAGACTGCGTCCTATGGACATATGGGCCGCAAACCTCAGATTGTCGAAAAAACTTTCAAATCTCCCGATGGAAAAACTAAAAAAATGAAAGTCGAACTATTTACCTGGGAAAAACTCGACAAAGTCAAAGACATTAAAAAAGCTTTCGGCATAAAATAAAATTATCTCCCATTCAATAGGCAAAAAAAAGAGGGTCGCATTCAGTTGTTGCCCCTTTTTTGTATCTATATTCCTTTTTACGAATGTAGGATTTGCAGATTAGGCCAACACTGAGTGGCCTGCCCGGGTCTTCCGATGCTCATTGTATCGAAATAAAACAGATATAAAAAAAATATATTCATACGGTTTCCCATCACCCATCTTCGTACTTTTGCATCCGAAATCATTAAATCGATAGTATGTCCCATCCTCATCAGTTTGAATCAAGACACCTGGGCAATGATGCTGCTGCCGTAAGTCAAATGTTAGAAGTCATCGGAGCGGCCAGCCTGGACCAATTGATAGACGAGACCATTCCTGACAGTATCCGGATGCATGGTGCCCTGGACATCCCTGAAGCGATGGACGAGCAGGCATATCTGAGACATATCAGTTCGATTTCCCTCAAAAACAAGACTTTTAGGTCTTATATCGGCCAGGGGTATTACGGGACATTTACTCCTTCGCCCATTCTGCGCAATATCTTCCAAAATCCGGGTTGGTACACCCAGTATACCCCTTATCAGGCTGAGATCGCCCAAGGCCGCTTAGAAGCCTTGCTCAATTTTCAGACTATGGTAGCCGACCTCACCAGTCTGCCGATCGCCAATGCCTCCCTCCTGGATGAAGGTACTGCTGCTGCAGAAGCCATGATCCTCTTCTACAACCTGGCCAATAAATCTGACGGCGATCATAAACACAAGTTTTTTGTTAGCGATAAGGTATATATCCAGACAATAGATGTGTTGAAAACCCGGGCGCATGCCTTGGGTATAGATCTGATTATCGCGCCGGTAGATCAGTTAGATTACAATGACACTGCCTTATTTGGAGTCCTGGTGCAATATCCGGACAGCGAGGGGAAAGTAGAAAACTATGCTGCCATATGTGATGCTGCACACAGTCATAATATATATGTATGTGTGGCCTCCGATTTATTAGCCCTGACCTTACTGACACCTCCTGGCGAATGGGGTGCAGATGTAGTGGTTGGTAATGCGCAGCGTTTTGGTGTGCCCATGGGTTATGGCGGTCCGCACGCAGCTTTTCTATCCTGCAAAGAAGATTTTAAGCGAAACATACCCGGTCGGATCATCGGCCTCAGTATAGACCAATACAATCAGCCGGCTCTACGCATGGCACTTCAAACTCGTGAACAGCATATCAAACGCGAAAAAGCCACCAGCAATATCTGCACAGCTCAAGCCCTCCTGGCCATCATGAGTGGAATGTATGCGGTCTACAATGGCCCGGACGGACTCAGGGCCATCGCCGGAAAAGTACATGCCTTTGCTAAGCGCCTGGCTTATGACCTGCAACAGGCTGGATACCAGGTAGTGCATCAATCGTTTTTTGACACAGTCACCCTGATGGCAGATGCCGATCAGACAACCTTGATCAGGCAAAAGGCTTTGGACAAAGGCGTCAATTTTTATTACTCTGGAGGACACATTCAGATATCCCTGGACGAAACGGTATCGGAGGATGATTTCAAAAGCATCGCAGACATTTTTGGCATCAGTGATTCCAACCATCTTTTGGATGACAATATTCCCCATCACCTTAAAAGGACTTCTGCTTATTTGACCCATCCGGTATTTCACAGGCACCGGTCTGAAACTGCTTTGATGCGATATATTAAAAGCCTCGAAAACAAAGATATCTCTCTGGTCCACTCTATGATCTCCCTGGGTTCTTGTACGATGAAGCTCAATGCGGTCTCCGAGCTCCTGCCGGTATCCTGGGAGGCATTTGCCAATATACATCCTTTTGTTCCTGCAGATCAGGCGCTTGGGTACAAGTATATTTTCGATCTCCTTGAAAAATGGTTGTGTACTATTACTGGTATGGCGGCTTGTTCTTTACAGCCCAATAGTGGTGCACAGGGTGAATATGCAGGCTTACTCACGATAGCGGCTTATCATGCTGCCCGACATCAACCAAATAGAAAAATCGCCCTTATACCAGAGTCTGCCCATGGTACCAATCCTGCCAGCGCCGTTATGGCCGGTATGAAAGTAGTCGTCACCAGGACAGATGAGAAAGGCAATATTGATCTTGAAGATCTGGTCCGGCAGGCCGATTTGCATCGGGATGATCTGTCCTGTCTGATGGTCACCTACCCATCCACACACGGGGTATTCGAGACTCAGATTAAAGAAATATGTCAGATCATCCATGACCGGGGAGGACTGGTCTACATGGATGGCGCCAATATGAATGCCCAGGTCGGGCTGACCAGTCCGGGATTGATCAATGCCGATGTATGTCACCTTAATCTGCACAAGACTTTTGCCATCCCGCATGGAGGAGGAGGACCGGGTATGGGGCCTATCTGTGTCAATGACAAATTGGCACCTTTCTTACCGGGTCATGCTTTGGTAGATCTGCATCATTCTCAAGCGATCCATGCTGTGAGTAGCGCTCCTTGGGGCAGTGCCAGCATACTACTGATCTCTTATGGATATATTGCTATGCTGGGTCATTCCGGTCTCGTCCAGGCCACCCGACATGCTATATTGAATGCCAATTATATGAAAGCCAGGCTTCAAAATCACTTCCAGGTGCTTTACAGTGGCGTCAAAGGCCGTGCCGCCCATGAGTTTATTTTGGATCTCAGACCATTCAAAGGCGTTGGCATCTCAGCGGAGGATGTTTCAAAAAGATTGATGGATTATGGTTTTCATGCACCTACTGTCTCTTTTCCCGTAGCAGGCACCATCATGGTAGAGCCTACGGAGTCAGAAAACAAAGCCGAATTAGATAAGTTTTGCGATGCCATGCTGCAGATCAAAGTCGAGATCGATGAGATCGCCGGAGGCGAAGCCCATCCTACGGACAATGTCCTCAAGAATGCACCCCATACCTGCCAGCACGTGGCCAGTGATGAGTGGTCACATGCCTACTCCAGGTCCAAAGCAGCTTTTCCACTGGACTACCTTCGTGAGACAAAAATCTGGCCCAGTGTAAGTAGAGTTAATAATGCTTTTGGTGATAGGAACCTGGTATGCACTTGTCCTCCGGTGGCGAGTTATATGGCAGAAGGGTAGTGGCGGATGTTCTGCCGGATATTATTTGGTATGAATGCCAGACTTTAAGACATTCCTGCTTATCATTTTATGGATAAATGGTAGCATTGGGTTATATGCTCTCCCCAACTACCGAAATATAATATTCAAATTTTTACTCAAATAAATTATGCTTAGCAAGTCCTTTAGATTCAATGGGTATTATTAATTTTAGGAGGATATAGTGATGTTTAAGCATTAGGCATCTGTAAGCAATGATGTTGTAGGGCATTAAACTAAAAAAAAGTGAAATGATAAAACACTTATGGCAATTAACAATAGTATTAATGTTATTAAGCTGTTCAAATCAGCAGAAAAAAGTAGTTGATACTTCAATAAAAAATGACACTTGGTGGAAAGAAGGTATTCTTTACCAAATATATCCCCAAAGTTTTAAGGATACTGATGGCGATGGTTTTGGTGATTTTAAAGGGGTGGTAGAGAAATTGGACTATATTCAAAGCCTTGGTGTTTCTATAGTTTGGATGAATCCTTTTTTCGAGTCTCCCTTAGTAGACAATGGATATGATGTAAGTGATTATAGGGCCATATTACCAAGATATGGGACTATGGCAGATTTTCAACAAATGTTGGATGGCTTGCATGAGCGTGGAATTAAGTTTGTGTTGGATGTTGTAGTCAATCACAGTAGCAATGAACACGCGTGGTTTAAACAATCCCGTAGCTCAAGGGATAATCCTTATCGGAATTATTACCATTGGTGGCCAGCAGAAAAAGGCAAACCTCCTTTTAGATATAGTCTTTTCGACCCCGAAGGCGGATGGGACTATGATTCAACTACT
>Ga0138256_10001853_pt1 | contig 22730 bp, 20 predicted proteins | sample KNB2016incub_MG_FD_105486 | JGI IMG/M metagenome (GOLD analysis project Ga0138256, IMG submission 105486) | Active sludge microbial communities from wastewater in Klosterneuburg, Austria - KNB2014incub_MG | ecosystem: Engineered > WWTP > Activated sludge > Unclassified | place: Austria... | reverse complement strand
TGCTCGGCAACCATCGCATCCACAACGTCTTCCACCTCGCGAGCGGTGCGGGCGGCAAGCGCCGCGGGGCGATGCTTCGTGCGCAGCGCATCCCACGCCGCTGCGGATTCACCAGTCGAGTAATACAGCGACTTCAGCGTCTGCCACGCGCGGTCGAACTGGCTCACCCATCGGCCGGCTGCCGGCGTAGGCGCAGTCACACCGCGGACCTGATCGTCCACACGCCGCGGCGCCGCCACACGCCACAGTTGCAGCGTGTCGGCTTCCGCAAACGCGGCAGGCGCATCGTCATCATTCCGCACAGGATTGCCGTTGTAGCCGCCGGCTGCGGCAGCCACCGTCGCGATGGCCATCGTCTGCCCATCGGGCGACCAGGCGGAAGCGCCGGCTCGGCGCGACGCCAGCACCACGGGCAGCACAGGCGCCGCACCTCCGCCGCCGCGGGCCCCGCCAGGGCCGGCCGCACGACCCTGTGCCGGAGCCTCCACGCCGCCGGCAACTGCAGGCGCAGGCAGCTCGGTCACGAACGTGCCGGTACCAAGTCCCGCACGCGACGCCAGGTACGACACGCGCTGGTTGTCGGGCGCCCACGCAGGGAATCGCTCCTCACCGCCGCCCCTGGTCACGCGGACCAGGCGCGCGGTCTCCGTGCCGGAAGCCAGATCGCGTACGAACACGTCGGCCCGATCGCCGGGTTCCAGATCGCGCTCCGACACAAACACCACGCGCCGGCCATCTGGCGACACCTGCGCCTGCCACTCGGAGACGTCGTCGGGTGTGATCTTCACTGGCGCGCCGGAGCCGTCAGCCCCTATCGCGTGAATCTGCCACCGGCCCCCGGCAGGACGATGGGAGAAGACGAGGCGGCCGTCGCGCGTCCATGACGGCCAGCGTTCGTCGCCGGCGATCGAGGTGACCTTGCGCGCCGGTCCACCGGCGGCGGGCACAACATACAGGTCGTACGCACCGGCGACATCGGCGGAGAACGCGATGGACTTGCCGTCGGGCGACCACGCGGGGTCCCGCTCGCTGACCCACTCGCCTCGAGTCGTGACAACCCGCTTTTCGTCACGGCCGTCCGGGGTGATGGTCCAGAGTTCGTCGAGCCACGAGACGGCGAGACGCCGCCCATCGGGCGCGAAGGCCGGATCGCGCATGCCGCTGAGCGACGCGGGCGCCTGTGCGGAAAACGCAGTGACGGCAAACGCGGCCATGGCCGCGGTGACAACCAGGGGGGATGATCGACGCATCCCCGGATGATACTTCGGTCGGTCGGCTACGCCTTCACGGCTCTGACGATCGCTGCGGCCGAAATGCCGTAGCGGTCGAGCAGTTCGTCGGGTGGGCCGCTGCGGGGGATTTCGCGAACAGCGAGGCGCTGTACGCGGAAGCCCTGATCCCACACGGCTTCAGAGACCGCGTCGCCCAGGCCGCCGGCCGAGTAGTGATCTTCGACGGTGAACATGCGGCCGCCTGTCGCCTTGCCTGCGGCGATGAGGCCGTCGCGGTCGATCGGTTGAATGGAATACGCATCCACCACACGAATGGCGATGCCCTCCTTGGCCAGCAGTTCGTGCGCCTTGAGCGCTTCGAACAGCGTCACGCCCGCGCCCACGACCGTGGCCACGTCCTTGGCGCTCTGCCGCACAACCTTGGAGCCGCCGGCATGGAACTTCTCTTCGGGACCATAGATCACCGGGGTCTTGGGCCGCGAGCTGCGAATGTAGACGGGGCCGTGTGTGGCGGCCGCGACGGCCACGAGCCGCTCCGCGCAGACAGCATCCGACGGATAGAGGACCGTGCAATTGGGCACGCCGCGCGCCATCGACAGATCTTCAAGCGCCATCTGCGACGGGCCGTCTTCGCCAATCGACACGCCGGCGTGTGACCCGCACAGCTTGATGTTGAGCATCGAGATGCCGGCCATGCGGATGAAATCCGCGCCGCGCTCCAGGAAACACGCGAAGCTCGACGGGAACGCAATCGCGCCGCGCGAGGCCAGGCCCATCGCCGCGCCGATCATCGCCTGCTCGGCGATGAAGGTCTGGTAGAACCGCTCGGGATACAACTTCTCGAAGCGGTCACTGAACGTGGAGTTCTTCACATCGGCATCAAGGGCCACCACGCGGGCGTCGATCCCGCCAAGCGCGGCCAGCGCCGTGCCATAGGCCTCGCGAGTGGCCACCAGATCGCCCAGCGCGTACGCCGGTGCGGGCATCTGGGCCACAAAATCAGGCAGCGGCCCTTCCGAACGGCGCGTCGCCGGCTTCTTGATGATCGGGGCCGGGTCTGACGTGGGCACGTACTGGGCTTCGAGTTCGGCCACCGCGGCGTCTGCCTCGGCGCCCTTCTTGAGCGGCTTGCCGTGCCAGTTGTCCTTGTCCTCGAAGAGCGCCACGCCTTTGCCCTTGAGCGTCCGCGCCACGATCATCGTCGGCCGGCCGGTCATGCCACGCGCCTCGGCCAGTGCCGCGCGCAGTTCAGCCACGTCGTGACCATCCACGGTGATGGCATGCCACCCGAACGCGCGGTACCGTGCGGCGAAGGCGTCCACATCGTGCGCCCACTGCGTCGCCCGGCTCTGGCCGTACGCATTGACGTCGGTGATGGCGCACAAGTTGTCGAGCTGATGGTGCGCCGCCACCTGCGCGGCTTCCCACACAGACCCTTCGGCGGTTTCACCGTCGCCGAGCAGCACGTACGTCCGGTAATCGGACCCGATGCGCCGCGCGTTGAATGCGATGCCCACACCGGCGGCCAGGCCCTGGCCCAGCGACCCTGTCGCCACATCCACAAACGGCAAACGCGGGGTCGGATGGCCCTCGAGGTCCGAGGTGATCTTGCGCAACTGCATCACGTCTTCGCGCGGAAACGCGCCTGCGGCCGCCCAGGCGGCGTACAGAATCGGCGCGGCGTGCCCCTTCGACAGCACAAACCGGTCGGCCTCCGGGTGCTGCGGATCTTTCGGATCGAACCGCAGCTCGTCGAAAAACAGCACGGACAGAATCTCCGCCGCCGACAAGCACGTGGTGGGATCACCGGTACCTGCTTCGGTCGTCGACAATACCGAATCGACGCGAAGCTGCACGGCAAGATTCCGAAGGACGATGTTAGAGGGAGGCACCATGTGGGAGCGCGACAGTCCTTATTGTGACATAGGCGAGACAGCCCAGGCTCGAACTCGCGTGGACGTCAGTGCCATCCTGGAACCTCGCAGGGGCAGGACTTCTAGTCGCCGACCTTCCGCAAATGCGGCCGCCACTAACGACTTCCTGTCATGGCGCCGCCGAGAGTAGCATGGTTTTTCGGACGCGTCAGGCGGTAACGTCGCAACTTCGCAATTTGGCCTAGGTGATTGGTGTGATCACAAACCCAACGTGATTCGACCCTGGTTCGGCGTCATTTCATAATCCTGACTGGCAAGGCGGAGTCAGTTAGCCCAACGTCATTGAAGTTGAGCTTTACGCCAGCGACGGAATCGATATTGACGTTAAGCCTCTGCTGCTCCGCAGCCTGGACAGGCACGGAGTAGTCACGGCAAACGAGGGCAACCAGGGCAGCGGCGATAACAGTCAGAACGATCTTCGTGTAAAGGTCAGTTTTCATGGCTCCTCCTAATTGAGGAGCCGATCCTAGCGCTTCTTTGCCTTCGTGGGTTTGTGATCGCACCAATCACCTTGGCCTAATGTTGAGACTGACCGTCCGGACTCTAAACGAATTCGCTACTCAAACGAGTGAGGGCGTCGGCTACACCGTTGTCGTCGACTGCCGCCTTGCACCGGGGTCGCCAAAAACGCGATGGACACCTCAGCCATTCGCGACTAGAGCATCGGCCACAAGGGGCTGTGCCGCGGCGAGGTGTTCGAGCCACGCCAGCCCCTTCCGAATCTCGACGGAGTGTTCGCGTTCGGCCCTTTTCAGCAGCTCGCTGCGCATCTGGGCATCAAAATAGCGCTCCGGTGATTTCGAATGCCGCCGCATGGTCGGTCCAGCCAAAACATCGTCGACAGTCTCATCCTCTGCATCAACGCCGAGGTGCTGAAACACGGATAAGAGGGTGCGCCTTGGTTCATCCAAGAACCGATCGAAATCCAGCCAGATGGCCCTATCTGGCGCTTGTGACGCAGCTTCCCGGAGCGCCAAGACTTCGCACAACCAGCTCATCGCAACAGTCTCCCCAGGCGAGAGCGACGCGACTTGCCACTGAGCGTCTCCGAGCCGGCGCTGGAGGCGCAGACTGCGTGCCGCGCTGCGGCTGGCAATGTCAGAGATCTTGCCGCCGAGGAGCGACTGGAGGAATGTGTGGGGAGGGACCGTCACGAAGACGGCTCGAGCAGCCGCCACCATTTGCAGCAAACGTGACGACATCTCGCTCACAACGCTACTTGCCTTGATGACCGCAACTTGGTCCGGTCGAAATGTTCGCGACCACAATGCTAGAAAAACGAAGAGCCTTTTGTCGAAGTCGGCTCGATTCCAAACGCAGCGCCGATCCCCAAGAAGCCAATGAATCTCCGTGATTGTGCGCAACATCGACGGCTCACGGAGCGAAAATAGGCACTTGTGCTGACCGAGTAGCCGGGATAGCAGGGTCGATCCGACATGGGATATGTGGAAGATGAAGTGGCAACGTGCCTTCAATCCGCTTGCGGCCTCGCTCACTTCCTCCCACGGCCTCCACTCAACTCGGGAGCCTGGGTTAATCAGGCGCGCATCGAGGAAGCTGGCGGAACAATAGTCCTCCTCCGAAAGGTACAGCAGACGCACCAAGTCTGCCGCGAGGTCCAGTTCCACAGGAAAGGGCCCCGGAGAAGACGATACCCTGTCGGCGAAAGCTGGCTCTAACATGACCGCGCGCGGATCATAGCAGCCTTCGCCACGCCTCGATTGCCTCTTGTCTACCCCCGTTCAAAGGCATAGTGTGACGAATGCATTCGCCATGGGCATCGCCGAAGGTCTAGGAGAGACGCCGCACCGTGCCGCAGCGGCTTCCCTGACCTACTCTTTGAGACTTGATGTCCTGAATAAACGTGCCTCAATGAGGGTTGACAGATTCTGTCTTGGCGCGATGGCTCGATTGGCCTGCAGTTGCTGGACAGCCGGTACCGAGGTGTCCAGTCCAGTGAACGGTCTCCATGGCGGGGGTCTCGCTGACAGTACGCATTTGGAAGGTTCTAGCGGGAACATTGAATGCAATTGTGACTCTGCGGGTCGCCTTCATCGGGAGCAAGAATTGTGAAGATCAGAGAACTTCGACGGCACTTCGTTGATCGAATCGAGGCGATTGAGGACTTCGAGCGGTGCCTCAGCGTTGCCGTAAGCGACGACCCACAGCTGCGAGTGATCGTACATGTCGGCGTGGGTGGGGTTGGCAAGTCAGCTCTCCGCCGAAAAATGGAGAAGCGGGCCCAGGTAGTCGCAACCGCCGGTATCGATCTAGTAGTTCATGACCTCGCATCGACTGGAGGCGCCCGTGTCTCTGATGCTCTATTCGGGATCAGGCGGCAGCTCAGTGTTTCGCCTGAAGACTTGGCTCCATTTGATTTCGCCTTGGCTCGCCTTTGGGTGCATGAAGGAATCTCGATGGAGGACATTCAGCGCAGTCGAAGACTGGAGAGTGGGCTTATTCCAGACCTACTGGAAGCTGCCGCAGGCGCCGCAAATGTCTTCGCGCCCGTAAAGTTGATCCAGAAGCTCTGGCGCACTGGGCTCGAACAGTTCCGCAGTCGATATGGCAAATTCGCTGAACGGTTTGATGACATTGCGCAGATGGATGAGGCCGATTTGCTCACGATGCTGCCCCGATTTCTTGGACTTGCGGTGCAGGCTGCGACCGAAAGAGACGGTCGATACCGGCTCGTCTGTCTTTTCGACGGATACGACGATTCTTTTCCCACACGCCGAGACAGATCGGCCCTTTGGATGCTCGACTTTATTGAGGCGTGCGCCTCGGGTCTCTTCGTCGTGTTCTCCCGCCATCCGGTGCAATGGGAGCTAAGGGACAAGCACGGCCTGAATGTTGTGTCACACCACGTCATCGAGCCGCTGGGATCAGCTGATGCGGCGGTCCTTCTTGAGAAGCTGGGGGTATCGGAAGCGGGAATTCGAGCAGAGGTCGTCCGCTTCGCCGGAGGCAACCCGCTGGCCCTTGAAATGTGCTCGGAGATGGTTCAATCTGGCGTTATCGATTGGGGCGCGGCACACCGTGACCGGAATGCAATCTTGCGTAAAGTTATCGAACGATACCTAGACCATCTTGACGAGACTCGGGCCTATGCCGTGAAGGCCTGTTGCGTCTTGCAACGCTTCGACCAACCCTATTGGGAGGAGGCCTGCCGAAGTGTCGGAGCACTTATTCCGACGGAGGCATTCGATGACTTCTGCCGCATGGCTTACGCGGAGAGCGCTGGCCTCAAGGCTCCCGGGGAGGTATTCAGGATTCGTAAAGCCATTCGGAGGCACGTCCTGCCCAGCTTGGACGACTACGTGGTCGAAAAGGTCGTATCTAGTGCCCTTAGCTATGTGCAGCGTCTGCAGAATTCCAGCAGCGCCAGCTCGTCCTGGTGGCTGATTGAGGACTTGCTCACGTTGACAGGAGAGCGACGGCTCACCTTATCGCAGACGCAGCTTCGGGATTTGGTCGAGTCAGTGTTGTGGCTGGCCCACAACGGCTGGTGCCGTCAAGTGGCAACCTGGCTTTCGAGAATTCCACCTGCAGCGCGGGAAGATGGACTGACGGTGGCTGGCTGGTCGTTCTTGATGTCCGCCTGCGAGAGGCGATCTGGCGACCTTAGGGCAGCGCAGCGCCGCCTCGATTCTATTCAGGTGCCGGCGAAGAGCAAGGCGGCGCTCGGAGATCACGTCGACCTCCTGTCGGCTCTGCTGCAGCAGAAGAGAGGTGACTACACACTGTCAGGGACGAAGTTTCTGGAACTGGCCCAGCGCCCGAGCCCGCCATACTTCAGGTGGCAACCGAGTGTTCTGGCCCGCCGTAAGCTAGCGGGCCAAGCGCTGGTGCGCGGGGCGTTTCGCGATGCGCTGCAACAGCTAGACGATTTAGACCGGTTGGTTGTTGATGCCGGTCCGGTGTGGTCAATCGAGACGCTAAGGCTGCGCGGACATGTTCACAGGTTCAATTTTCAAACGGCGCTTAGCGACAAGACTTACCGAGAAGCCTTAGCCTTAGCGGCTGACCACGGCTTGTTCGCAGCCCGAGCAAAGGTTATGACGAATTTGGCTGAGAATTCGGCCTGGTTCGAACCGGCTGCGGCCATGGAATTCGCCGAGGAGGCCATCGCACTGAATCGCGAAATCTCGGCCCACTTGGAAGTTGGCAAAGCGCTTGCTGCCAAGGCTCTCGCGGCGGTCTTTCTTGGTCGACATCGTGAAAGTGGAAAGGCCGCTGGAGAGTCTGACAATGTCATGAACAAGACCGGCTACACGGCCGGACGGCTGTTTGCGATGAGATCGCAAGCCATGGGACTCGTTTGGATGGGCGACAACCCTAGGGCGTTGGCGGTGCGTAAGGCAATGAGGCGACTGAGCCGCCAACTTGGCGTTTACGGCTTCATCGAAGCACCAATCTCAATCGCCGTTGGCGAGGAAGAGCTACCGAATATTGACATTGACTGGATTGACCGCACAGCCACATTGCAGTTCTTGCAGGACCTACTCCTGAAATGGCCCATCCAGAAGCGGTCTTAGGCCAGTCTTTCCCCGGAAACAACGTTCCCTCTGCGCTGCAACTTCGAGCGACAATGGGTAGTGGAATCGAACCATTGGCGATGTGGTAGCGGAGGCCATTTGGATGTGGCTGATTCCGTCAGCCATGCTCTATCTCGCTGGATTCGCGTTCGCCTGGGTCCGGCGAGGATTCAAACCTTCGGATTCAAACTGAGACACCACCGCGACAATGAGCCCTTAGCCTCTGCCGAGGGCAACTATTTGAGCGGCTACTTCATCCTTGGTCATCCCAAAGTGGTCCCAGACTCCCGTGTAATACTCGGACGGGGCCACCTGAGGATCGCTGATTCCGAAATGTTGAAGGCGAGTGGGGCTGCCAGACAACAAGGAAGCGACGTAGCCGGCGAACCCCCTCAGCCCCCCTTCGGTTGAACCAATCAGGCCGTCCTCGATGGTGACAATTGACCGATATCTTGCCGAGATTTCGCTAAGGAACGATTGTGCCAAAGGGAAGCCGTTAATGACGTAGACATCCGAAGCCACGCCGAGTTCAAGCGCAATATCGCATGCTTCACCGGCCACGAATGCCGGGGCTCCAAGAGCGAGCACGGCGACCGATGCCCCAGCATGCTGGCGGAACAGAGTGACAGGCTCCCACGCATCTTCGGGAGCCCAAAGCGCTTCGTCTGAGCCCTGTTTGGTTAAGATTGGAAGGCCGTCTCGGGGAATTGCCACAATGTGTCCTCCTCGTTCCCCGGCGGCATCTATCACTGCGAGAAAGGCAGACCTGGCGTCCGCAGGCGCGTAGAACCGGCGTAGATAGGGCAGGTACCCAAGAGCCAAATTCACCCAATCAAGGCTCCATCCTGAATAGTGATCCCGCCCTGTGCATGTACCAACGTGCGATAAGTGCATAAGTACGTTGAGTCCCTCGTTCCGCCCATTTAGATTTCGTTGGTATCGCCAAAGTTCAAAACCTTCGCGGGCAATGCCTTCGATGAACGCGGTAAAAGTCGAGAAGACGTTCAACTGAGGCTCGGGTGCACAAAACCCCAAGCCTCCAGTCATCAGCGCCGCAGCCTGCTCCTGAATGCTCATCTCGAATCTGTGGCCCGATGGAAGAAGGGCTGCAGCCTTGCCAAGTCGGGTCGAAGGATCAAGATCGCAGGACACAACGAAGCACTGCTTCGGGAAGCGGCTGGCGATGAGCACGTATGCCTCCTCAGCCCCCACTCTGGCCGTCACGAATGCTCCAGGGAGGGGCAGGCGAGCAGCCTTAATCTCATGCGGGGGAAGGACTAGGTTCGGTGTTCCCTTGGGCGGCCTAGCGACTGTGGAAACGCGGCGGGGCGGCTTGGCCTGCAGTGCCGCTAAAGCACGGTCCTCTTGCTCCGACAGACGGAGCATTGCCCCAGACAGGACGTCAGCCTCGTCGCGCCCCTTCATACCACCATCGTGATGCCCCTCACCTCCCGGGAGGTTGTTTACGTAGAACAAACACTCCAACATCGCGTGGATGTCTCTAAAACTCATGAGTGCACCCGGAATCCAAATCTCGGTTCCCAATGGCACACCTTGCTTGGCCGCAAACGAAGCGACCTCTCCGACCACGTCATACATCCGACCAAAATCGGCCAAGGTAACTTTCGAGTGTTGGGAGCTGGAATACCCGGTGGGGTAAACCAAAGAAGGGCGCCCCTCCCGCGCTAACTGGAAGGCCTGACCATATGCCTCGAATAGCTGGCTGCGGTCGTGGAGCGACCGAATCTCCAAAATTTCAATACCGAGGCTCGCAATTGTCGGACGAGGATCTTTGCTCATGATCCTCGCGGTAGTTCCAGAAAGCTGAATGCCATTTCGGTGCATGACGAAGATGATTGGCGCACGGTGTAAGCTGGCGGCGGCGAAGCCATTCAGAGCCTGCCCCGAAATCCAGCCGGCATCGCCACAGTGGCACACCACGAGAGCATCGTCACCCTTATTCGCGCGCAAGCCGAGAGCGAAACCAGTTCCAACTGGCATCATCACACCCAACCTGCCGGAACTCAGTTGCGTTCCACCAGGAACCCACGACACATGGCCCGCGATGTCAAGACTTCGACGAAAACCGCTAACCACGTTCTCAACATCGAGAAAACCGAACGCTGCGAGAGCAGAGTAGTACCCAATGCTCGTGTGACCGTGCTCAATCGTATAGTGGCGTCGGTCATAGTCAACGCACGCCAGCGTCATCAGGAGCGGCGGGATCAAATCGAGACCGCCACCCAAGTGGTCGATATCGTTGACCCTCGCCAACGATGCCACAGCACGAATTGCTATTCTCGCCGCTCTCTTTTCCAAGGCGGCCAGCGAGAGAGTATCGCTATCGGACAGCGGTTGTCCCGGCTCCAGAATGAGCGGAAGGACGTCCGACTCAACCCGGTCCCGCAAGGTGGGTGTTTTTGCGAGCAACTGCTCGTTTCGGACTTGCTGACTGTCGCTTCGATCATGCGCCGCTCGCAGCGCGCTTTGTTTGTTGGTTGATCCTGTAGACATCGTGGCTATTCTAGATTGGATACTGAGACAAAGTCGTCATGACCAAGGAACCGGTAGAAGCGAGAATTAAGCAGAGCCAAACGACGCCTAATGACTTCGGCAGGGTACGGTCCAAGAACCCGCGGGTGATTTCGCTGCTGGAAATGAGCGTGCTCAGACTCAGGTCGTCATCCGCACGAAGGTCGCCGGTTCCGGAGAGACCACGAAGCTGCACTTGCCAAAGTTTGAAGTCACTGAAGAAGTGCGGGCGTTGGCCTCGACTCTCAGCCTCCAGCACCTTTAGTTGCCAGTAGTGCACATCCCTCGCGCGGGCGCGTACGACTGCATTGAGCCTGGACCCTATAAACTGCGCGGCCCCGCCTAGCAAACACAGCAGAACCCAGGCGAGTGCCTTGTCGGGCAATGAAAGCAGGAATGTCATTCCCGCCATCCCGACCCCCGTCAGCAGGAGCGTGCATTGGACGAGCAAGTAAAACACCCGATACATCTGAAGCAGCGAATCTTGCCATCGGACCGCGGCCAATAGTGCCGGCAGGTCAGTAGGTCGATCGTACTCCGTCGCCTGAGAATCAGTGGCTTGGACCATGTGGTTTCTGCCTCCGCCCGACATCTGCGCGACCCTCTGCCCTTCTCGCAGCTAAACTCCACCCGCAACACTCATCTGGACGATAAGTCGACCGCACCGAATCGATACGCAGTTGAGTAGCTAAATTGTGGAGAACGGCGTTGGATGGGGGTGTCATCGCTGGCGAGCGTCAGTTTACTGTACGGCCGGGCAATTGTGATCGTGCGACCGACGCGGCCATAATCAATTGATGGTCGTCCTGCGCGTTGGATCACTTGCCATCATGGCGCTCTGGATTGGCGGCCTGGCGACGTTGGCCCTGGTGGCAGCGCCGACGGAATTCGTCGAACGATTCCGGCACATCTCCTGGGCCCTTGGCGGTGCCTTGCTCGCGCTGCTCGCCGTACGCGCCCTGCTCGGACCTCGACCGCGGCGCCTGGCGATACAGGTCTGGCTTGTGATCGCCATGCTCCTGGCCAGCGCCTTCATCCTGACCAACGGCGCCATTGTCCTTACGCTCGGCGCCGGCCTCGCCGTCTTCTGGATTGAGACCAAAGACGGTTAACGGCGCTTGCGGGCCGCCAGCTTCTTTCCGGTCACCTTCCGCATCTGCCGCGTCAACGCATCAAACGCCTGCTGCACCGCTTTCGCGGGCGTCGCCGCTGACGATGACTTGCGGGTGACGACGAGTTCGCCTGGCAGCGCGAGGGAAATCCGCACCTCAATCGCGTTGCCGCTGTGGTGATGTTTGTGCGGCAACTCCACCGACACATGGCATCCGACGATACGGCCATGGAGCGATCCCAGTTCGTCCACCCGCTCCGCGATCTCACGTTCGATCGACGCTGTCCGCCGCATGTTGAGAAACTTGATTTGGAGAGGAATGAGGGCCATGAACCTAGTTATACACTAGGGGATGCGGATGGCTGGCACGACCCACACCCTCACACTCATTCCCGGCGACGGCATCGGCCCTGAAGTGACGACCGCGGTCGTCAGAGTGCTCGACGCCGCAGGCGTGTCGATCAATTGGGATCGTCAGGATGCCGGCCTGATCGCGTTCGAAAAGACCGGCCACACGCTGCCTGCCGAGTTGCTCGACTCGGTCACACGGAACACCGTGGCGCTTAAAGGCCCGTGCACCACGCCGATCGGCGAAGGCTTCACGAGCGTCAACGTGGGCCTGCGCAAGGCGCTGAGTCTTTACGCCAACCTGCGGCCCGTGAAGAACCTGCCCGGCGTGTCATCACGTTTCTCGAACGTGGACCTGGTCATCGTGCGTGAGAACACCGAGGACCTGTATGCCGGCCTCGAGCACGTGATTGTGCCGGGCGTGGTTGAGAGCCTGAAGATCATCACTGAGGCCGCGTCCACGCGCATTGCCGAGTTTGCGTTTTCCCACGCGCGGCGCGAAGGCCGGAAGAAGGTGACGGCCATTCACAAAGCCAACATCATGAAGCTGGGCGACGGCCTGTTCCTGGATTCGGTGCGGGCGGTCTCGAAGCGGTTCACCGACGTGCCGTACGACGAGCGCATCGTGGACGCCGCGTGTATGCACCTGGTGATGCGCCCGGAGCAGTTCGACGTCCTGGTCCTGCCCAACCTCTACGGCGACATTGTCTCGGACCTGTGCGCGGGACTCGTGGGCGGTCTGGGCGTGGTGCCGGGGGCGAATCTTGGCGACGGTGTGGCGGTGTTCGAGGCCGTCCATGGCAGCGCGCCGGACATTGCCGGCCGGAATGTGGCCAATCCCACGGCGCTTCTGCTCTCGGCCGTCATGATGCTGCGCCATCTGGGCGAAACTGACGCCGCGTCCCGCATACAGGCGGCGCTCGATACCGTGCTGATGGCCGGCCAGGTGCGCACACGCGACCTGGGCGGCACGGCATCCACCACTGATTTCACGCAGGCGATCTGCGTGGCCCTGGCTTCGCCAAGCTCGGCTACTATCAACTAGAGTCTCATGTTCGCTGCACTGCCTAAAGCCGCATTTTCTATTCTCGCCGGGAGCTCGACCCTCAAGTCGCTGGCCTCCCGGTATGGCATGCGCAGCACCAATAGTTTTGCGCGCCGCTTCATTGCGGGTGAACAGGTCGAAGAGGCCATCGAAGCCGCGCGGGAGGTGGAACGCCAGGGCCTGATGGTCACGCTGGACCTGCTGGGTGAAAGTGTGGCCTCTCACGAGGAAGCCCGCGCCGCCACGTTTGCCTACATCGCGGTGATGGAGGCCATCGAACGGGCCGGGGTGGGCCGCAACATCTCACTCAAGCTCACCCAACTCGGCCTGGACATCGATCAGGCCACCTGCGTGGACAACCTGCGGCGCATTTTCGACATTGCCGCAAAGGCCGATTTTTTTGTGCGCATCGACATGGAGAATTCTCCGTATACCGATCGCACACTCGACACCTTCGAGACACTCTGGGGCATCGGCTATCACCAGGCAGGCGTGGTCATTCAGTCGTACCTGAAGCGATCGACGGCCGACATCAAGCGCGTCAATGCCCTGGGCGCGCGCATCCGCCTGGTCAAGGGCGCGTACCGCGAGCCGGCCGCGGTGGCCTTCCAGCAGAAGTCCGAAGTGGACGCCGCCTTTGTCGAGCAGATGAAGTTGCTGCTCACCGAGGGGACGTATCCGGCGATCGCCACGCACGATCCGGCGATGATCGACGCCACCACGGCGTTTGCGAAAGCCAACGGCATCGCGAAGGACCGGTACGAATTCCAGATGCTGTACGGCATCCGGCGCGACCTGCAGGCCTCGCTCTCGCGCGACGGGCACCCCTTCCGGGTCTACGTCCCGTTTGGCAAAGAATGGTTCCCCTATTTCATGCGGCGTCTCGGCGAACGGCCGGCCAACGTCGGGTTTGTGGTGGGAAGTATCCTGAAAGACAAGGGAAAATAGCCCCGGCGGGAGAGCAGTGTGTTGAGACAGCCATTGGTGCGTGCGATCGGGTGTGTGGTGCTGGCGGCCACGGTGTCGGGCTGCTCGCTCATCTCAAACAAGGCGATGAAGATGGTGGCCGACTCGCTGTCGGCCGGAGGCACGTCGATCAGTTCGGATAACGATCCCGAACTCATCCGCGCGGCCGTCCCGTTTGGCCTCAAGACCTACGAGTCCCTGCTGGAATCCATGCCCACCTACGTGCCGCTGCTGACGGCCACCTGCAGCGGGTATGCGGCGTACGCGTATGGCTTCCTCGCCACGGATGCCGCAGCCGTGCGCAACACCGACCGGCCGGCCGCCAAGGCGCTCGACGAGCGCACGCTCAACATGTATCTGCGGGCCCACGGCTACTGTGCCCGCGCGCTGGAGGAACGGTTCAAGGGTGTCACCACCCGCCTGCTGCAGAATCCCGCAGGCGCCCTGGCCAAGGCCAAGAAGACCGACGTCGAACTGATCTACTGGTCCGCGGCGTCCTGGGGTCTGGCCATGGCGCTGAATCCCGATACGCTGGCGATCGATTTCCCCGCGGTCCGCGAACTGACTGAGCGTGGCCTGGCGCTGGATGAGACCTGGTGGAACGGTGCGCTGCATGAACTGATGATCGTGCTCGACAGCGTGGAACTGCTCGGCGGCTCGCAGGAGCGCGCAAAAAAACACTTCGACCGCGCCGTGGAGATCCAGAAGGGCTTGTCACCAGGCCCCTATATTTCCTACGCCATGGGCGTGTCGGTGGCGCGGCAGGATCGCGCCGAGTTCGAGAAGCTCATGAATCTGGCGCTGGCCGTCAACCCGGATGCCAACCCACCCGAGCGCCTGACCACGCTTCTCTTGCAGCGCCGGGCCAGGTACTTCCTGGACCAGGCTGATTACTATTTCTTGAAGTAAGCACGTATTTGATTTTGATAGGGAGATAGCATGTCGAAACCTCTGACCCGTGTCCTTGGCGCCGCCGCCCTGGCGCTCACCGCCCTTATGGTGTCCCTGCCCATGCAGGCGCGCGCGCCGCTCACCGTCAAGCTGGCCACCTTCGCGCCCGCCAACTCGGCGTGGCACAAGGCGCTGCTCGACATGGGCGACGCCTGGACCAAGACCACCGAAGGCCGCGTCACGCTTCGCGTGTATCCCGGCGGCACGCTGGGGACCGAAGCCTCCACCGTCAAGATGATGAGCCCCGCCGTGGGGGAACTGCAGGCGGCACTGCTGCTGCCACCCGGACTCGCCAAGATCAACGACGCCGTTGATGTCTTCGGCATGCCGTTTTTTCTCGAGTCCGACGAAGAAATGCGCGCCGTCTTTGCGGCGCTGCGGCCGCTCATGACGCAACGCATCGAAGCCGCAGGGTTCAAGGTCCTCCATTGGGGAAATGCCGGATGGGTCCAGCTCTTCTCCAAGAAGGAAATCCGCACGCTGGCCGACCTCAAGGCCGTGAAGCTCTACACCACGGAAGGCGATGACAAGTCGGTGCAGTGGTACAAGAACAATGGCTTCCAGCCGATTCCGCTCTCGTTCAACGACATGGTGGGCGGCCTCAAGCGCGGCATGATCGACGCCGCACCAAGTCCGGCCTACGGCGCGTCGATGCTCCAGATTTTCCGTGACGCGCCATTCCTGCTCGACGTGAAACTCGCACCACTTCTTGGCGCCACCGTCCTGACCAATGCCGCGTGGGCCAAGATCGACGCAGCCGACCAGCCCAGGGTCATGGCCGCCGCATCTGCGCTGGAGCAGCGCTTCATGGGCGAGGCGCCCAAGATGGACGCCGATGCCGTGGCCACGATGTCGGCCCGAGGCCTGAAGGTTACGAAACTGACGCCCGCCGCCATGGTGGAATTTCGCAAGACCGCCGAGGCGCTCGTGAGCTCGATGCGGGGTACCACCGTCCCGACCGACGTGTACGACGCGGCGATGCAGGCCCGCACGGCCTTCCGCAAGACCAAGGGCAAGTAAGTGAAACAGTCGGCGATCCGCTTCGAGAATTCCGTCGCCCTTCTCGCGATGGCAGGCATCGTGGTACTGCCTCTCGGGGAAATCGTCCTGCGCAAGTGGTTTGCCACGGGCATTCCCGGGGCCGCGCCTTTTGCGCAGCATTTGACGATGTGGGTGGGGATGCTGGGAGCGGCCATCGCAGCCCGCGACGGCAAATTGCTGTCGCTGGCCACCGGCGAATTTCTCGCGCACAGCGCGACCGCACGCGTAGCCAAGTTCATCGCCGCGCTCGTGGGCGCTGCCGTCTCCACCCTGTTCGCCGTGGGAGGCGTGAACCTCGTCAAGATTGACCGCCTGGATGGCGCAGAGATTGCCGCCGGCATCCCCGTCTGGGTGGCCGACCTGGTGCTGCCGTTCGGGTTCGCGTTGATTGCGCTGCGCATGGTGTGGAACGCCTCCACCAACTGGATCCTGCGCGGCGTCGCCGTCATCGGCCCCATCGCCGGCTACTGGATCGCGACACACCCGGAACTTCTCGACGGCCAGCCGGCGCTGCCGTGGCTCGGCGTGATCATCTTCGCGGCGATTCTGGGCGCACCGATCTTCGTGCTGCTTGGCGGCTGCGCGGCCGTGCTCTTCATGGTGCAGGGCAGCAAACCCACGGTGCTGCTGATCACGGCCTACCAGGAACTGACCGGCTCGGCGGGCCTGGCGACGATCCCGCTGTTTACGCTCGCGGGATACCTGCTGGCGGAGGGCCGGTCATCCGAACGGCTGCTTCGGATGTTCCGCGCGCTGGTCGGCTGGATGCCGGGTGGCACTGCGGTGGCCTGCATTGCGCTCTGCGCGTTCTTCACACTGCTCACAGGCGGCTCGGGCGTGACCATCCTCGCGCTGGGCGGCTTGCTGCTGCCGGCGATGCTCAAGGAAGGGTACCGCGAACGTTTCTCCATCGGTCTGCTCACGGCGTCGGGCTCGCTGGGACTCCTGTTCCCGATGTCGCTGCCGCTGATTCTCTATTCGATCATCGCCAACATTGCGATGGAGGATCTGTTCATCGGGGGCCTGCTGCCGGGCATGCTGATGCTCGGAATGCTCGCAGCCTACAGCGTGCGCGAGGCCATCAGAACGGGCGCCGCCCGCACGCCGTTTGTGGCTCGCGAAGCCGGCGCGGCGTTGTGGAACGCCAAGTGGGAGATCGGCCTTCCGCTCGTCGTCATGACGGCGCTGCTTGGTGGATATGCCACGCCGGTGGAGTCGGCCGCACTCGCCGCCCTCTACGCGTTCATCATGCAGCGCTTCATACATCGCGACCTGCCGGCGATGCGGGACGTGGTGCGCGTGACCGCAGACTCGGTGGGCCTGGTCGGCGGCGTGCTCGTCATCCTGGCGGTGGCCGTCGGATTGACCAATTACATGGTCAACGCGCAAATTCCTGACGCGTTGATCGCCTGGACCACGACGCATGTCGAATCCAAGCTGATGTTCCTGCTGGCGCTCAACGCCTTCCTGTTGATCGTCGGCAGCCTGATGGACATCTTCTCGGCCATCGTGGTCGTCGTGCCGCTCATCTCCGGTGTGGCCGCGGCGTACGGCATCCACCCGGTCCATCTGGGCGTCATTTTCGTGGCAAACCTCGAGCTGGGATACCTGCATCCTCCCCTGGGGCTGAACCTGCTGCTGGCGTCGGTGCGATTCAAGCGGCCGGTGCTTGACGTCATGTGGGCCACCATCCCCATGCTGATCATCCTCGCCATCGGAGTGCTGCTCATCACCTACGTCCCGTGGCTCACGCTCGCACCGCTCGAGTGGTTCGGCCGCAGCCAGTAGTCGTCATCGGCCGAACGAGATCCGACGGTTGGTGGAATCCAGAACGAGGCTGAAGGTCCTGAGTACTTCGTAGCCCAAGTTGCCAGGCCCTGGCCCGCCACCGGGACTGAGGTCACTGAACCGCACGAGTGGGACGTCGATCGTGAACTCGCCGAGGGTGACGGCACCCTTCACGGGCGCCGTGAAGACCTCAAACTCGCCCACGTTGGTGCGGGCCCGGCCCGCGAGTGAGAGTTCGGCAGCCAGCGGTACTTCTTTGGCCGCGCGCAGCGGCAACATCACGCCTGACGGGGAGCCCGAATCCACGTGGATGCGGTATTCGTGACCGGCCACCATGACCGGCACCCTGGGCAGCGGGTCGCTCGCGTCGTACCCAAATACCCGCTTGCCGTCAGCCTCTGGCAAGGCACCCTTGCGAAACGTCACCGTTTTACCCGGGTAGTCGAAGGTGACGAGGTAGCCGGGAAACGACAGGGCTGAGAACACACCACGCGGAAACTCCGGTGGCAACGTTCCGCCAAACAGGACCCGGCTCGAGACGTCCGCGTTCTGCATCACCAGCTCGCCGATGCGCACTTCCTTGACCGATTGGCGACCTGTGGCACCGCCGACCCAGGCCGGGTCGATGACCGTGTGACTCGCCCCGGTGTCGAGGATCACTCGAACCGGAGCGGCGCCGTTGATCGACACTTCGATGACGGGCCGCCCACCAACATTGAGCATCGGTACAGTGGCGCCGCCGGCTGGCGCAGTGATCTGAGCTGCGGCCGACACGCTGAGCAGGACAGGGGCCACGAGGGCCGTGAGGCAAACACGAAAAGTTTTCATGCAGGCATCTTACGAACGGCCTGCGCGGCGGGTGTTAAGCGCGTGTAGTGTTTTCGTTAAGACGCCGCACCACCTCAACCAGCACGTCGCGGCAGACATCGACGTCGGCGAGGGTGACGTACTCCTCAATGCTGTGAAGCCCCGCTCCGCCGGGACCAAACAACACGGATGGGATGCCGGCGCCGGCGAGGATGGCGGCGTCGGTCCAGAACGACATGCCTGTGGGCGCCGAAGAAAGACCGCGCGCCTCGAGCGAAGCCCCGAGCGCGACCGGTAGCGGAGCGGCCGGACTGAGGCGATACGGCGGCCGGGACGTCATCAACCGCACTTCGCCGCGGAACGCTGCGTCGTCGCCGCGCAGGCGCGCCAGGATCGCCTGCACTTCCCCAACCACCACACCATCGTCTTCCCCCGACACCGTGCGGCGCTCGAACTGCAGCACACATCGATCGGGATACACGCTGAGTTCACGGCCACCGGTGATGATCGACGCGTGCAACGACGGCGTGCCCTGGTGTTCGGACGATGGCCGGCCCTGCAGTGTGCGATCGGTTGCCTCGAGTGCGATCAACACACGCGCCATGTCCACGATGGCGTCGCGTCCCTCCAACGGACGGCTGCCGTGTGCCGCGCGGCCTGTGGTCACGACTTCGAGCCACGCGAAGCCCTTGTGCCCCACCGCCATGGCGAGGTCGGTGGGCTCGGTGACGATGGCCGCATCGGCGGTCCATTCTTTGACGAGCGCGTCGGCGCCAGCGCTCTCGTACTCTTCGTCCGCCACACAGGCGACGATGAGTCGGCCGCGGCGCCAGTCGCGTGCGAGTTCCACCGCCGCGGCGATCATCGCGGCCACACCGCCCTTCATGTCCTGCGAGCCGCGTCCGTAGAGCCGTCCCCCAGCCACCCGCGGCGTAAAGGGATTCGTCATGCCCTCGACGCCGACGGTGTCGAGGTGCCCGCACAACATGACGGCCGGACCGGGTTCGCGGCCATCGAGCACACCAATCACGTTGGGCCGCCCAGGCGCTGCCTCCTGAAACACCACATCAAGGCCTCCGGCCTTGAGCGCCTGCGCGGCCACTTCGGCGACGGCGGCCTCGCCCGGGGCGCCTGGCACCAGCGATGGATTGATGGAGTTGACCGAGACGAGATCAAACAACAGGGACAGGGTCGTCATTGCAGTTGGCATGATCTCAGATCGGGCGAAGTATTAACATCGGTCAGTCGAACCTGTTTCATGCATAGCCCGCCGCCACTCGCCATCGATATCGCTCGCGCCGTTCGTGACCGCGGCGGGCGCGCGCTCGTGGTGGGTGGATGGGTGCGCGACCAGATGCTGGGTCGCGATGCGAAAGACCTGGACCTCGAGGTGTTCGGTCTCGAGGCGGGCGCGCTCAAGTCAACCCTGGCCGCATTCGGCCAGGTCAACACCGTCGGCGAGAGTTTCACCGTCTACAAATTGGGCGACCTCGACGTGTCGCTGCCGCGTCGCGAATCAAAGACCGGACGCGGCCACAAGGGCTTCATCGTGGAGGGCGACCCGGGGTTGTCGTTCAAGGACGCTGCGCGCCGGCGCGACTTCTCCATCAACGCGATGTCGTTCGACCCGCTTACTGAAGAAATCATCGATCCATGGAACGGGACCGGTGATCTCCAGGCGCGCATTCTTCGCGCGGTGGACCACAAGACGTTTGCCGAGGACAGCCTCCGAGTGCTGCGTGCGCTCCAGTTCGCGGCCCGGTTTGAACTGACGGTGGAAGACGGGACAAAGGACCTCTGCCGGTCACTTCCCCTCGACGATCTGCCGGCCGAACGTATCTGGGGTGAGGTCGAAAAGCTCCTGCTCCGCGCCCATCGTCCGTCTCTTGGGCTGGCGCTGGCGATGGAACTGGGCGTGGTGGACCGGTTGTGGCCCGAATTGCTCGCACTGCGCGGATGCGAGCAGGAGTACGAATGGCACCCCGAAGGTGACGTGTGGGTGCACACCTTGATGGTGGCCGACGAGGCGCGCAAACGCATCGACGACCTGGACCATCCCCGCGCGGTGGTGATGATGCTCGGCGCGCTTTGCCACGACATGGGCAAACCCGCCACCACGAAGTTTGAAGACGGCCGCATCCGTTCGAAGGGGCACGAAGAGGCGGGTGTGGCGCCGGCCTCACGGTTCCTCGATCGGCTCAACATCCAGACCATTGGTGGCTACGACGTCCGCCACACGGTGCTCGGCATCGTGGCGCATCACTTGAAGCCGACGATGTTTTTCAAGTCGGCGTCGCCGGTGGGAGATGGGGCGTTCCGCCGGCTGGCGCAGAAGGTGGACCCGGAACTGCTGGCACGGTTCGCGAAGGCAGACTGCCACGGACGGTTGGGCACATTCGACTGCGCGGCGATGGATTGGTTCCTCGAGCGTGCGCGCGCGCTGGGCGTGGAGCACCAGCCGCCGGCGCCTCTGCTGCTTGGACGCCATGTGCTGGAGCGCGGAGTGGCGCCGGGTCCGGTGGTCGGGACGTTGCTGAAGGCCGTCTACGAACAGCAGCTCGATGGCGCGGTGACGACGCTGGTGGAAGCGCTGGCGGCGCTCGAACGGCTACTCGACCCAGGGGTCGGGCGTCCCGGCTGAGGTACCGAGCACTTCATCGGCGCGCGCGGCATCCTCGGCGGCCACAAGAAGTTCGACGCCGCCCATCCAGAGATGGGGGCGCACGCCGCCGCAGTCGTCGGCCTGGATGAGCGATTCGATTTCTGCGGCTTCAAGAACGCTGCGCGCCAGTTCCGCATCAACGTTGGTCAGGAACGTTCGCACGACTACCAGAGTTCGTTCGGTCATCGCCGCCTCCGTACTCCCATTATGGAGCCGCGATCGCCGCCAGGGGGAGCGGATTCGTACTGGTGCTGTCGCCGGTAATCACGCGGCGAAGATAGCCCGCCTGTCCAAGGTGGAAGGCCAGATGCGCGGCAAGATGAACGAGAAACGCGGTGGTGTTGATCGTCTTGCCGGCAAGCGGCATCGGGTAGTTCCCCACCATCGCTTCGTCAGAAAGTTCCGGCATTACAGATTCGATGACGCCGATCGTGGTCCTGAGCTCGGCCACCAGGCTGGCGCGGGTCCCCTCGCGCTGACTGAATTCCAGCTCGCGGTTGCGCACGTACGATGTGCCGCCAAGCACGCGGCCGACAAAATCCTGGAGGTTCCCGCACACGTGCAATGCCAGATTCCCGGCGGAGTTCGTCACGCCGCGTCGCGTGTGCCAGACGCTGTCGTCACTGGGAAACGCCTCGATCTCGCGGATGAAGCCCTGCAGTTCGCGCACGATCTGGGTGGTCAGGATGGAAGTCAGGCTCGGCATGGGAGGATGATAGTCCAGGGCTTGCCCCGCCGTAGCGCGCAGCGCGGAGGCGGGTCCGGGGTCCAGGGTCCAGGGTCCAGAGTCCAGAGTCCGGAATGAGTTGAATGGCGACGAATGACGACATCGCGGCGCTGTATCAGTTGCCGCCGGGTGAATTCACGGCGGCGCGGAATGCGCTGGCGAAGCAGATGGGAGCTGCGGGCGCCGAGGTGCGCGCGCTCGAAAAGCCGCAGGCTGCCGCCTGGGCGGTGAATCAGCTCTACTGGCAGCGGCGGGCGGCCTATGACGCCCTGATCAAAGCCGCCGGCGTGATGCGCCAGGCGCATGCGCAGATGCTCTCGGGCCGCAAGGCCGACGTGCCTCAGGCCGAAGTGGCGCATCGAGACGCGATGCGCGCCGCCACCGCGGCGATTCGCGAAGTGGCACAGGCCGCCGGCGAAGTCCTGTCGGGAGGAACACTCGAAGCGGTCGCGGACACGTTGCGGTCACTGCCCACGAACGATCTGCCCGGCCAGCTCACCCGCCCACTCAAGCCACTGGGGATGGAGGCGCTGCGCGCCATAAACGTCCAGGGTCCAGAGTCCAGGGTCCAGAGTCCTGAGTCCAGGGTCCAGGGTCCAGGGTCCGGCGCCAAGAGCTCAACGACCGCGAAAAAAGAGGCCGCGGAGCGGGCGAAACGCGTCAAGGCGTTGGAGAAGACCCTCAAGGTGGCGGAAGCGGCGGAGCGTGAGGCCGAGGCGGCGATGAATGACGCGCGCAAGGCGGTCGCGAAAGTCGAACGCGACTACGCCGCGGTGCGCGATCGGCTGCAGTTCCTTGAGAAGCAGCGCTCCGATGTGGAGCAGGACGCCCATCGCCGCGCGCGAGAGCTCCAAGACGCCTCGAACGCGCGCACGCAGGCGGCGCAGGAACTCAGGAATTTCACATGAAGGCGTGAAGCGGAGCTTCCGTACGTAGCGCGGCCTGGGTCTCAAGGCCGCGGAACTCGGCGCGCTTGAGGTTCAGCGCGCCCTACGAAATGCACGTTCCGCTGTCCACGTACCGCGCCACGAGGACAGCCACGCCCTAC
>Ga0138256_10001850_pt1 | contig 22755 bp, 15 predicted proteins | sample KNB2016incub_MG_FD_105486 | JGI IMG/M metagenome (GOLD analysis project Ga0138256, IMG submission 105486) | Active sludge microbial communities from wastewater in Klosterneuburg, Austria - KNB2014incub_MG | ecosystem: Engineered > WWTP > Activated sludge > Unclassified | place: Austria... | reverse complement strand
TTCAAAATATTCCGTCAGTTTTTCATAGACTACAGAAGTGACAATCCCCTTCACCTCGCCGTTGCCGAGCTTCATTTTTGTCTGGCCTTCAAACTGCGGGTTGGGTATCAAAATCGAAAGTACGAGCACGAGACCTTCGCGCACGTCGTCGCCCGTCAGTGGCTCTTCTACTTTTTTGTCGTAACCGAGTTTTTTCTTTTGTTCGTTGATCGCGCGCGTCAATGCGGTGCGAAAGCCTTCGAGGTGCGTGCCGCCCTCGCGTGTGTGGATTGCATTCGCAAAAGTAAAAATCTGCTCTGAATAAGTATCGCAATACTCAATGGCGAGTTCAACCTGAATGCCGTCTTTTTGTTGAATCGCATAGATCGGCTTCTTCTGCAGCGGGTTCTTCTTTTCGGTCAGCATCTTGACAAATTCGACAATGCCGCCTTTGTATTGAAAAACGTGCTCTTTGACCTCTTTCTCGCGCGAGTCGCGTATCGTGATTTTCAGGTTCTTGTTCAGAAAAGCCAGCTCACGCAAGCGTGAGGATAGCGTATCGTAACGATATTCTAGCGTATCAAAAATCTGGCTGTCTGATAGAAAAGTCACGGTCGTACCGCGTTTTTTACTCGGGCCTTTGACTTTCAAAGGCGCCTTGGTTTTGCCGCGGTCAAAATGGATATGGTGCTGCTTGCCATCTTGGAACACGTCGACCTCGACCCATTCGGAGAGAGCGTTGACGACCGAGATACCCACGCCGTGCAGACCGCCCGACACCTTATAGGCGCCGTCGCCAAACTTACCGCCGGCATGCAATTTCGTCAGAACAACTTCAACGGTTGAAACCCCGACCTTGGGATGAATATCGACGGGAATACCGCGGCCATTGTCAGAGACGCTGACAATGTTTCCCTTACTGATTTCAACTTCTATCGTGTCGCAATGACCTGCCATCGCTTCGTCAATGCAGTTGTCGACCACCTCATAGACCATGTGGTGCAGACCCGGCAGGTCGGTGGAACCAATGTACATACCCGGCCGCTTGCGCACGGCCTCAAGGCCCTCGAGCACCTGAATCTTAGATGAATCATATTTTTCGCTCACATGTCCATGCATCGGTGCCTCTTCGGGCGCTTTGGCCTTCGCGGGCTTCTTTTCTTCTTTTTTAGCGGGTTTTGCCATGAATATCCTGTAAATACGGGGCTAGAATGAACCATTCCTGTGGATTCAGATATTATGTCGCCTACAATAGAAGGTGGAATTCTGTTTTTTGGGGTAGTTATGAGAAAAATGGACGATTTTTGGGTATTTAATAAGTAGGGGGAATATATGCTCAAGACTAGTGTTAGTTTACCGTTGGAATATGCAATTTTATGGAAGTTCAACCAGAAAAGGATTATAAAATCGACAATTCGAATACTTCGCATACATCTTCGTCAGGGTAAGATTCGGCGCGGAGTTACGCGTAGGTATAATCATGAATCTGGAGAATTTATAATCATCACCACCCAGTTCACGGAAGCAGAGTATGATGCCCTGCACTTCGTCGCCGCATCAATACGCGTGAGCGTCTCCTGGCTCATCTACACGCTAATAAAACTCTGGCGCAAAGAGATTCGGCGCAACCAGCCCACGAAATTTATAACCAATTACGACCTGAACCTGTGCATCTGGAATCCGAATGCGGGCGTTTGCACCGAATCACTGCTCTTTTGGCCTAAGGTGCAATCCAATTTGCATTCGACATCGCGGCGGCAATTGCCGATACTCTGTTGAGGCGCATGCAAGACATCAAGATCAAAGACTATAAGGCCGGTTCAGCAGTGGTCATACAGAACGCCGCCAATCCGGGTATGTTCTACATCGTGCGCAAGGGCACGCTCGCAATCGATACTGAGCACCGGCTGAACGACAAGGTGCTCTCGCGCTTCGAGCCTGGCGATAGCTTTGGTCTCGTTTCGGCACTGACCGGGCATCACTTTCTGGTGACGATCTATGCTGCCACGGATTCACAAGTGGCAGAAATACCGGTTTCCATGATCGGCAGTTACCTCAAGGCTCAACCCGAACTCGCGCTCAAGATGCTGCGGCTCTATTCGCGCGAGCTACGCACGATACAGCTGCACCTGTCGAAACTCGACAATCCCGAAGACCGCAATATTTCACCCGAGATCCTCATGGCCCTTGCGCAGAAATATCTCGATTGGCAGAAACCGCACTATGCGGCGCGGGCACTGAAGGCCTATATCGAATGGGCCGAAAAAAATGAGGGCGTACATCTCGGTTCGGCGCAAAACCTCTGGGCGCAGGTCAAAGACTCGTACCAGCATGTCGAGTTTTCGGGACGCGGCACAGTTGTGCCTGCCGACACGATGTTGTTTTCTGAAGGCGAAATGGGGCGCGATATTTTTGTCGTGCTCTCGGGTTCGGTAAAAATGATGCGGATTGTTCGCGGTGAAGAGTTCATCATCGACGTTCTCGGCGCGGGCGAGCTGTTTGGCGAAATGGCGTTCATCGAAAACGCGCCTCGCATGGGTTCGGCCGTCACGACACAGGAATCGACATTGATACGCATCACACCCGAGCAGCTGGTGTCGAGTGTGGCCGAAGGCGTACTGCAGAAAATTTTCGAGAACATGGCGCGGCGCATCTGGTTTTCGCACCAGCGACTCATCATCTTCAAGATCACCGACCCACTGGTGCGGATGTATGCGTATCTCTACAATCTTGTGCGCAACCAGAACTTGCGCACCAAAGACAGAACGGGCCAGGACCGCGCTTACAAATTTGACATCACGCTGAGTGAGCTCAAGATTTTGTGCGGCATCATGCGTCTCAAAGACACAACTGAAGCAAGTTTAAGAACCAACACCAACTTCATCATCGCTGACGACAGCATCACGATCAAAAGCCGCAAAAAGCTCGAAGACCAGATAGCCTATTACCGCGCCAAGTCGGGGCAGATTATTTCCGAGACGAAATAGACTCTAAGGATATTTCCAGGTTGTTCTGAGATCCAATGACATGAGCAATATCGATGCATTGTAAAAATCGCGCACCGTTTCCAGATAAAAATAGTACCAGCGGTGGCTGACAGTGAAAGTCAGCGGGTCGGCCACATTAAAAATCAGCGAATTGCCTATCTCGATGCGGTGGCGCCAGAAGTTCTGGTATGTGAGCGACGAGAATGAATCGAAGCCGAGTTTGTATTTGATACCGGGATAGAATTCCCAGAGTGCGTTGATCGTCGCCTCAAAACCCCAGTTGGGGTTATTCACCGGGTCGAGGATTTCTTTTTCGAGACCACCACCCAACCGGCCGGTAACAAATTTCCACGAGAACTCGGCGCCCGCGGTTTCGCGCAGAAAGCTGGGCCTGAGTCCCGTCGCGGGGTCAGGCACCACCCCGGTATCGATGCGGTTCTTCTGGTAGGGCTTCACAAACCATTCGGTGTTATAGGTATAGGTCACGTCGCCACGTAACAGGTTGCGTATCACCTGGTCTTTCTGCCGCACGTAAAAAATATAAGGATTAAAAGCGAACGAATGCCGGCGGTTGTAGAAAATAAAGTTCACGTCATTTTCCAATCCCCATTTGAAATACGAATCAGAAGCCTGGCCGGGCGGAGTGTCGATGCCACCATTGTTCGTCACACGCCCGGTCTCATAGACGTTAGACAGGTTCAAGATTGTCAACAGACGAAACTTGCGGTCGGCCGACAAATCGGGGTCGCTCGCGCCGCTGACCAAAGTCGACGTCACGGCGTCGCTGATACCCAGCCACTGGTTCACCGGCGGCAGGCGTTTTTCGAGCTGCGCCATGGCAAGTTCATAGCCGCGCTGTGTGCTGCAGATGCGGTATTGCACATTCTCGCGAATCGGGTATCCGGTGATCGCGCTCTGCGACATGCCCGAAAAAACCAGCCGTGGGTTGGTTTTGTAAAAACGGCGCAGCGCAGCGCCGCTCAGGCGGAACGTGAACGTATCGTAGTCATTTTGCACCGCGTAACGGATGTCGCGCGGCCGCATGATGGTACCGAAGTTGAGGGTATCGATGTCATCGCGTTCGAGAAAAGACACGTCACAACCGACAGTATCACGCAGCGCAGCTGCGGCAAACTGCGGCGTCAGCCTGAACGGTTTAAAATCCACCTGGGCGGTTTCGCTGTCCTCGTCTACCGCGTACCACTTTTGCCACAGCGAAAGCCTGCGCACAAAGGATGGCGGTGTCACAACAGAAGAGTTGTCTGCGAATACGTCGATATTCTCGCGTTCGCTGACAATCCACACATTGCCTTGCTTTTTGAGAGTGAGACGCATGAGTGCAGTGCCGCCGGGCATCGCAATCACACGCCGGCCATCGGTGAGTTCGACACCGCGCACCGGTTCGTTGCCGATGGCGCCGGCCGAATCGCCACCCGCGATCAGCACGTCGATCTGCGGATTTTTACCCAATAGCGTCACCGCGCCCTCGAGCCCCATGCCAGTTAGGGCAATTGTGATATCGGGCTTCGCGACCGCGGCAGCATCGAGCGCCGTCTTGAGCGATGCCTCGGCGTTTTCGAGCCTGAGATCGAGCAGCTGCGCTTCGGCATAACTCACAATCGAGCGCGGCGAAGTCACTCCGAGTACTGCGGCTTTGAAATTCCCCTTTTGGACAAGCGCGTACGGTTCAAAGAACGGCGCTTTTTCACGGAAGATATTTGCCGACAGCAGGCGAATGCCTCGCGCACGCCTAATATAGTCGAGGCTATCTGCACCGATATTCAAATCAGCCGACGCCACAAGGCCTGCATCAAGTTTCAGCATCTGCAGGTAGTCTGCTGTCAGCGAACCGAAACTGAAGCGCGACAGGCGGCCGGGGTAGAAGGCATTGCCCGCATCCAGAAAATAGGCCTGCGGATTTTTTTCACGCGCCGTGCGCAAGTACGCGCCGATGCGCAGCAAATGGTTTTCGTCATGGTTCTGGTCGAGCGGAAAACGCCCGGCCAGATTCGATGTCACGTAGACGGTGATTTCTTTCGGCGCAGCCGATAGGCCCACCGCTGTGAGCAAAATGACAATGCCAGCAAGTTGTTTCATTTCAACGCGGGTGCCGTGGGGGCTTTGAGTCCCTGGATCTCTTTCTGCAACCGCGCTTCGTTTTCGCGCAGAGCGGCAAGCGCCCGCCGCATTTCGTCGATTTCTTTCTCTTTTTCGACGGCGCGCTGTTTGAGTTCCTGCACTTCTTTGCCATGCGCAAACTGGCGTTCGGCCGCTTCACGGGTCAGCCTTTCTTTATCCGCAGCGCCTTCGACCTGCGCACGCTTGAGATCCTCCTGTAGCTTCTCTCGCTCTTTGGCATGCCGTTCGGCCAACTGTTCGTTGAGTTGCGTCAGTTGCTTGATTTTGCCGCCGCTCTCCGATTCAAGGATCGCAATTTTCTGCGTCAGGTTCGCAATGCTGGCTTCTGCCGCTTTCAGCTCCGCGGCACGGCGCGTGTCATTGGCAGAAAACTCGGCCTGCTTCTTTTCAAGCTCGGCCTTCATCATTTCACTGCCGCGCGTGAGTTCGAGATTCTCATCGCGTAAGACCTGGTTCTCGCGTTCGAGCAGCGCGGTCTTTTTACCAACCAGCGCCTTTTCGGCCGCGATCTGGTCAGGGGATTTATCCTGGCGGGCGAGGCCTGCGCAGCCAGCTGTGAAAATCCATAGCAGGGAGTATGCTGTCAAACAGGGGTAATCGCGGCGCATAGAATGACAGCTGTTGAATTGGGTTCGTGCGCCGCGTCAACTGATTGCGCAATCCTGCTATGTTTACCCATAACTGCTCTGGATTTCCATAGCTATCCAGTTGAGAGGCTGGTATGCAGTCTGTGACGCGGCGTGCAAATCCTCTGGCAGCAGATTATGCCCGCACCGGTAAGACCGCGAGGGGCAAAATTGGCGGTGCGATTTCCTTAAACAACAAAATAAATTGACATTATGTAGCTAAATTAGGGCTCTGAGTTAAGTCTCAGGCTTCAGGGGTCGATAACGTTAGAGTATAAATCCCCAGAGGTTTTGAATTTGGAAATAAATAGAGAGAGGAACCTATGCTACTGAATATCACACGCTCCATCAAGATAGCGCTCGTGGTCATGATTGCATCAGCTTCATGGCTGATCGCGCAAGATCTGAACCAACCCGGCCTTGATTCCGCAGATAAAGCTGCGCAAGACGCAGAAAAGAAAGTCGACGAGGCAGAAAAAGCCAGCGAAGGCAAGATTGACGCTCCGGCGGCAACTGACCGCGCTGCACAACCTGCTGCCGACAAACCGGCGGATAAACCCGCTGACAAGCCTGCAACCGCAGACAACCAGGTCGGCAACCTGTACAACGACGGCAAGAACACCTATGCAACATCACAGGCAAAGTTCGAACTGACAGCAACTGACAACATCTCCAACCTCGATTTTATCGAGTACAAAGTGGATGACGTTCAGCAGTTCAGCGTGTACGGCCACCCGTTCTCACTCGAGAAAGAAGGCCCGCACAAGATCCAGTACCGCTCGGTTGACCGTGTGGGTAACCGCGAAGAAGACAACATCTTCAACGTGATCATCGACAATACCGGTCCCTACATGAACTTCGCTCTGAACAAAGCGCCGATCGTGATCGATGGCAAGCGCTACCTCGCACCGGGTACAAAACTGGAGATCCGCGCAACGGATAACTACAGCGGCGTCAAAAGCGTTGAATACTCAGTGAATGGTACAGACTGGCAGCCATACAAAGACGGTGTCGTTCTCGACAAACCAGGTGCGGCGCAACTGAAATACCGCGCGATTGACAACCTCGGTAATAAGTCAGAAAACCTCAGCGGTTTCTCAACTTCTACTCCGGGTCAAGGCGCAAGCCCAGAAGATCTTGCGGTCATTAACTCGCTGTATGTGGAAAATACTCCGCCAATCGTGATGATCACGCCTGCAAAACGTTTCATCAATGTGGATGGCAAACAATATGCAATGCGCAGCAACAGCTACGCGGTTGAAGCACAGGATGCAGAATCCGGTGTGGCAAACATCTTTGTAAAAATTGACAACGCGGCTGAATGGCAGATTTATAGCGGTAAGCTGACATTCCAGACTGAAGGTCCTCACAGCATCGAAGCGAAAGCGGTTGATAAAGTCGGCAATGAATCACAGCCTCTTAAAGTTGAGTTCATCGTAGACGATAACCCACCGAAATCTACAATCCGTCCGGTTGGTGGTGCAACAGCACCAGCTCCCGCGGCAGCACCTGCTGCTCCAGCAGCGGCACCCGCTGCACCGGCTCCACAATAAGCCGGCGGATGTATCAAAGAAAGGGCCCCGCATTCGCGGGGCTTTTTTTTGCCCTGAGTATTCTTTGCCCCCTGCATGCGGCCGACCTGCCGCGATTGGCAGCAGGCGACCAGCAATACTTCCGGCATTTTATCGAAGTGTTCACACCCACCCTGCTTGCCCGTGACCGCAAAGCGGCCGGTGCGAACACGCACTACCGCTGGGATAAAAAGAACCGCGATTGCGCGGGACTCGTGCGTTATCTTTTTTGGGAGGCTATGCAGCCCCACAACGATGCGTTTCTGCAGCAATACCCGGCGATGCGCAGTTTCCCTGCGAATCCACCGGCAGCGCTTTTGAAATTGCGCCCGGCATGGGGCCACGACAATCTGAATGCCGCGCAGCTCATCAGCCGGTCGCGTCCTATCGGGCGAAGCATGCCGGTGAACTCACTCAAAACGGGCGACCTGCTCTACTTTCTATCTGCAGAACTGAAAATACGGCATGTGATGCTGGTGGTGCGTTCGGGTGCTGCTGTCTTTCTCGTCTACCATACGGGAGACGACCGCGACGAGCTGCGCATCCGCACCTTTACGGACATTACGGGATTGCCTGATGCCAATTGGCACCCCGAAGCGCAGAACCCGGTGTTTCGCGGTGTTTACCGGCCGGTTTTTTTGGATTAAAACAGCTGAAAGTGACCCGACGCCTTTGGCGTCGCGGGTCACTTTCAGCCCTAAATGATTGTCATGCTGTCTCGCTGTGCTATCAGCGAGTATGCATAAGGTTTTGAGCGCCTGTCTGGTCGCCGTAATTGCCCTCGGTTGCGGCAAAAAGAAGTTAGAGACTCCCGAAGCGGCGCTGGCGGCCGCGCAAGAAGCATACCTCAAGCGCGACGCCAAAGCATTCGTCGCTGTGCTCTCCAAAGAGACGCTGAGCGAACTCGAAGAAAAGATCGAAACCATGCGGCAGATGTTCGGCTCCACGCCTGAAAATCCACAGGCCGCACAGGCCTTCGAGCACATGGCCAAGCAGATTGGCCTGCCGGTTTCGAAGCTCAAAGAACTGACGATTGAAGACTTCATCGGTTACATGATGCGCAATGAAGGCGCCTCTGGGGGTGAAACCACGCTGATGCCCAAAGAGATGCTGCCCCCGGCCAAGGTCGTGCGTAGGGTCGAAAAAGGCAATAAGGCCACACTGTATTTTTCTGAAGACGAAAAACTGTCATTTATCAAGACAGAAGCCGGCTGGCGCGTGCATCTCGACGCCGAAAACGTGACGGCAAAGACCATACCCGGCCAGAATAAAGAAGAACAGGAATAATTTTTCTGCGACGATCCCTCCGGGGCTTCGCCCCGGAGGGATCGTCGCGATATAACAACTGCTATAAGGTTTCGAGAGTAACTGAGGTATTCGTATAAACGCAGATATCTGCGGCGATCTTCATGGCTTTCTGGCAGATTTCTGCTGCCGGCATATCTGTGTGAGCCACAAGCGCACGTGCGGCTGACAGCGCATAATTGCCACCTGAACCAATCGCAACGACGCCCTCTTCTGGTTCAATAACATCGCCGTTGCCGGTTAACAAGAAGATTTTTTCTTTATCTGCTGCGATCAGCATTGCTTCGAGGCGGCGCAGCATCTTGTCGGTGCGCCAGTCTTTCGCGAGTTCCACAGCCGCGCGGGTGAGATTGCCACCATATGCCTGCAGCTTCTCTTCGAGTTTTTCGAGCAGCGTAAAAGCATCGGCCGTAGCACCTGCAAAGCCAGCGAGAATTTTTCCGTTATAGAGCTTACGCACTTTGACCGCATTGCCCTTGAGTATCGTCTGTCCGGCGCTGACCTGGCCGTCGCCGGCCATGGCAGTCTGCTCGCCGCGTTTGACGCAGAGAATGGTAGTAGCATGGAATGTCATAAGTATTGTTCCTGAGCGAGCCTACTTGTGCTGTGACCGTCTTCGGTCTCTCGTCGTGAGTGCTTGTCGAAGCATCGAAGCATTACCAGACTGCTAAATGGTCTTCGGTTACACCGAAACCGGTGAATTTTTCCGTTTCGTCGCCGAGTTTGATCTGGCCGTCGAATGTGCCATATGGCTGCACAAACTTACTCTTGAGAAATCCGGCATTGAGATCTTCGTGGCGTGCACCGAACGGCCTGAAGCGGGCTTCAAACACATTATCGCGCGTCAGAATGCGCCAGATAGATTTTTCCGGCGGACGTATGTAGTGGAAGTGCGCAGTGCTGAGCGAATGTGGTTTGCCGTCGAGCCAGAGCGCATTTTCGATGCTGTCGTTGAATTTATCAACCAGGTTGACCGCGAGCGATTTGCCCGATTCGGTTTTGCCGACCATCGACAGCCAGTTCCATTCGGTGCGGCGCGGCGGATAACCCTTCGTGTAGTCGAGAATGCCATAATCGCCGGCAAATTTCTGGCGGCGATCGCCGCAGATAAACTCGCCTTCGCAGGCGAGAGACATTTCTTTGTATGTAAAATTAAATGGGCGGTTATTTTCTGATGGCGCGATAGTGCTGAGACCGTTATTCTTGAGCCAGAAGGTCGCACTAAGATCATACTTGCCGCGGATATTGACGACGATCTTACCGGCGCCCGGCAGAAACTCGTAGCGGCCGAGGCGCCAGGTATCTGACAGCGTCGCGTCAAAACCATGCTTGAAACCCATCGGCAGCGAAATTTTATCTTCGATAAAATATTTTTCCGCAGGAATATAAACATAGCTGAACGCGGTGGAGAGAAAGCCCGCATCGACAATCGCCATACCAGCATAGAAGTCCCTGCTAAAGATGCCCAAGTAGATCCAGGCTTTGCGCTCTACGCGACGCCGCGGCAGAATTTTGCTGTTGAAATCCCACGCATGGGTCGTCGTGTCTGCAATCGGCCCCTCATAGAGCCCAAAAATATTCTTCTCTTCAGGCAGCGGCAACGTAGCCCGCTGCGGTCTGAATTCGGTTTCGGGCAATTTGAGAGTCGGCGCGGCCATTATTTCCCCTGCATGAGATATGCGTTAACGGCGTTCGCACACTTGCGGCCTTCGGCAATCGCCCACACGATCAGGCTCTGCCCGCGGCGCATATCGCCCGCGGCAAAAACCTTATCGATGGAGGTGCGGTGCGCGCCTGCGTGGTCGCCGAAATCGGCTTTGACGTTGCCGCGCTGGTCGAGCTGCATACCGGCTTTTTCAAACTGTTCGATCATGCCATTCTTGACAGGGCCCAAAAAGCCCATGGCGAGAAGCACGAGGTCAGCCTGAATCTCAAACTCTGAGCCTGGAATATCGACGAACTTGCCGTCTTTCATTTCGACTCTAATGCACGACAGGCTCTTCACATTGCCTTTGCCGTCGTCGTTGAAACGCAGCGTGTTGATCGACCACAGACGTTCTGCGCCCTCTTCGTGGCTCGATGAAGTTCTCAGCTTCATCGGCCAGTAAGGCCACGGTGTGGATGCAGCGCGCTCGAGCGGCGGCATCGGGAAAAGTTCGAGCTGTGTGATGTGTTTTGCACCGTGGCGGTTTGACGTGCCGACGCAGTCAGAACCCGTATCGCCGCCGCCGATCACCACAACATGTTTGCCCGCAGCAGAGATCGGGTCTTTCACTTCGATGCCGGCATTCTTGCGGTTATTCTGCGGCAGAAACTCCATCGCAAAATGCACGCCTTTCAGCTCGCGACCCGGTATCGGCAGGTCGCGCGGAGCTTCGGCGCCGCCAGACAGCACGACGGCGTCGTAGGTCTTGAGCAATTCATCCGCAGAAATATCTTTGCCGATGTTCACCCCGGTTTTGATTTCAACGCCTTCGGCAGTCATCTGCTCAGCGCGGCGGTCAATCTGCCATTTTTCGAATTTAAAATCGGGAATACCAAAACGGATGAGTCCGCCGATCTTCTCGTTCTTTTCGAAGAGTGTGACAGAATGTCCCATGCGCGCGAGTTGCTGTGACGCAGCCATGCCCGCTGGGCCTGAACCTACGACGGCGACGCGTTTGCCAGTTTTATGCTTCGGCGGTTGCGGTTTCACCCAGCCGTTCTTGTAGCCGCTGTCGATGATGAAACGCTCGATGCCCTTGATCGCGACCGGTGGCTCATTGATACCCAGCGTGCACGCGCCTTCGCATGGAGCCGGGCATAGACGGCCTGTGAACTCGGGAAAATTATTTGTCGAGTGCAGGTTTTCGAGCGCCTCTTCGAGATGGCCGCGAAAAACCAGGTCGTTGAATTCGGGAATGTAGTTATCTACCGGGCAACCGGTGTCGCCGTGGCAAAAAGGAATGCCGCAATCCATGCAGCGGGCACCCTGTACCTTCGCCGTTTCCGTTTCGAAGGTGTGCTCGAACTCTTTGTAGTGTTTTACACGCTCGGCAGCAGCATCAGACTTCTGCGTCGCCCGCGGATATTCTTTGAAACCGGTCGGTTTACCCATTTTTTGCGCCCACCTTCAACTTCGATTCGTCGACCATTTCGAGCTCTTTCTGCGCTTCATCTTCAAGCGCTGCCAGAGCTTTCTTATATTCACCGGGAATGATTTTCTTGAAATTCTTAATCTGGTTTTTCCAGTCGGCAAGAATCTCTGCCGCACGCGCCGAGCCCGTGTACTCTTTGTGGCGTGTGATCATGTGCAGAAGCTCATCCGCATCGCGCTCGGCTGTGACATCTTCAATGTCGACCAGTTCCATGTTCACAAATTTCTCATGTACTTTTTTGGGGTCCCAGATGTAGGCAATGCCGCCTGACATGCCGGCTGCAAAGTTGCGGCCGATGGTGCCGAGCACCACAACGCGACCACCGGTCATATATTCGACGCCATGGTCGCCTGTGCCTTCAATCACCGCATGCACGCCAGAGTTGCGCACTCCGAAGCGTTCACCGGCGCGGCCCTGAAAGTACGCTTCACCCGAAGTCGCACCATAGAGGCAGGTGTTGCCGATGATGATATTCTCGGGTGCGGTATACGTGGTCTTTTCAGGCATACGCACCACGAGCTTACCACCCGAAAGGCCCTTACCACAATAGTCGTTCGCCTGACCCGAGAGTTTGAGCGTCACACCTTTCGCGAGAAAGCAACCAAAACTCTGCCCGGCATTGCCTTTCATCGAAATCTGAATCGTGTCGTGTGGCAGGCCTTCGTCGCCATAGCGCTTGGCAACTTCACCCGACAGCATCGCACCGACGGTGCGGTCGACGTTCGTTACGGGCAGCTGAATCTGCACCGGCTCCTGCTTGTCGAGCGCGGGTTTCGCCATTTCAATAATACGGTTATCGATTTGCTTGTCGATCTCATGGTTCTGCGCTTTTGTGCGGTAGAGGTCGGTTTTGTAGACTGGCTTCTGCATCGTCAAAAGTTTGCTGAGGTCAAGGCCGCGCGCCTTCCAGTGGTCTTTCGGGCGCGTGGTAATAATTTTCTCTGTGCGGCCGATCATGTCTGACAGCTTGCGGAAACCCAGCTTCGCCATGTATTCGCGCACTTCTTCGGCGATATAGAACATGAAGTTCACCACATGCTCTGGTTTGCCGTTGAATTTTTTGCGCAGTTCGGGGTCTTGTGTTGCCACGCCCACCGGGCAGGTATTCAGATGGCACTTGCGCATCATGATGCAACCCAAGGTCACGAGTGGCGCGGTCGCGAAGCCAAATTCTTCGGCGCCCAGAAGCGCAGCGATCACAACGTCGCGGCCGGTCTTCATCTGGCCGTCGGCCTGCACATAGACACGGTCTCTGAGTCCGTTGACGACGAGCACCTGGTGCGTTTCGGCGAGGCCAAGTTCCCATGGTGTGCCGGCATACTGAATCGAGCTGATCGGTGAAGCACCGGTTCCACCGTCATGGCCGCTGATCAAGATATGATCCGCATGTGCCTTTGCGACACCGGCCGCAACCGTACCCACACCACTTTCAGACACGAGCTTCACAGAGATGCGCGCACGCGGATTGATATTTTTCAGGTCAAAGATCAGCTGTTTGAGATCTTCAATCGAATAGATATCATGGTGCGGCGGTGGTGAAATCAGCGTCACACCCGGAGTCGAATGGCGTACCTTGCCGATAATCTTATCGACCTTAAAACCGGGCAACTGCCCGCCTTCGCCGGGTTTTGCACCCTGCGCCATCTTGATCTGCAGCTCATCGGCGTTGATCAGGTAATTCGCCGTCACGCCGAAACGGCCCGACGCCACTTGTTTGATCGCCGAGCGCAGGCTGTCGCCGTTCGGCAGAGTCACAAAACGTTCGGCGCTTTCGCCGCCTTCGCCCGTGTTACTCTTGCCGCCGATGCGGTTCATCGCAATCGCAAGATTGGTGTGTGCTTCCCACGAGATTGAACCGAAACTCATCGCACCGGTCGCAAAACGTTTGACGATTTCTTTTGCCGGTTCGACTTCTTCAATCGGAATCGGAGTCGCCGCATAGTCAAAATCGAGCAGCGAACGCAATGTCACGCGGCGCTTGTTCTGGTTGTCGATAGCCGCCGTGTATTCTTTGAATGTCTTATAGTCTGAATTGCGCGTGCTGATCTGCAGCTTCGCAATGGTTGTGGGGTTCCACAGGTGCGCTTCGCCGTCGACGCGGTAGTGGTAAAGCCCGCCTGAAGCGAGAATACCTTCACGCAACTCGGCAAAAGCCTCTTCATGGCGGCGGCGCGCCTCTTCTTCGAGCATTTCGAGACTCACACCTTCGACGCGGCTCGGTGTGCCCGTGAAGTAGTGTTCGACCACTTCTGAATCGAGGCCGACCGCTTCAAAGATCTGCGCGCCGCAATACGATTGCAGCGTCGAGATTCCCATTTTACTGAAAATCTTGTACAGGCCCTTGCCGATTGCCTTGCGGTAATTCTTTTCGATGTACGCTTCTTCTTTCAGCTCAGGCATGAAGCCGATCTTGTACAAATCATGCAGGGTTTCGTAAGCGAGATAAGGATTGATTGCGTTGGCGCCATAGCCCAACAGCAATGCAAAGTGGTGTACTTCGCGCGCCTCACCGCTTTCGAGCACGATGCCGGTGCGGGTTCTTAAACCGGATTTAATCAGCGCATGGTGCACCGCCGCGACGCCGAGCAGGCTCGGGATCGGTGCGATTTCTTTGTTCACGCCGCGGTCGGTCAGAATAATAATATTCGTTCCCGCGCGCACAGTGTCGCAGACTGCAGCACAGATTTTATCCATCTGTGTGCGCATGTCATTCTTCTTCACCGGGTTGAAGTGCAGATTGAAGACTTTCGCCGAAAACTCGCCTTCGGCGATCTCTTTCAGCTGCAACAACTGGTTGTTCTCGAGAATCGGGTGTGGCAGTTCAATGCGGTGCGCGTGCTGCGGCGTTTCGTCGAGCAGGTTCTGCTCGGGCCCGATGTAGGTGGTGAGCTCCATCACCAGCTCTTCGCGAATCGCATCGACCGGCGGATTGGTGACCTGTGCAAACAATTGCTTGAAATAGCGGTACAACAGCTGTGGCTTCTCTGACAGCACAGCGAGCGCCGCGTCGGTGCCCATAGAGCCAATGGCTTCCTGACCGGTCACTACCATCGGCTTCATCACGGTCAGCAAATCTTCTTTGGTGTAGCCGAAGATGCGCTGCCGCTGGAGCATCGTTTTGTGCTCGGGCGAATGGCCGTCTTTTGGCTGCGGCAGATCGGCAAACTTGATCATGTTGTCTTTGACCCATTTGCCATACGGCTGCTGCTTGACGATTTTGTCTTTGATCTCGTCGTCAGAGATAATGCGGTGCTCCGACAGATCGATGAGAAACATGCGGCCCGGTTCGAGCTTGCCGCTCAAAACGATGTCTTCAGGTGGCACTTCAAGCACACCCATCTCAGACGCCATAATAACGATATCGTCTTTGGTCTTGATATAGCGCGCAGGACGCAGGCCGTTACGGTCGAGCGTTGCACCGATCACATTACCGTCGGTGAACGACACCGCGGCAGGGCCGTCCCACGGTTCCATCATCGTGGCGTGGTATTCGTAGAAGGCGCGGCGCTCCTCTGACATGAGGTCGTTTTTCGACCATGCCTCGGGAATCATCATCATGATAGCGTGCGGCAGGCTGCGGCCGCTCATCACGAGCAGTTCAAGCACAGTGTCGAATGTAGCCGAGTCAGACTGCCCTTCCATCACGATCGGCAGCATGCGTTTCAGGTCAGGGCCATAGTGCGGCGATTCCATCACCGCTTCGCGCGTCTTCATCCAGTTGATGTTACCGCGCAATGTGTTGATCTCACCGTTATGCGCAATCATGCGGAAAGGGTGTGCGAGATCCCAGGTCGGGAAAGTATTGGTCGAGAAGCGCATGTGAATCAGCGCCATCGCGGATTTCATTTCTTTGTGGCGCAGGTCTTTAAAGAAGGCCGGCACTTGTGCCGCGAGCAGCATGCCTTTATAGACGATGGTGCGGCTCGAGAACGAGGGCACATAATACTGTGCGCGGGCGAGCTTGAGCTCGGCGCGAATGCGGTGGTCGATCACCCGGCGCACAAGGTACAGGCGGCGCTCAAAGTCTTCTGCCGAACCTTTGAACTTGCCGCGGCCGACAAAACCATGCACCACGTAAGGCAGGGTGAGTTTCGCGCCATAACCCGGCACGTTGTCATCGACCGGCACTTTACGCCATCCTAAAAATTCAAGATCTTCGTCGACGACGATTTTTTCAAAGATGTTTTCAACCTGCTTGCGCAGCGAAGCATCTTGCGGCATAAATATAAATGCTACCCCATATTCGCCGGCATTGGGCAGAGCGATCTTCGCTTCTGCTGCGGCGACCTTCATGAAGTCATGTGGCATCTGCATCAGAATGCCCGCGCCGTCGCCGGTTTCAGGGTCTGCACCCACGGCACCCCGGTGCTCGAGATTCATGAGCATCTGCAGGCCTTTTTCGACGATTTCACGCGATTTATTGCCCTTCAGGTCGGCAATGAAGCCCACCCCGCAGGAGTCTTTCTCAAACTGCGGATCGTACATGCCGACAGGACTTGTCGGCCATGGCATCGCCGTGCGAGTTGTGGTGGTATGGACCATTTCTGCACTGCTCTTTGCGAGCGTTGCTGCGGGGTTTACCGCGTTTTGTTGGCTTTTTCTTTCTTTTTTGCTCATATTCCCTCTCGCCCAACGGGGTCAAAATTCATCATAAAATGCATTTGAGACATAGCGTCAACGTTTGTCTCACAGCGGCACACCGGCGATGCCAGCGCAATATAATTGTGCAACCTCCTGGTACATTTACAGCAATTGCAATGCCGATTCGGTGCGGCCCTAAGCATTGAAATGCATCGCCAGCATGTCCCTCTTCTGAAATCCGGCGGCATCAAAAAAAAGACTGCCATATCCACAGTTCCCTTGCTGCTGCGGCGATCGCTGGTGGTTTTACTCTGCCATGCGACTTTTGTGCCTCTCGCTGCCTTCGACTATCTGGAACACAGCCTGGTGACCGACCGCGCATGCCATGAGGCGCAAAAGCTGCTCGCACGCGATCTGGCGACTGCCCCCACCGGGCAGAAAAGCCGCTATCTCGCGCTGGCGCTGATGTGCCCGACCCGCTGGCAAAGCGCATACTGCAAAAACAAACGCAAGACCGTGAGCGCCACTTTTAGTTCCGGAACGGCAAAGTACAGCGGTCACCCCATCACGCTCGGCGACTATTCTGCACTGGTCGATCACGTCACCGAATACGGGCAGGTGCGAAACTTGCCGGGTGCAGCCGACCCCGGCCTCACCGATTTTACCTGGCAGTGGATGCACCCGCAAAAATCTTCGGGTGGCATCGCGAAAGACATCGGCAGTGAACAGTGCCGGGACGATAAGACGCCTGATTGGTATAAAGTAGAAGCCGACATCTCTTCATTTTTCCATTTCTGGCAGAAAGAGAAACGCGCGCCGCGCATTGCCTCCGCGATGCTTGATGAGAACCGCAGGGGGGATGTATCTCCCGGCCCGGCAGACCCTTCTACGCTCTTCACAATCCGCAACCCGCGCTTTCTCGATCTGCAACTTTTTAACCAGACGCATTTCGGCGCCGCCGCCTATCGCACCTGGGCTGGAATGCATAACACGGCGCTCGCGATCGCGTCTGAACGCTGTGAAGATGTCGTCGAACCCGAAGAATCAGCGATGCGCCGGCTGGCCGAAGGCAGAATCAGCTTTTCAAACATTACCTGGAGTAAAAAGAAAAATCCGCACTTTCGCCGTGACGCATGCCGCCTGCTCAGCGAAGTCGCGCGTGAACACCTGCAAAGGTGGATTGAGAGCGGCGACGAACGGCTGACGACACCGGCGCGCAATCTGGTTGCAGCTGTCACGTCGGGAAAAGCCGGCAGCGAAGGCGCGGCAATTGCCGACATGCTGCCCGCGCATCTCGCGGCGCTGGTGTTTGAAGGCGCCGGCGCGCATTATCTGCAAGATGCGCTATCCGGCGGGCACATACGCACCGAGCACCGTAGCCGCGAACTCAACACCACACGCCGCTACCATGATCTCGATTCAAAGGGCGGCGTCGTTGCGACGCTGGGCGCGCGGCACGATCGGCACGATTTTGTCGCGTACGGCGATACCTTTCTATTGGGTAGTACGCCGATGTCGCTACTCGACGCTGACATGCGTCACTGCGAGAATGTCCACAAAAAAGGAACCGCCGGACGCCAACTGATAACCGAATGCCTGCTTGCATACCAGCGTGGCATCGTGACCGCAGCGAACACGGCATCGATTCTTGACTGGAGCCTCGGCGGCATCATGTACGCGGGACAAAATACCGTGAAACGCGAAAGTTTGCCGGTCTGCCCGACGGATGGCAGCCCGCGCGCACTCATCTGTGCCTTTCTGCCGCTGCAACCCATCACTCCCGCTGCCACCGCAGGCTTGAACAACGGCTACCTGGCACGTGAAGGGTTACCGCCCACACCACCACCCGTCGATTTTGAATCGCTGCGCATTGAAAGCGCGCTCGACGGCGCCGGTTATGGCACACAAATCGGGGCCCGGCTTGAGTTTCTGGTCCCCTTCTTTCGGCGCAGCGGCGACTGGCTCTACAGCTATGATTTCGGGTTTCTCATGACACTCGGTGACCCTGGCCGGCAGCAATTGATACACGAATTTGCTTTCACCTTCCACTATCGCGTGGCGACACGCCTGCTCATCAACGCGGGCCCGCTGTCTTATGCCGGTTTCGAAGGCTTCAACTCAACGACGAATTTCTTCTTTGGTATGGGGCTTGGCGGTGGCATCACGATCTTGCCTGAAGGCTGGACAAAAATTCCACTGGAACTCACGCTCAGCTACCGCGCACCGTGGCGCTTCGTCGACACCAACCGCGGCCTGGATGCACAGCGCATGGAAGCGCACTGGATCTCGCTCTCGATCGGCCTGGCTTTTCTGTAATTAAATCACTTAAAGATCAATTTCACAACGAGCGAAGTCAAAAGCGATAGAGGAATACCAATCGAGAGCATTGCCGCCACCAGCGGTGGATTGATATTTTTCTGCATGGCAATAATGCCGCCGGTGATCATCGGCCCCATCGCCGCTTCGAGCACGACAATCTTTCTGAGATCGGCGTGGTACGCAAAAGCCGCATAGACGAAATAGATCAGCACCGGTGCTAAAATCAGTTTAAAGCCGAGCCCGACTGACAGCTCGCGCAAAAACTTCTTCACATGGCTGGCATGCCACTGGAACCCGACTGACACCAGCGCCAGCGGCGCCAGCGTTTCGGCCAAACGTTCAGCCACGGCAAAGACCATTTCAACGGGTTTGAGATACTGGAAAATAAAAGCCAGCACCAGCGCGATAAACGGTGGAAAAACCACCAGGTTCTTCAAAGCCTCGCTGAGGCGAAACTCCCCGATGCGCAGAAAATCGACCAGCGGAATGACCAGCACCGACACGAGCAGAAAGGTACCCATCTGGTCGATGATCACTGCCACAGGAATGTACTGCTTCCCGTAGAGCGCCTCAATCACCGGAATACCGACGAACGAAGTATTCGCGAGTCCCGCCGTCAGCATCAGCGCCAATGTCGTATTGCGGTTAAAGACTTTTGCGCGCTCGAGCAACAGAAACAGCGCAGCCGCCATGGCGAACATGAGCCATGGCATCAGGGCGGCTGCAAAATACGTCGAGGTCATCGGAATAAAACGCAGTGATTTGATGATCAGCGCAGGTAATGAAACATAGATAATGAAGCTGTTGAGCACAACATGTACGTTGTCGGGCAGAATTTTCAACCGGCGCAGCAAAATGCCGGCGACAAAGCTGACAACAATGAGAAGCATCACGACCATAGTTTATGGTAAGATTTTATTTTTTCGCGGTCGTGGACAGCGAAAGAGAGATCGGAGCACCCTCTGGTTTTAATGGGGAGCAACTTCCTAAATGCTAAGCCTCCTTGCAACTTGACGCCCTCAGCGAAAAGAGCAACGTCGCTTATGAAACCTATCGTTCTTTACTGCACCGCAATTTCTGCAATGGTGCTGTTTAGTGGCTGCAAAAAAGGGCTGGCAGATCACTTTGAAGCCATCGAATTCGAAGAAACTAAAGGCGACCTTGTATCTAAACCTATTGGCAGCCAAAAAATTCAAGGCGGATCATCACACAGGAGTTGTATTCAGTACACAATAACAAACCAGACGATTGACGACTCGGGTGTGACCTACACTGTGAGATTGACGCAAGGTGAGAAAGAGTCTGAAGACAGTTGTACCTACACATACCGCAGCAGGTCTACCCTATTCAATTGCAGAATCAGCGCCAGCAAGATTTTTGCCACCCAACCTGGCGGAAAATTGACGAGTTTTGATTGCAAGTGATCGATGCACGCGACTGAGGGGCCAGTCTGCTGAAATAATTGCAGCAACAAGCTGCCAACCGGAGAGAACGCAGAGGTATTAGACAATCCGTGCGGCCGCCCGCGTGGTTATGAGGACCAAGCATTATCTGTTTGACCCGTAAAATATGGCTTCTTAAGACCATGATTACCCATATCTTGTCATTTTGTTATTTGCAGAATCAGGCTTTACAGCAGAGAGATTCAGGGTGCTTTAGGTATTAGTGGGAAGCAAATTCTTAAATACTTAAATCAATGGAATTGAGATGCGGCTGTTCAGAAGAATGCGGATTATAGCCTTATGTTTGAGCCTCGTGTCTGCTTTAGGTGCGGAACGACCAGCAGGTGGTAGCAACAAAACACCTCACAGGTTTACGCTTGAGTTGAAAGAAATAAAATTTGGCAACCAGGCCGCAGAAAAGACTGGCAGGGAAGGCCAGTTGGCCGAAAAAATTGCAAAGGCATTAGCGGTAAGCTCTGGTAAGAGCAAAGTTTTTCGATTTATAGCGAAGCCCGATAGAACGGGAAAGCTTCCTTCGACCCATTCGCTCTCACTGCACTTTCAGCTTTTTGGTGACAACTGGGTTTTATCATATCAGGTTATTTTGAATGAAACTATGAAAGTTGTCAAACAAGACTTGATTGAGTTTGAAAATCCTGCGGACCCGAACGGTATCGCGGCAATGCTTGTACCGGTAATTGAGTCGGCGCTGAAGCCATGGACCTGATCGAGCTTGCCCACAAAAATATAGACCTTTAAGGGCATACCTCTCTTATTTGGTTATTTTGTCGCCTCAATAACAGGCTTTACGTCTGAGAGATCGGGCCTTCCTCTGGCTTTAGTGGGGAGCAACTTCCTAAATGCTTAAAGCCTGTCATACTGCGCGGTCTGCGCAACCATGAACTGATCGACCAGCACCAGAGCCAGCATCGCTTCGACAATCGGCACTGCGCGCGGCAACACGCACGGGTCGTGCCGGCCTTTGACCTTGAGCATGACACTCTCGCCCTTCTCATTCACCGAGGGTTGCTCATGGCTGATCGTCGCGGTGGGTTTGAATGCCACGCGAAACGTGACGGGCATGCCGTTTGAAATACCGCCTTGAATACCGCCGGAACGATTGGTCTTCGTGGCGACCTTTCCGTTTTGCATTTCAAAAATATCGTTGTGTTCGCTGCCAGTCATGGTGACAGACGAAAAGCCGCTGCCGATCTCGATGCCCTTGGTTGCAGGAATGGCGAGCATCGCGCGCGCAATGAGGGCATCGAGGCGGTCAAACACCGGGTCGCCCCAGCCTGCGGGCACGCCGACCGCAGCACATTCGACAATGCCACCCAGTGAATCGCCGGCCTGGCGCGTGTCCTGAATCAGGCGCGCCATTTTTTCGGCGAGTTCAGCATCGGGCACGCGCACCGGGTTCGACTCAATGCGGTCGCGCAGTGCAGAGATGTTTCCGAAGTCTACATCCGACTTGAACGCAAGATCTTTGATCTGCGAAACGTATGCAACGATTTCAACACCCGCTTTTTCGCGCAGGATTTTCTTCGCAATCGCGCCGGCCGCAACGATGCCGATCGTAGCACGCGCCGACGAGCGGCCGCCGCCGCGCCAAGCTCTGTGCTGGTAACGCGCATGGTAGGTGAAGTCAGCGTGGCTTGGACGAAAGACGTCTTTAATATCGCTGTAATCTTTCTCGCGCGCATTTTCGTTGAAAACAGCGATCGCGATCGGCGCGCCGATGGTTTTGCCCTCGAAGGTGCCCGACAGAATTTTTGCGCGGTCGGCTTCGTCGCGCGGCGTGGTGATGCGGCTCTGCCCCGGGCGGCGGCGGTCGAGGTCGGGCTGGATATCCGCTTCTGAAAGCGGCATGCCCGCTGGGCAATTTTCAATCACACAGCCCAGCGCTTCGCCATGCGATTCGCCATAGGTGGTGACGCGAAACATGCGCCCGATCGAACTGCCCATGGGGCTTTATGGCAATGAGAGAGAGGCTGTAAAATACTCCATTTGGCATTGACGCTACCCTGTAAAAGAGGGGATAGTCAAGTTGGCCTGCCTAAACCACGGGCGCTGACTGCATGTTTCCGCGACCGATCACACTTCGCCTGTTCCTGATTTTTTCCCCGTGTGCCCTCGCGGCAGCCGAAACCGCCGATCTCACGGTGAAACTACAAAAGGGGAGCTACAATCTTTCGCAAAAGCTCGCCGTTTACCGCGATGCTACTGGCGCACTTTCGGTCGAAGCCGCAGAAAAGACCCCCTTCACGCCCAACAAGATACCGGGCAATGCGATCAATTTCGGCTATACCCGCGACAACGTCTGGGTGAAGTTTAATGCCATCAATGACGGGCCGCACGCAGTGTGGTATCTGCGCCTCGGGGCACTCGTCGACCGTGTTTCGCTCTTTGAGTTACAGAATGGAAAATGGAACGAACGCACGCTCGGCCGCTTTCAACCGTTCGGCCAGCGCGAAGTCGCGCACCGTGACCTGATTTTTCGGCTCACGCCGTCAGGCGGTGCGCAGACATATTTTCTGAAATTCCAGAGCCAGGGTAATGTCACCGTCGAACTCGACCTGATCGACCTCGAAACGTTTTCGGCCGGTGATCACGACACGCAGTTCGCATTCGGCATCTATTTCGGCATCATGTTCATCATGGTGGGATAT
>Ga0138256_10001848_pt1 | contig 22767 bp, 19 predicted proteins | sample KNB2016incub_MG_FD_105486 | JGI IMG/M metagenome (GOLD analysis project Ga0138256, IMG submission 105486) | Active sludge microbial communities from wastewater in Klosterneuburg, Austria - KNB2014incub_MG | ecosystem: Engineered > WWTP > Activated sludge > Unclassified | place: Austria... | reverse complement strand
TGTCTGGCCACGACATTTTTGATCCACAACCCGTTTTGGCGAGCCGCCGGTGAACCGATATATAAAGAGGGCGACATAGCTCGCGAAAGCATCATCGTTCCGGCCGACGTCATTTTTACCGATTCAGACGAGTTTGAAAAGATAAAGGAGCAGTCCAGAAAGGCGGTTAAGCCAATCTTTCGATATGAATCGAAAAAGGGCGATCAAGCGGTGCAGCAGTTTATTTCCCTGTGGGAAAAGCTGCAGCGCCATGGAACAGAACCGTCGAGCAATGCCAAGCAGTCAAATTCTGATGCCAAAGCCGAAACGCATTGGACAGGGGCGGGCGGACCGGAAACCGGAAAGATTCTGGCAGCACGCACCTTTAGCCGCAATGAACTGGACGCCGTTCAGAGCGCTATCAAGGAAAGCTCCGAAGGCTATATTTTTGATGATGCCGAACGTCAGTACTTTCAAAGCGACGTCTTCGTATTTGATCGTGCAAAACCCGGCCAGCAATCGAATGTCTCGATGCCGGAGAGTAACTGGACACCGTTATCGGTTGCCCGCGAGAAGTTGAAAACGAGACTCGCGGCGATAAAAAGTCTTTCGCCGAAAGAGGTTGATGCTTTTTATACCGCGAGCGAGATATTGGTCGAACCGAGCGTCTCTTACGACAGCGTTGCCACCGAGACCGCCCGGCAAACTGCCGCGGAAAGTATTGAGCCCAACACCATTTCGCTGAAGCGCGGCCAAAAGATCGCAGATGAGGGCGATATCATTACTCCGGCGATGCTCGCGAAAATTGCTGCACTTAGAAATTATGCCTCGAACTCGCGTCAGATAAACCGGTTCGCGGGCGTTTTGATTTTCGTCACAGGCTTTTTTTGGCTGGCATGGAAGTTCGTTCAGCATCGCGGCATGGTCCCGCGACTCGCTTTGTCGCCACGCAAAACATTTGCGTTGTTGGGTTTTGTAATTGTCGCGCAAACCGCGCTCATGGCGGCTTTCTTTCAGCTTGCTGAGTTTACCGCAATACAAAACATCAAAGCTCCGCTGAGCGACCCAATGTTGTGGTCATTTGGCGTTCCCTTTGCCATGGCCAGCCTGCTAATGACCTTGTTGGCTGATCGGCCGACGGCACTATTTACCGGAATATTTGGTTCGTTTATTGCAGGTTTTCTTGCTCCTCGGGCATTTGAGTTTGCAATATTTTCGGCATTGATTTCGGCCGTCGCGGTTTATGGCATCGGCAGGTATCGAAGTCGTCAGACCGTAACGATCGCGGGCGGACTCGTCGGCGGTGCAAGCGGCGTGCTTGCCATTGCTCTAATTGCGTTTACACAGCAGCCAATTATTTTAAATACCATTTTGCTCGCGATAGCATGCGGACTGGCTGCGGGCATCATGACCTCGGCCGTAACGGCGGTCCTGCTTCCAATCTGTGAAAATCTGTTTGGCATCCTGACCGACGTAAAACTGTTAGAGCTTTCGAATGCAGATTTGCCGGTCCTCGGCCAACTCGCACTTCGTGCTCCGGGCACAAACCAGCATTCGCACGCCGTTGGACAACTTGCCGAGGAAGCCTGCCGGGTTGTCGGAGCAAACGGCTTGCTCGCACGCATCGGGGCCTTGTACCACGACATAGGTAAAACGGCGGCACCGGAACATTTTGTCGAAAACCAATCGAGCCGTAATCCACATGACCGGTTAAAACCTACACAAAGTGCGAAAATAATCATCAGCCACGTCACTTATGGTACAAAGCTCGCCAGGGAAATGGGCCTGCCTTCACGGATCATTGATTTTATACCGCAGCATCACGGCACACGGACACTGCATTACTTTCTAAAGAAGGCGCAATCCGAGGCACGTGACGACAGCGAAATTTCTGAGAATGATTTTCGTTATCCGGGCCCAAAACCACAATTCAAGGAAGCCGCGATAATGATGATTTCCGATTCGTGCGAGGCCGCGGCCCGCTCGCTCGCCGAACCGTCACCTGAGAATATTAGGTTCATTGTCACGAAAATAATCGACGCGATTCTACAGGACGATCAGCTGGACGAATGCGATCTGACGCTCAGGGAATTAACCCAGATCCGCGAATCGATGATCAAATCGCTAATTGCGATATATCATTCGAGGGTTGACTATCCCGGCTATGTTCCGCCGACTTCAGGTCAGTTTAAATTTGCCTCGTTTGAGAGCGACAGCGAGGAACGCGGCCTGATGAAATACGCAAACCCGTCGGATATTCCGATCAGTCCCGGTGGCGAAATTGAGGACGAGGCCATGGACCGGTCGCAGGAACCGCGAAGGGCATCGGCGAAAGCAGAGTAAATTGCGACGTTACAAATACATCCGATTTTTGATTTCTTTCGAAAATGATTTAGTTTGAAGAAATAAAGATTTCGTCGGAGGCGCAGACCGCTAATGTTGTTCGTCTGGATACTTGTAGGGATCGTGCTGGCGCTTGTAATTTGGCTGGCTTTTTGGACGCTGATCACCGTTTTGGTCGGGAGAAGCCCAAGACAGTCGGACTTTGTCGGAGGACGTCCTCCGTCGGAACCGCCGGATGGGTTTTATGCTGGTTCAGCGTACCTGCTCGGAAACCGGCCAGTTCCTTGGCTCGGCAAGTCATTTGAACGGGAAAATCGCAAAGGCTTTAACATATTCACCCCAAACGGTGCCTCGCTGCTAAAAGCGATGACGCCCCTGTACAAACAGTTTCGGGTAAATCGGGATGGTAACACCGACGCCTACTACTTTAAAACGTCAGTCAGCAAGGGTTTTCGTGACCGTGATATCGAGACGTTCAAACTCGACTATGATTCGCCCGAGAATCCTTTCCTGATCCGCATTATTCTCGACGAAATTGTCGAAGTTGGTGCGGGAGAGTTTCTCGGAAAGGTGCATATGAAAGTTTTTCCCGGTTACCACGCGACCATCGGTTTTTTTGGCCTTCAGAAATAGTGTTTCCGTGCCATAACCGCTGAAATAAAATTATGTTAAAGCGTTATACGTTCTGGCTCACTGCGGCCGTGATCTTTCAATTTTTGACAGCCATCGTGCACGCACTTAGCCTATTTATCAGCCCGGAACCGGCAAATGATACCGAGCGACAATTGTTGGTTCTGCTTGGAACCTATAAGTTGAATGCCGGGGCCGGATTTGCGCCGACGTTTTCAAACCTTTTTACCGCACTTAGTTCATGCTTCAGCCTTTTATGCCTGCTTGGCGGCCTGACAAACGGATGGCTTCTCATCAGGCACGCCGAACCGACCCTTATGAAGGGAATTCTCGGAATTAACGTCGGTATATTCGGAATTTGCTTTGTCTTGATGGCCTATTTTACGTTTCTGCCGCCGATAATCTTTACGTTTCTCATTTTCATTAACCTGCTGGCCGCATTTATTGTCGTTCCAAAGGTCGAATCGATCATTTGAATGATTTTGACCGCGAATTAGCTCGAATACGTACGAAAAGGGACTAGCACCTTGGTTCGCTTTTATTCGCACAGTTCGCAGGCAAAAATGCGTCTCTAAATCTTGCCAACCAGCTTTTCGTAGGTTGTTTGCAGTGTTTCGGGGATGGTTCGTGTCTGTCCGATCGCGGTCATAAAGTTCACATCGCCGACCCATCGCGGCAGGACGTGCATGTGAACGTGGCCGTCAACTCCCGCGCCGGCGGCTTTTCCTAGGTTTATGCCGATGTTTAAACCGTCGGGACGATAGACGTCAAAAATCGCCGACTCGGAACGTTTTGTAAGGTCCATCAGTTCGTCGGTTGTCTGTTTATCGGCTTCGGCAAGAGTGGAATGATGTTCGTATGGGATGATCATCAGATGGCCGGACGTGTAGGGATATATGTTCAAGATAACAAAATTAAACTCGGCCCGCTTGAGGATGAAATTTTCCCCATCGCTGGCCGAGTTTGTTGGAATTTCACAGAATACGCACCCTTTTCGGGCACCCGAGCCGCTGCTCGTTATGTAGTCATATCTCCACGGACTCCAAAGTACATCCATTTACTCGCCCTGGTTGATAAGTTCCTTTAGCTCTTTGCCCGGCTTAAAATAGGCAACCCGCTTGGCCGGAATGTCCACGGCTTCGCCTGTTTTGGGATTGCGGCCCTTTCGAGAATTCCGCTCGCGAACGCGAAAACTGCCAAAACCACGCAACTCGATCTTTTCGCCTTTGTTTAAGGTGCCAGTGATACTGTCGAAAATAATTTCGACCAGTTGCTCAGCATCCTTTTTCGTCATATCGGCTTCGTGGGCCACCCTTTCAACCAGATCAGCTTTTGTCATTTTCTTCTTTCTTGTCCTTGCGTCTGATTCCCCGTACCGCCCTTAATAAAAACAATTCGTAAGTTATGCCGATTTCGTTTCAGTTTCTTCTGACTGAGTTTCTGCAGCTTCCGCTTCACCTGCTTCAGTGTCTTTAGTCTCGGCATCATGTTCCGCGGACGGAGTTTCGGTTCCCGCCGGTTCTTCCGGATCTATCGTTTCCGCGGTCGCCTCATCATCCGCAGCGACTGACACGGTTTCTTCCTGAGTTGGCTCAGGAGCAACTTCGTCGGCCGCGCCAACGGCTATAGCTTCAGGTTCCGTGCTCGTTTCCGCTACAGCCTCGGCAGATGGTTCCTCAACTTCCGCCGTTTCAGACGTCTCAGCCACCGCAGGTGTTTCATCCGAAGTCTCGACAAGTGGAGTTTCCTCAGTCGCAGCATTCGCGGCTGCGACTTCAGATGCTTCAGCGGTCGTGGCTTCCTCTGCCGGTGCAGCCTCTGCTGCTGCCGCAGCTTCAGCTTCGGCAGCTTCACGAGCTGCAAATTCCTCGGCTTTTGCTTTCTTGGCAGCCTGCTTGGCCCTTTTCTTCTCCTCCGGATCCTCCTGAACAGCAGCCTCGGCTGTCGATTCTCCAAATCTTAGGTTTGCAAGCTCGCCGAGGGATGCCATGCCGCCCTTGGCCTCGCTCGAATACATTTTGGTGTCAACAATCGGTTCATCGGCTTTGCCCACCGCCCGATGTGAAAGGCCGATCTTCTGATCACCCGATTCGATGCGTAGGATCTTGAAATCCATTTCCTGACCGAGCGAGGCAACGGATTCAGCACTTTCGACCCTTTCATCGGAAAGCTCAGAGATGTGACACAGCCCTTCGAGGCCTTCGCCAAGTTCAACAAAAACGCCAAAATTGGTAAACCGGGAAACCTTGCCCCTGACGGTATCGCCTGGGCGATGCGTCGCGACGAACCCTTCCCATGCGCTCGGGGTCAAGTCCTTCATCGACAGCGAAAGCCGCTGCCCACGTTTGTCGATGCTGGTCACGATGGCCTCGACGTCCTGATCCTTCTTGAGTACGTCCTTAGGATGTTTGATCTTTTTAGCCCACGAAATGTCTGAGACGTGGACGAGGCCGTCGATGCCTTCTTCAAGTTCAACAAATGCACCAAAATCAGTCAGATTGCGAACCCGGCCCATTACTTTGGTGCCGACCGGGTATTTGATATCAACACTTTCCCACGGATTGTCCTGGAACTGTTTCATGCCAAGACTAATTCGTTTTTCAACTGTATCAACGCCAAGCACCTGTACTTCGACTTCCTGGCCTTTGTTGAAGATACGTTTCGGGCTCTGTGCCCGTCGCGACCATGAAATCTCTGAGACATGGACCAACCCCTCAACTCCGGGCTCAAGTTCCACGAATACGCCGTATTCGGTAACCGAAGACACGATGCCTTTGATCTTTGAATTGACAGGGTAAACCTCAACCACAGTTGACCACGGATCGGGTAGCAGCTGTTTGTAGCCGAGAGACACCTTTTCGCGCTCGCGGTCTAATTTCAGAACCTTGACCTGCAAATGTTCAGCCACCTTAAATTGGTCACTCGGATGATGGATACGGCCCCAGGACATATCGGTCACATGCAGCAAGCCGTCGATCCCGCCGATGTCAACAAAGGCGCCATATTCGGTGAGGTTTTTTATTGTTCCATTGACGACGTAACCAACCTCGATCTTCGAGAGCGTCTCGGCCTTTTGCTCGTTAACAACCAGGTCGGTGATAACTTTTCGCGAAAGTACAATGTTATTGCGCCGACGGCTAAACTTGATGATCTTGGCTTCGATATCCTGTCCGACATAGCTGTCAAGCGAGCGGATCGGACGTGAATCGATTTGCGACCCAGGCAAGAAAGCTTCGACTCCATTAAGATCGATGCGTAATCCGCCTTTTGTTTTATCGACAACGCGGCCGGTTATCGGCTGTTCCGAATTAAAGGCGGCTTCGATTTCGTCCCAAACCTTGCGTCCAAGCGCATCGATTCGGGAAAGCTGCGGTGCGGCGTCACCCGAATGCATGCTGCGGATAATCACCTCGACAGTCTCGCCAACCACGGCGGTGAGCTTACCGTCCGGACCGGTGAATTCCTCCGGCGGAACGAACCCTTCGGATTTGTAACCAAAATCAACGAGTACGCCACGGTCCGTGATGCCAACGATTTTGCCTTCGACGAGTTCGCCCTGATGAAAGACAGTTTGCTCTTGTTCGAACTGCTCGAGGATCGCTCCAAAATCAATCTCACCAGATTGCAGGGTATCGTACGATCCTTTCGATTCGGGCTCTGATGTCACTTCGGCCGGAGGCTCGATAGGTGGAGGAGCAGTCTGCTCTGCAGCAGATGCCTCAGCCTCGGCGGAAACAGCTTCGCCTGTTTCCGGGGCCTCACCTGCTGGGTTGTCATGAGACGGTGCTTCGCTCGGTGCCGGAGCCGCCGCCTCAGCCGTATCGGTCGTTGGTTCTATTGGGTCTATCGCTGTTTTCTCAATCGCTCGCGATTCTTCAGCGTCCTGGGTTAACTCGTTTGTCATTTAGGCCTGTTCAAAATCCTTGTTAATATACTTTATTTTCAATTACTTACCTTACCGAACGGAAAAACACCTAAAAGCAACTAACGATTGTCTGGCCTAGGCATCTCAAGGGCAGATGCAAGACCAACGCAAGTTAATTGCCAAGGGGTTCCTGTCGGTCCGCTCAATGAGGTAATAGTAAAATCTACACGTCCAAGTGCTTTTATGTCAAGACTTGAAGGCAGAAAACCTTTAAAAAATATACATTTGCGAGTTTTTCGAGGTTATAGAGTGCCCGAACGAACTTGCCGAAAAACCAAAAAGCTGAAAGACGCCTCGACGTCATTTCAGCTTTATTTGAGTTTAGAGTACCCCGAAGAAATGTATAAACCGCTAACCTCTTTGAATATAATCGGTTACATTCCCAACGGCACTTGATTTTTCCATTTCTTCGCGTGACAGTGTGGTCGTGTTTTGAATTCCAGCCAGTCGCAGACGGAATTCGTCGGGATTAGTTGAACCTCGCAGGGCCTCATCGAGTTTAATTAAGCCCGACTGGTATAAGTAAAACAGAGATTGGTCGAAGGTTTGCATCCCATATTGCGACGTGCCGGCGGCAATCGCATCCCTTACGCTCTGCGTTTTGTCCTCATGCAGGATATAGTCGCGAATAAGCGGAGTGGACCTGAGGACCTCGACCGCGGGTATCCGGCTGTTTCCTTTCGCCGATTTCATCAGACGCTGTGATACGACGGCTTTTAACAAGCCCGCTAACTGTATTCGAATCGATTTCTGTTGGTACGGTGGAAAAACAGAAATTATTCTGCTCAGAGTCTCGGGCGCGTCTAGGGTATGAAGTGTAGAGAGCACCAGATGCCCAGTTTCCGCCGCAACAAGGGCGGTCTCGATTGTTTCCAGGTCGCGCATTTCGCCGACGAGGATGACGTCAGGGTCCTGCCGAAGCGAGCCGCGCAGCGCCTCGGCAAAATTTCGCGTGTCAACATCGACCTCGCGCTGCGTCACAAATGATTTCTTGTCTTTGTGCAGAAATTCGATCGGATCTTCGATCGTGACAATATGGCAATTTCGAGTCTGATTAATATGATCGACAACGGCGGAAAGTGTCGTTGATTTGCCGGAGCCAGTGGTTCCGGTCACGAGAATCAGGCCTCGGTTTTCCTCGGCGATGGTACTTAAAATTGGCGGAAGGCCAAGTTCCGCAAAGCTTTTGACTGTATCAGAGATAACGCGGGCGACGATGCCGATGGAGTTACGCTGTTGAAAGATATTTACGCGAAAACGTCCCAAGCCGGCGACTCCGTAGCCGATATCAACTTCATAGGCTTCCTTAAAATGCTGCTTTTGACGGTTTGACATCATCGAAAACGCCATTTCGAGTGTTTCGTCCTGCGTCATTCGGGTCACGCCAGATAGCGGTTTTAGTTCCCCGGTCACACGAATCACAGGAAAGGAACCGGCCCTGAGATGCAGGTCCGAGGCGCCAAAACTCATGGCCATTCGCAGAAGATCGTCAATTCTTGTTGCCATACACCCGCTGTGTTCGGAATTAATGCAGTATTGCTCGGACGGTATTCAGTCGCAAAGGCTGAATATTCAACAGACTCATTAAAGTCTAGCGTCAATGAACTACGAAGGTCAATGATTTTTTGCGCGCCCATAAACGGGCCAGCCGGGCAGTGGGCCGGGCGAAATGGCGAACTAGACTGGATTTGCCGCCATTACGGGGACAATTTCCCCAATTCGACACGATATTGCGAACCGTCGTAAAATCAAGCAGTAGATGAACGACGGAGTTAAGATAATCGCGGTTGACCCGCCTTACGCCATTGCTGGCGGTGAAATTGCAATCTCGTGCGAGAATTTTATGCTGCGGCCGCATACGGCCGATGGTGTGTATGTCGAAGGCATGCAATGCCGAATAGTGGCCGCTTCCTCGCACCGCGTGCTGGCAATCGTTCCCGACGAGGTCGCCGGAGCAGCAACACCGTCGGCCGGTACGCCCGTAAATCTCGAGAGTTACGGGCAAGTGAGCAATGTCGTTGAGATGGCAGTCGGACGGAAACTTGCCGACGGAATGCACATGGTGGCAAACCCGGCCGTCGATCCCTCGGATGATGCGTTAATACTCACTCGCTCCGGTTCTCGCGGCCGGCATTTGCCGGTAACCCTTTTTCGCCTTGAGCCGGATGGCTACCTCGACGAACTGCCGGATCCAATATTAAATCCGACCGGTATTGGGTTTGACCGTGAGGGGCAGATGTTTGTTACCAATCGTGCGCAGGGCGAGGTCTATTCAGTTTCCAGGGACGGTGCATCAACGGTCTATGCAACCGGGTTGGGCATTGCAACCGGACTTGCGTTCGACTCTGCCGGTCTCATGTATGTGGGCGACCGGTCGGGCACGATCTTTCGTGTGCGCGATTTTGCCGAGGTCGAAACCTTCACCGTAATGGATGCCTCGGTTGCGGCATACCACATGGCGTTTGGCTCTGACGGCAGGCTTTTTATGACCGCACCGGGCCTCGCCAGTTACGACGCTGTGCATGTTATTGACAAGGAAGGTTTTGACGAAAAGTTTTTCCGAGGACTCGGCCGGCCGCAGGGCCTGGCCCTCGACAAGGCAGGCAATGTTTATGTTGCGGCATGTTACAGGGGACGGCATGGAATAGTGAAAATTTCATCCGACGGCTCAGAATGCAGGCATTTTGTCGCCGGAAATAACGTCGTCGGCCTCTGTTTTACACGAAAAGGCGACATGATCGTTGCGACTGCTGACAGTGTGTATTCTATCCCGTGCGGCATCGAGGGAACGTTGTTAGATTGAAGGATTTTCAGTTCTTTTGAATTTCGAAAACCCTGATCGTAGCAAATTTTTTCAACAGCGGCAGCCACCTTAGCATTTTTCCATCGACCTTTACGAGGTAGTGAAAGAGATTGTCCGACAGGCCGATTGCCTGGGTTAGCGTAACGAAAGGGAGCCAGAAAGCCCGCATTTGAAATCCCGAAAATTCACGGCTAAATGCACGCAATTCTGCCTCTGTCAAAGGACGCTCATAGGGAGAGACATCCGGTGATTGGTACGGTATTAGTTTACGTACGAACCATGCCAGTTTAGAGTCGCGCACCGGTTCGAAAAAAATCGCCCGCCCGCCTTTTTTCAATACGCGAAATACCTCTTTCGATGCTAGTTCGAGGTCGAGGTGGTGGAGTATCGCCATACCGTAAACAACATCGACGGACTCGGCTTCGAGTGGTAATTCGTGGGCCGAACCAACCTTAAATTCGAAGTTTGTCAGGCCCGACAGCTCCATTCGGCGTTCGGCGAGTTCGAGCAGTTCCGGCGAAATATCGACGCCGATAACTCGTGCCCCGTGGCTTGCGATAAGCACACTGTTTTCTCCCGCCCCGCATCCGTAGTCCAGGACGGTTTTTCCCGAAACGTCGCCTAATAAATGATAGGCGTATTCGAGGGGATAAAACGTTTCTTTTGATGGGGCCAGATACCGCTGAATAACGTCGTTTGAAAGAGCGAGGTCGTCCGACGAGCGGCGCTTTGCCTCGCTCGAACTACGCTCAACCTCGATGGTTTCCCAAACGCGTATTGTTTCTGATTGTGTGTTTGTCATGCTATTCGTTGTTGGCTGCAAGATTTGAGCCCTTTCCCGCGAACCGGCTTACAGGGCTGAGGCGAAAGTCTTTGCTGGCCGGGTTTACAAAGCCCACGTCGCTTATTCCGGAGACAATGGTGTTCCCAATCGGGAATGAATAATCAACCGGAGAAACGCGATTTAGATTGATGAAGATATTTCTCTGAAACATAGCCCGCGATTGCGGCGATTTTATGTCGTCAAGCCCGTGAATCCCGTAATCTCCGTGCCCCACAATATTGTCTCGAAAAGCAAAGGCGCGCGGCGGTACACCATGAAAGGATGTGATATTGCCCTTATTAAAAACCGTGTTGTTGGCGATGGTAATATTTTCGCCGTCGGCAATTTGAATAAAATACCCTGAGCCCTGGACTTTGCCGCCATTCGCGATATTGGTAAACAAATTGTTTTCAATAGTTAGGCGTTTCATTATTTGGCTTGGATAGGTATCGTCGGTTCCGAGAATGTTAATCCCAGCACCGGCCGTATCAATAACATTGTCCTTTATAACCACGTCTTCGATGGTCGAAAAGGTCGCGGTATTATCCTGATTCCTAACCGTGACTCGCATTGCTTCGCCGACCCAGTTATTGGTCATCAAATTGCCTATTACCTGCACGCGCTTTGCATTTTTTAGCTGAAAAAGGGTCTTAACGGTTACACCCGTCGCCCATTTCTCCGGTTTGTTGAGATGATTTCCACGAACCTCTATGTCCATAGGCACCAAATCCGCTGACGAAGGGTCACCGCCGCCGAAAAGTACATTTTCAGCACCACCCTCGATGTAATTATTAAGAACACTGACATTACGCGTGCCAGTCCAGCCGCAGATTCCCTGCGTCTCCTCGCCCGGGAATCCAAATCCCTCAATATAGCTGTTCTTTATTACAGTTGCAGCGCTGTTAAGGGCTATGCCGCGCCGGACCACGCCCGACTTGAATGGGTGAATGTACGAGCGGTCTATCTCAAGGTCGTGCGGCAGATTTGCGGCCGTCTCGCCTTCGCCAAACGTGACCAGCGCATAATTATATTCTGCAATCGAGGATGTGAATTCGATACCGATAAACCGATAATGATTGGCACCATTTGTTGCCGAGACGGCCGGGCGGCCCGGATCGCGGGTCGCGATGGTCGCCATCGAGGACCTTTGTGCGGGTGTGACACGTTTCCCGGGGGCGAGGCTTCCTACGTTTGACGACTGAATTGTGACAAAATCCTTAAGCGGCTTATTCGGCAACTTGATCTCGCCGTAATATACCGCTCCTGCCTGCAGTTCGACTATGTCGCCACTTTCGGCCTTAGCTATAGCCGCCTCAACGTTACCGCCGGGCGCGACTTTTATTATGCGTGCGGCACCGTTCCGGACGATTTCAGGTTCGGGCGGGATTACTCCGAAAATCCCCGAAAGCGCCCCAAATGCAAATGTTGCCACGACGCCCGCAAGGACCGTACCGGCCAGCAGAAACCACATTTTAGGACGGAACCGCGGCTTTTCGACAATCGGTTTGCTTCTAACACTCATCACATTAATTGCCAATGAACTCACCATACCTCACTCCACCGATACTAAACTGTCAAAACCATTGAAACTCCACTTTAAAAAATCTGGCAAGAAGTTGTTGATACGTGTTAAACTTATATTGCCTTTCTTGATTGCTCGTCTATAGAGGCCTCTACAATCCAGCCCGTTGCCAAAGAAATCGCTTTACTATAAATGCCAGAGGAAAAACTAAAAGTAATTGTGCTTACGCACGGCGGGGCAGGGCCTTTTCTCGAACTTTTGTCGCAGAATCGAAATGACGAGATCAGAGCTATTTTTGTCGAAACCGTAATCGAGCGAACGCGGACCTTAACCGAAAAGATTCGGCGTTCGATAAGATATGATGGCTATTTAGCGACCTTTGCCAAGTTTTCGCGGACATTTTCAAGGGGCAATGGCGTTGGCGTGTCGGCCGCGGTAACCGACAATCAGAATGAGTTGGCCCGATATGCCGGGCAGCTGAACATTCCTCTTATTCGCGTCGAGAATTATCATTCAGCCCAGTCCTTAAAATTGCTTGCCGAAACTGGGGCCGATCTTGGCGTCTTGTACGGTACGAACATTATTAGAGATACGGTCTTTTCAATTCCGCGACTGGGCTCGATAAATATTCATCAAGGCCTGGCCCCATTTTACCGCGGCGGCCCGACTGTTTTTTGGGAACTGTTCAACGATGAACGTGAGATTGGAATAACGGTCCATTTTGTTGCGGCCAAGGTGGATACGGGCGATATTATCCTGCAGGAGACAGTCAAGCTCGACTATGATTTTTCAAAATACGGCCTAAATTACGAGGAATTCCTGGCTGACTTTCGAGCCTCGCTTGTGGGGCTGTCCTCACGATTGCTGGCCGAAGCAGTTCGACAGATTGCCGGCGGAACTATCAGCCGCCAAAAACAAGACACAACGATAGGCAGGCGTTACAAATTGCCGGTCAAATCTGAAAAAGACCAGCTTTTGCGACTATTAAAAGAAAGGCAAAAGTCACGCTGAGAGCAAGTTCTTGTGAAAAAATCCTTACTAAAAACGCTTTACAAAACCGGGGCATTTGCGCCGTTCCGCTGGACAAAACGCGACAAAGTTTTGATCCTTACTTACCATCGCTTCGGAACCGGGGATGACCGCTGGAAAATTTCGGCGCAAGCGTTTGAAGCTCATCTTGAATACCTTGGGCGGTACCATAGGATAATCTCTCTCGACGATGCAATTGAATATTTAAAAGAGGGCAAAACCCCACCCGCAAACTCGACCGTCATTACGATTGACGACGGTTATGCCGACGCTTATGAGATCGCGTTTCCGGTGTTAAAGAAGTTTGGATTTCCGGGTACGGTTTATGCTGTTACGGATTTTCTCGATCAAAAGATTTGGATGTGGACCGACGCGATGCGATTTCTTTTACAAGCGACCGATGCTACAAACCTCGAAATTGACCCGGGCCTCACGGTTCCCTTGACCGGCGAAATTGGCAGAATCGAAACGGCGAACCGTATAAACGCCAGATTGAAACAATTGCCGGAAACGGTAAAGAAGGAACGGCTGCGACAGTTTGCAAGCGACCTTAGGGTGGAATTGCCGGTCTTGCCGCCGATCGGTTACTCAGCCATGACGTGGGAGCAGGCACGAGAAATGGACCGTTCGGGGGTAAAACTCGAATCGCACACCGTGAGTCACCCAATCCTAACCAATGTTGAAAGAGATTCAATGGAATTCGAACTGCGGGTATCAAAGTCGCGGATGGAAGAAAGGCTTGGGCGGCCGGTCAAGCATTTTTGCTATCCAAATGGAACGCTTGACAAGGTTGTAAGCGATGCGGCGATGCTGGCCGGTTACGAGAGTGCGGTAACAACGGCTTACGGATTTAATGAGGCCGGCGTTGACCGGTTTTTGCTAAACCGGATCGATGCCCAGGCGCCAATCGAGAACTTCGTGCAAAGCGTGAGCGGTTTTGAAGATCTACGGAAACGCTCCTTTCGCGGGAGTCAGTATATTCCCAAGCCGGCGCCGGTGCTGGCTCCGAGTAAATAGTAACAATGTGCGGAATTAACGGAATCGCTCTTTCGAGCCGTTCAAACAGACAAATTACCGAGGGCGAAGTTCGTCGCATGAGCGATGTGATCTCTCACCGCGGGCCTGACGGTGACGGCGTTTTTGTCGATGGCAATATTGGGCTCGGTCATCGCCGCCTGAGCATTGTGGATGTCGCGCACGGTGCTCAGCCAATGTTCAATGCAGATCGCAGCTGCGTAATCGTTTATAACGGCGAGGTTTACAATCATGCCGATTACCGGGAACAACTGAGTGCCGACGGCTATCAGTTTCAGAACCGGAGCGACACGGAGACGATCCTGCACCTCTACGACAAATACGGCCGCGACTGCGTCGATTATTTGCGAGGCATGTTTGCGTTTGCGATCTGGGACAAGCGGAAAAAAGAATTATTCATTGCCCGCGACCGTTTCGGCGTCAAACCGCTCTACTATGTTCATGACGGCGAAGGCAATCTATTCTTTGGGTCCGAGATCAAAACGCTGCTCGAAGCCTGTGCCGTAAAAGCCCAGATCAATTTTAACGCCCTGCCCGACCAATTTGCGAACCACGGAACATCTGGCGATGAAACGCTTTTCGCGGGTGTTAAACGTCTGCTGCCGGGGCACACGTTGATTTGGAACGATGGCCGCATCGATATAAGTGAATTCTGGGATCTGAGTTTTGAGCCGAAACACGATACGCGTACCGACGCCGAATACATCGATGAATGGCGAGAGATGTTTCGCAGATCGGTCGAATTACGCTTGATGGCCGATGTTCCGCTTGGCATGTTTTTGTCGGGTGGCATCGATTCGTCTGCCATCGCGGCAATGATGTCTAGAATGGCCTCAGACCCGATCAAGACATTTTCCGTCGGTTTTCGTGAGCGTGAGGCAAATGAGCTGGAATATTCACGGCTGGTTTCTCAAAAATTCGGAACCGACCATCACGAGGTAATAATTACGCCAACTCAGTTCTTTGAGGAACTGCCAAACCTTGTCTGGCATGAGGACGAGCCGATCGGATTTATTGCCTCGGTTCCGCTGTATTTTGTCTCAAAACTCGCCCAGAAACACGTGAAGGTCGTGCTGACGGGCGAAGGGGCCGACGAGATGATGGCGGGTTACGGGCGCTACGAAAAAACATTGCGGTTGCTGAACTACGGCGAAAAGTATGAGAGTTTCGCGCCATCATTTATTCGTGGTGCAGTTCGAGGCGGAGTCGCGACACTGCCGTCCGCGTTAAATCGTAAACTCAATCGAACGTTTCTTTCCCGTGAGGCCGACATCGAAAGTTTGTTTTTTGATAATTTCGGTGTTTTCCCAAAATCGATGCAAGCCGGCCTATTTTCTCGATCAACCCAGGAAAGGATCGACCATAGAAATCCTTACACTAGGCAGAAGGCATGGCTCGATAAATGCGATGCGGACGATATGCTTGATAAGCTGCTTTACGCAGACACCAAAACTTATCTTCATGAGTTGTTGATGAAGCAGGACCAGATGTCGATGGCCGCGTCGATTGAAAGCCGCGTGCCGTTTCTCGATCACAAGCTCGCTGAGTTTACGGCCCGGATGCCACGCGAAATGAAACTGAGAGGCCGGACAACAAAATGGATTCTGCGCGAGGCAATGAAGGGAATTTTGCCGGACGAGATACTCAACCGGCCCAAAATGGGCTTTCCGGTTCCGGTCGGCAATTGGTTTCGTGGTGAATTCAAGCATATCGTAGATGAATTCGTCCTCAGCGAAAGGTCGATTGGCCGCGGGATTTTTGACTGCGACTTTGTGCGATCGCTGGTTCGTGAGCACAATGCGGGCGTCAACCATGATGAACGCATTTGGGCATTAGTTAATTTCGAGATTTGGCAACGGCGGTTTATTGATCGTGAAACCTCGGACACGCCAACCGTTGAATTTTAAGGAATCCGGCTCAATTGTTTGTCTATTCACTTAGCCGCATGCTCCCGGTTGCAGAATGCCTACCAACTCCAAAATAAAAAGCATTTTGATCTGTCATGAGGACAGCACTTTCGATGTCGAAGGGCTGTCACGCTGGCTTGCGTCCTTTTCAGAGTTAAAAGGGATTGTGATTCTTCGAGAACGGAACGATCGCAAATTTAAACGAATTAAACGTGAGATAGGCCGCAGCGGCCTGCGGTTTTTGGATGTCTTGGCGTTTCGGCTGTACTACAAGCTTTTTAGCTCTCGCGCGGATGCTAAATGGGAAACCGGACTGATTGAGCGGCTGTCGAGCCTTTATCCGTTGACTCCAGGTGTTCCGGTCCTTGTGACACATAGCCCGAATTCGACTGAGGCCGAGGCGTTCATTCGCGGCATGCAGAGCGATATTGTTATTGCACGCTGCAAGGTGATATTAAACAAACGGATATTTTCGCTGCCAATGGCTGGAACGTTCGTGATGCATCCCGGAATTTGTCCGGAATATCGAAATGCTCATGGCTGTTTTTGGGCCCTTGCGAACGGCGAGGACGATAAAATTGGGATGACGCTTTTGAAGGTTGACGAAGGCGTTGACACGGGGCCAATTTACGCATATTACAGCTATGCTTATGACGCGGCATCGGAATCGCATTTTAAGATACAGACCCGCGTCGTTAGTGAAAACCTCGAAAGCGTGGCCGCGAAGCTTAGCCAGATTGTCAGCGGCGAGGCAGAACCAATTGACGTTACTGGCCGCGAATCCGGAACTTGGGGCCATCCCTGGCTGACGAAATTCCTGGCCATGAAACTTAGGGCCCGGCGCAGATTACAATGGACGCAATCGGCATAATGTATCACGACATCGTCTCGGACGGCCGATGGAATTCGAGTGGATTCCCGGGTGCCGGTGCTGATGTCTATAAACTTTCCAGTAACCGTTTCGGGCGGCATCTGGAAATGCTAAGTGAGCACAATAGTCGGGCCGTATTGGCCGGCTCAGATGATGAATGGGGCGCGGCCAACCCTGTTTACATTACATTCGATGACGGTGGCCAAAGCGGCTACACGGTTGCCGCTGATATGCTTGAAAAATATGGCTGGCGCGGGCATTTCTTTGTTGCTACAAATTTTATTGGAAATGCCGGATTCTTGACGGCCACCCAAATCCGCGAGCTGCACGAACGAGGACATGTAGTAGCAAGTCACTCACACACGCACCCGACGCGCATGTCCTATTGCCGCCGCGATCAGCTGCTAACGGAATGGGAAATCAGTGTAGCTAAGCTCCAGGATATTATTGGATGCCCGGTTACGGCCGCCTCTGTTCCCGGCGGATTTTTCTCTAAGGCTGTCGGTGAAACAGCGGCCGAGTGCGGAATAAGAATTCTTTTTAATTCGGAGCCCGTTCTAAGCCAGTACCACATAGACGGCTGCCGTATTATCGGGCGCTTTACGGTTCAACAAAACATTTCTGAACGTGAGTTTGACGCCCTTATTCGCGGAATCTATTCCTATCGATTAAGAGAATATCTGCGTTGGAACTCAAAAAAAGCGGCGAAAAGACTGGGTGGAAGCCTTTATCTGGACGTCCAAAAACGGATATTTGCGATGCGGCAACAGGGACAAAATGAAAACAGTTAAATCAACCGAGATTCTACGTGGGCGTGATATTGTGTGTTTTCCTCAGGATTGGACCGGCGATCCACTCTCCAAGACGCACATTATGCGAATATTGGCGCGCGAAAATCGTATCTTGTGGGTCAATTCGATAGGGCTGCGGGCTCCAACGATCTCAAAGGCTGACTTCAGCCGGTCACTCGAAAAAATTACCAATGCGATCAAGCCTGTCGAAGAGGTCGAGCCGAATTTGTTCGTCATGAATCCGCTAACGATACCGGCCTACGGGCTTTCCGCGATGAAGGCCGTAAATCGCACCTCGCTCTTATGGCAAATTCGGCGTACGATGAAGAAATTGGGTTTCAAGCGGCCAGTTAACTATACGTTTTTACCGTCCGCTGCGTTGCTTGCAAAGCGTCTGGATGAGGATTATCTCATTTATCATTGCGTTGATGAATATGCAGCATTTTCGGACATTTCGGCTGACGCAATTCTCGCGCTGGAGAAGGATCTGATGGAAAAGGCTGATCTGGTGGTGGTGTCCGCCGAAAAGCTGCTCGACGACAAAAAAGAATTTAATGAGAACACACATCTGCTCAGGCACGGCACGGACTGGCGTCATTTTCGCACGGCTTTGGACGCGGAGTTAGCGATTCCGGCGGATGTCGCGGAACTGCCGAGGCCAATAATCGGGTTTCACGGACTTCTCGCTGACTGGATCGACTATGATTTGCTCGCGAAGATAGCCGGCCGGTTTTCCCAAGGTTCGGTGGTGCTGATCGGAAAGATAACGGCGGATGCCGAAGCCGCGGCCAAAAACCTGGGCGAGATGGCCAATGTTCACTTCCTGGGCCGCAAGCCTTACGCGGAACTTCCGGCATACTGTAAAGCCTTTGATGTGGCACTAAATCCCTTTGCGATTAACGACTTGACGCTCGCCGCAAACCCGCTTAAAGTGCGGGAATACCTGGCGGCGGGCTTGCCTGTCGTCTCGACTGACATTCCGGAAGTTCGCATTCTCGACGATTGCCTAATCGGCCGCGACCATGCTGACTTTATTACCAAAGTTGAGACTGTTTTGGAATCTCCACGCAATCGCGAGGCTGTTAGCGATGCTATCGCGCATGAGAGTTGGGACGCAAAAATCGATGAGCTGCGTGACATCATGGCGATGTCCAAATCGAAAGAATAGATCAAACCGGCAAGACTAGGTTCGTGATGAAAAGGGGTCTAAAGATACTTCTGACAGGCGGGATTGTTTTTGTAGTTTGGGTGCTGGCCGCACCGATGCTTGCATCGTTCCTCGTTGTCGAAAGGCCGTTACCTACTGCTGATGCGATAATTCTCCTCAGCGGGTCACCAGTTTATAAGGAACGCAGCTCGACTGCGGCTGAAGTGTACCGCGAGGGTCGGGCACCACGAATCTTTATTACCGACGATGGTGGTAAAGGGGGCTGGTCGCCGGCTGATCGGCGAAATCTAAGGTTTTACGAGCTTACAAAGCGTGAACTTGTGTCGAATGGTGTTCCGGAGGATGCTGTAACGCTTCTTCCCGGGAAGGTTTCGGGAACCGACGATGAGGCTAGAGCCCTTGCCTCGAATTCAGATCAGAACCCGCTGCAATCAGTTTTGATCGTTACATCGCCGTATCATACGCGACGCTCCTTGCGTACCTTTGAACGCATTGCAGCACCGCGTGCAATCAACTTTGGTATTGTGCACACGCCCATAGAGAACGAACCGTCAATCTGGTGGCTCACATCGAGAGGATGGGAAACTGTCGGGCTAGAGTACGTGAAATCGGTCGTTTACTGGCTAAAATACTAGTGCCTAATCGAGGTCCTTGAGTTTCTCAAGCAGTTCCTGCCAACGAGGATCATCGCGAATCGTGTTGAGATTGATATCCGTTTCGAAATAGGGGCGGTTTTGATTTCCAAGGCGGATTGCCTTGCCAAGCCATTTAAAGGCAAGGTCCTTGTCGCCAAGAACGGCATACGTAGCACCTGTCCAGTAAGCCATATCATGATCGGCCCGGGCGAGTGCGAGGGCGTCGGGCGTTAGCTGAGCCATCGCTTCCTCCGCATGGCCTGATCCGGCCAGAAAGAGTGCATAAAGCGGACGGATACCATCCATCCGCGGATTTTCCTTTAACACACCAGCGATTAAGGCGAGCGATTCGTCGTACCTTCCTTGGTAATAGAACACGCCGGAGCGAAAGATCTTGATCATCGGGTGATTCGGCTCGACCTTTGCTCCCTTATCGAGAATTTCTAAAGCCTTATCAAAATCTCGTTTGTAGATATAAATTCTAGCAGTGTTATACGCCGCGACGGCGCGGGCCGCGGGATCGAGCCGGGCCAATTTTTCAAATGCCTTTATTGATTCCTCATATTCGCCGTCGAGCCGGTGCATCACTCCTTTAACAAAATAAAGGGCGGCATCATTTGGAAATTGCTTTTGCAGCAGTTCGATCTCGGACCGGGCCTTCTTTTTTTCGCTGCGGGCCATATAAATCATGACCATCAGGACACGGGCCTCAACTACGTTCTGGTCGTAAAAGAACGCTTTACTAAATGCGGCTTCGGCATAGGTGTAATCTTCCGGTTCGCCCAGGCCCTTAAATACACGATTTGCGTAACACGCGCCGAGGCCGCTGTAAGCAAGGGCAAAATGCGGGTCAAGCTCAATTGCCCGCTTAAAATTGGCCATTGCCGCGTCGCAATCTTCAACGTCGATTGTACGGAAGATAAAGCGTCCAAAATTGTCCCGGCCGCGAAGGTATTCTTCCCATGCCTCGGCATTGTCAGTTGCCCGTTTGCCCAATTTCTCAGCTTCAATATCGGTAAGTTCCAGTCTTAGACCTTCCAATATTCTGTGCGCGATTCCGTCCTGAAGTGCGAGAATATCGGTTCCCTCGGCATCGATGCGGTCGCTCCAAAGAATATCGCCGCTGACGACATCGAGAAGTTGGGCCGTTACGCGAAGTTTTTCTCCGGCACGCAGGAAACCGGCCGAAAGCACGGCGTGCACACGCAGTTCTTTCCCAGCCTCGCGAGGATCCACAGCTTTGCCCTGATATTTGGCGATAACGGAACTTGGCCTGACGATAATCGAGCGTATCTGTGCGAGTTCGGTAATGACGGCGTCGGCGAGGGCAAACTCGTAGAAACTCGATGCCGGATCGCCGCTAAGATTTTGAAACGGCAGGATTGCCACGCTTTTCTTCTCGCTTCCCGCCGAGGTCATGGATATATCCGGGGCGAACGATGACGAAGATACGGCGGACGGCGTGCGGCTAACAGACGTAGATTCCGGCATCGATTTACCCGTGAACCAATTCAGCATTCGTTTTACCGCACCGCTATCAGCATACGTCGGCTGGACTGTATCGCCCGGCATCAATTGAGTATTTGATAGTTGCTGCAGCACGCCTCGCAGTTCATCTCGCATCGTTGCGATCTTTTGGTAGCGGTCCTTTGGCGCTTTTGAAAGTGCCTTGTCCACGACCTCTTGTATCTGCGAAGGGAGAGCCTCTTTGCGGACCTCGGAAAGCGGTTTAGGCGTGCCGTATATGACCTGATGCCTAACGTCAATCACCGTTTTCCCTTGAAATGCCCAAATGCCGGTCAGCATTTCATAAACCAGAACGCCGGTCGAGAAAATGTCGGAGCGATGGTCGGCACGCTCGCCTTTGGCCTGCTCAGGTGCGGCGTATGTCGCGGTGCCGTAGGGAATTCCCAACTCGGTAATCTCATGCCGGTCGAGGCCCTCATTTTGACTCGCGTGCTCGTCCTCGAGGAGTTTTGCCAGGCCAAAATCCAGAATCTTAACCTGGCCGGATTCGTTTACCATGATATTGCCGGCTTTAATATCTCGGTGAATTATGTTTTTTGAATGGGCGTATGCCAGTGCGTCCGCAACCTGGACAGCGATCGAGAGGGCACTTTTTAGTTCGAGCGGGCGGCCTGAGACGAGTTGGCGAACATTCTTGCCTTCGACGTACTGCATCGCGATATAAAAAACACCGTCAGCGCTGTGAAAATCGTAAATCGTACAGATATTCGGGTGATCGAGTTGCGAACAGAGCTGAGCCTCGCGTTCAAATCTTTTGAAATTAGCTGATTTTTGTGTGAGTTCGGGTGGGAGTACCTTAATAACGGCAATTCGATTGAGTTTTGTGTCGAGGGCTTTATATACCGTGCCCTGTCCGCCGGAACCTATCTTTTCCAGTATCTTGTATTGGTTAATTTGTGAACCAACCATAAGTGGATTTTGGGTTTGGATCTCCGATTTTGGATATTGCTTCCAAAACCACGGCGCATTTTATGGCTTGAAACAAGTGTATGCCTCTCAATCCAAAATCCAAAATCAAAAATCAAAAATTGCGTTTTGTCCGGCTAACTGCCGGCTCAATCAGGGTGGATCGTTCAGCCGCGGGGCGGATCGCCCCACCCCGAGCCAATGTAAACACCATTTTCGACGATGCACGGCACAGTCGGGTCGCCACCCGAAAGTTCGAGCATTTCCCGTTGCCGGTCCTTATCATTTTGGGCGTCGTAATCCCGAAAGGCGATTCCTTTTGAATTGTAGTAGTCCCGTGCCTGTTGGCAATAGGGACAACCGGGTTTTGTATAGACAATCAAGGCCATTGTTCAAAATTACACCTTTTCGATAAGATAATCTAGCCGGTCATCTATGCCATCGGGCTGTCGAAACGATATTTATGAGCCTTCCCGATATCTTTGAGCCTTACGAAAAATTGATCGATATCGAGATTCTCGGAAAAGTCTGTTCGGTTCCTGAAAACAATACTCTGCTGCGATGCTTTCAGTATCTTGCTATTGAAAGCATCTCCTACGGCGATTTTTGCTGGAATGGCGATTGCCTAAACTGTCAGGTCTGGATTCAACACGGTGAGAAGGAAAAGGCAGTTATTGCGTGTCGCACACAGGTTGCGGAAAACACCAAGATCGTGCGACTCGCCGACGGAATTAAACTTGACGACGATTAATTCCGTATTAGTTGACAATCGCCAATGGTTCGATAAAGATAAAGCTATTCAGTCTGAAAAGCCTGTCATTGGTCTTAACCTTTACCACCGATACCGCTGAGCGAAATTGAGCAAGGAAGTTC
>Ga0138256_10001847_pt1 | contig 22770 bp, 26 predicted proteins | sample KNB2016incub_MG_FD_105486 | JGI IMG/M metagenome (GOLD analysis project Ga0138256, IMG submission 105486) | Active sludge microbial communities from wastewater in Klosterneuburg, Austria - KNB2014incub_MG | ecosystem: Engineered > WWTP > Activated sludge > Unclassified | place: Austria... | reverse complement strand
AGCTTTGTTTGATAGGGGGGATCACAGAGCGGCGCTTCCACACGCCAAGGAACCCAGCGAGGGAGAGCCCGCTCAAGCCTATGTGCCTCAGACCAGTCGAGGCCGAGATATATCACAGTGTCGGTTGGGTCACAATTTCCCTCAATCCACTTCCTGAGCAGATCCCGCTTTAGTATTTTTGAGCACGGGTCGATCCTGCTGTTCCCGATCATCCGTTTGGCTCTAAATACTTGCCACGGGGTTCTGCCATCGGCAATCCGCACGAACTGGCCTCCGATGTTGCCTGAGGACTCGGAAATGAACCTGTAAACATCCTCATCCTCAATCAACGTATCGGCGAACAGCAGTATTAGGTCATCGGTGCCATGGGCCGCCGCAACCCGCTTAGCGGCGGCCCATGATCCCACGCCGCCGCTAAATTGAATAATGTGCTTCATGGCATCCTCCTAACCTTTCTTGTCCGCGATCGCGGCCCTTGAGCGAGAGCTTAGCCTGTAATCCTCACCTTGGAATTCTACCGAGTCGCATCTTTCGGCAATTCGGGACAGGATACGCCGAACGCTCATCGAGGCGTCATCCTGAGTCAGCCCCTTGCCCTGGAGCAACCGTGAATATCGGCTACAAAGAGCCGTCGGACTGTAGTTTGACGTGATAATCAGCGGCTTCTTTGAGGCGTAGCGGTCATTGATCGCCTCAAAGAGCTTGGATGCTGCAAAATCGGTCACGCCTTCAGAGCCGAGGTCATCGATGATGAGAACCTCAACGCTTTGCGCCATGCTACGGAAACTTTCAGGGTCACGGGACTTGTACCCGTCGATGACTTGCCCAGATGTCAGCAGGCAGGTCGTGATCTTCCGGCTATCGAGTTCACTTGCAAGCGCGGTTGCGAGAAACGTCTTCCCCGTTCCACTTGGCCCGTGAAGATACAAGCCCATCCCGTGCTTGATCGCCTCATCAATGCCATCGAGGTACTGATGCGCCGCTTTGAGTGGCACATCGATCGCAGTCGTCGGGATAACATTCGACAGCCTAAGCGACGGATCACGAAGCGGGACTATCGAAGCGTTGTGACCCATCCAGCGGGTATATTGTGCGTTTCGAGCATCTGCGAGATCTCGAAGTTCACGAGCTGTCAGCTCGTGAGGGCAAGCGACTCGGATGCGTCGAACTCCTGACGGGTAGTTTGGCCGCTCAGACCAAAGCTCTCCACAGTCGGGACAAGGTGACCCAACGGGTAGCCTCATCAAGCTACCGACAACAGCCGTAAAATGTTCCATCATGCCAAACCGCCTTTCATGGCCCGCTCATATTCCGAGAAATCTTCACTAACTTCGACAGGTTTACTTTTCGCACCGGCATCAACGCCATCGGTTGCCCATCGCTTCAGAATCCCCTCGATGTACGAGAGCTTTCGAGCGTTGGCCTGAACAGCGATTGGTATCGCCTTGAGTATCCAGTCTGCTCCGAACTCCTCATACAACGCCGACAACCGACTGGATGAGGCGGGAACGATCGCCGCAATGTTTGATTCGTAGCACCGGACTACTGAGGCAAACCCTTCATCCAGATCACCACCACCACCACGGTTCGCGCTTTGGTAGTGTTCCTGTTCCTGTTCCTGTTCCCTTCCTGTTCCTATAAGTGAAAATCTAGAATTTCCATCGTGACTATCTGGAATATTCTTGCAATGTTCTAGGCACGATCTAGAATTTCCATCGTGACTATCTAGAACAGTTCCAGCATTTTCTAGAATGGTACTAACACTATTCTGGAATTTCTCTATATCTGTGCCAGTGTGTTCGTTCATGACTGTTCTGGGAAATTCCAGAAAGTTACTAGAGACATTCGAGAAAGGTGGAGGTATGGTGCTAGGCTTTTCTTTGACGTTTGGCTTTTGGTGGATGCTAAAGTTATCCACCTGAATATACCTAGCTCCATTGATTTCATATCGAGTTATGAAACCCTTAGTCTCCAGCACCTGAAGCATCTCCTCAATGTCGCAATCGTCGTATGGGAGGGTTTCGACCTTGATCTTCTTGGAGCGATCCTCTAATCGACCTTCGCGATCTGCTACGCACCAGAGACCAGCAAATAGGATGCGGGTCAGTGGCGGCAGTTCAGCAAGCTCATCGCTCGTAAAGAATCCGGGCTTGATCGTGCGAATTCTTGCCATTTAATCGCCTCCCATCGTGGAAGTGATTCTCAGCATCGTACTGTTCAGCCTCAATGCGCTATCCCCTGTGGCTGCGATAATCATAAATGGAGTGCCGTCATTGTCCTGATTCTTGCCATTTAATCGCCCCCAGTCGCGGTAATCTCTAATAGTTTGGTATTCATAGCCTTGTGCCATCATGTCGTCGATCAATTCCTTGACCGTCAAATTTAGGACATTCTCAAACATGTTGGCATAATCACCTGAGGATAAAACCATCCCACTGCTATCTTTAATTTCAATCATTTTCAAACCCTCATCAAAGGGGGAAGCCGCGAAGCTTCCCCCTCAATATTCCTACTATTTAGCTTCGACCATGTCGGTACCAATCGAGTCGAATAGTGTAGGCATTCTTTTTTGTCTTTCTTCTGCTTCTAAATATTTGACGGAATCAAGAAAATAGCCGGGATTCAACTCTGCCCCCCGCGCACGTCTCCCTTTTCTTAACGCAATCAGGCCAACAGTCCCTAACCCCATGAAGGGGTCAAAAACCATTTCCCCCGGATTGCTGTACCTACTGATTAACCTATCAACTATATCTACTTGCAATGGACAAACATGGAGCTGAACATTCCTTCTTTTCTGCTCACCGTTGAGGGTCAACATCCGGTTGATGTCCGTCCAAACATCTGGATGCCAAGATCCGGGGGCCAAGTTCATGAACGTGGATGGAAGCGCACCTTTTCCGTCCAGATATTCGCCAATCTTGATGTGACTTTCATAGTCGTATACCTCGCGCATCGTTTGTTCCGTGAACAATCTAGACCGCTGGTCAGCGGGTAATGCTGCCAGTTCATCGGGAGTTAGGTGGCGATCGCCGCTTGAACGCCAAAAGGCATGAGCATCGACCTGCCACCGCGCACGGGTGTAGTCGGCCTTATCCTTGGTTACAGGAGTATCGGCATAGCCTTTGGAGCGGTCAGTCTGTGGCTTGTGGAAGAGGATGATGTATTCAGGTGATCCGACGCCCATCTTCGTACCGTCCTTACACTGCTCAGACCACCCGAGCCTGTAGGTCTGGTTATTTTCCCTGACTACATCAGTAACGACCGTTATCATGCCGATGTAGTCAAAGCCGTGCTTCATGCCGTGGAAAAGAGCTTCAGCGTGGAAAGGTGAGACTGTCGGAAGTCCCTTACCTTCGACGTTGCCAAACAAAATGCGGTCTTTGACGTGGCAAGCGTAGATTCTGCCGGGTGCTAATATTCGGAGCAGTTGCGGCGTCAGGTAGTCCATCTGTTCCCAGAAATGAGCGTTTCCGTCAGTGTGACCAAAATCGTTATAGCTAGGCGTGTATTCGTAGTGATTGCTGAACGGGATTGAGGTCACGATCAGGTCAACGCTGTTGTCGTCCATGCCGGACGTTTCCGCAACACAATCATTGTTGGCCAGAAGCCAGCCGTCGCCGGAAGCCTCCATGCGATCGACGCCCATCGACCTTTGAAGCGCATCTGAAATTGATACGCGGGTAAGCCCGTGTTCTTTGATAATCTCTGTCATTTTCTCTGTTAGCTCCTCATGTTGACGCCATTTATCCTTTAATATCGCGACGACCTCGCGCTCTGTTTCCGAATGGATGATATGAGTCAGGCAAAGCCTCGTTTGCCCGAACCGCTGGATACGGTGATTAGCCTGTATGAGATCGTTAAACTTGTGGGTGACACCCACGAAGATAGCTCGGTGGCACTGCTGCAAGTTCATACCCTGTCCAAGCATGACAGGCTTGCCAATCAGGGCGTAGGTTTCCTTGTCACGCCATGCCCGCAACCGCTCTTCAACTTGGTCATCGCTCAATGAGCCGTAAACGCTCGAAAAGCTAAGGCCGCGATCTTTCAAGGCCCGTTCGATCTCATCTTGCTCACTGTTGAGGTCGCACCATAGGATGATTTGATCGTCCAGACGTTCAGGCCCACCCTCAAGCCAGCCGTCGATGATCTTCATGGCCTCACCGACTCTAACGCCTAGAGTGTCTCGCTTCTCACGAGCGGCATCTGGAAGTCCCATAGACACGCCGTGAAAGAGTTGAATCTGTCCGTCTCTATCCGTGGGGGTTTGGCCCATCGGTCGCTCGACTTGGTGCCATTTCACTTCCATCTCAGGGAGGTCATAGCCGGTGTCATCGTGGCCGATGTCAGACGGACGCTGTAGGAAGATGGCCCATGTATTCAGCCAAAACCAGAACTCTTGTTCCTTGTGGGGATAGAGCGTCAGGTTGTTGGCCTTGGTCGAATCCCGCTGAAAAAACCGAGTAAGAGCTTGCCCGGTGTCCATCACGCCCAAGAAGCCAGCGTAGTGGATCAGCTCTTTATATCGGTTGGGTGAGGGCGTGGCCGTCGCTACAAATCGGTAGGGGATATGGTCGAACATTTCAAGAAACGTCTGATAGGTCTTCGATCCGAACGATCGCAGGACAGACGCTTCGTCGAGGGATACAGCCGTGAAGTCATCGACGCTTAGCTTTCCGTCACGAACGCTTTCATAGTTGGTGATCCACAGGCCCGGCCCGTCTACCTGCTCAGTTCGACGTGCGAATTTGAGCGTGATACCGAGCATGGCCGCATCTTTCATGAACTCGAACCGAACGCCGAGCGGTGCGATAATCAATCCTTTGGCGTGTGGGCCAGCGTGTTCAAGGGTGAGTCGCAGCGCTTCAAGCTGCATGACTGACTTACCCAACCCGAACGATGCGAATATCGCCCGACGACCACCTTCAACGGCCCATTGCACAATGTCGCGCTGGTGAGGCTTCAGGATTGGATTGATCTGTTCAGGTTTTACGGCATGTCCAAACCTGCGATCGAAGTTCACCTTCTTGGATATAAATTCGCTGTAGCTCACTGGTTATCCTCCACGAAACCCTTCACGGCTGAAGCGGTTAAGCCATGAACGTCACCCCATTCCTTTACCCACTGTGAGACCATTTCAATATCGAATCCCTTTTGCAAGCAGATCGCGCCCCGATCTTCGAGGTCTTTCCCAGTCTTGGCCTTCAATAACCAAGCGCAAGCCTTGTCAGGGTCTAGTGATTCCTTCACAGTGGGAAGGTCTACGCGCACTTCCGGTATTGTTTCTAGGAGGTCGTTTGACTCTGATTCCGAAAGCCCATCCGCTGAATCTGGGTTAATATCATCCCAGAACCCACCATCTGAAATAGGAGCCGGTGCTGAATATTCAACTCCTGAATACTGAGCCTCAACAGCCCGCCTAGCTGCATCAAGAACAACCCGCTTCATATCCGGGTCATTCATATCTGGGTCGAAATTCATTGAATAGGTGATGAACGGCTTGGACAGTTCCTCGGCGGTGTACTCGGTTTTAAGCGCGAGAATCTGCCTGATTGCCCGAAGGTATGCGCCCGTTTCGGCGCGTTGGAGCTTGTATCTCCGAATCTTTCCAGTTTCATCGAGTGCCTTTTGACGGGCTTCACCGGCATCTCTTGGCCCATAATTTTTTCCAATTCGAGATGTGAATGTCGCGGTCAAATCCTCTAGTACAACGGTTAGGTCTATCTCGTAGGTTGCCTTGGAAACAATGAACGCGCCCGACTCGTTACGACGTCGGACTGACGCCTCAAAGCACACATAATCCCGTGTTGAGGAGATTACGCGACTGTCCAGCATCTCAATACCTGAAGCGATCGATATTTTGTACAGTCCTTGCTTAGATAAACCGAGTTTCCCGCCCGGAAGTTTCCACACGTCCCGATCTTCAGGAACATCTGATAAATAGACCATGTTAAGCGCGACTTTGAACAGCGGCCCGACTTGCTGAATACTGCTTTGAGGAATGAGGATATGTCCCCCCATCTTGCGATAATCATCAAGCTTGGAAATCGATAAATTTGTCATCTTGCTCTCCTTTGTAATTAGGCTAATTTTTGGGCTTGGATCAGGTGAATCTCTATGCCAATTTCGGTATAGCGTCCGGCGGGTTTGATGCCCGTGATCCGGCAAGCGTAGGCGGCTCCGTTGTCAACAGACTTTGATATGAGTCTCGCTATCGACTTCGGGACGTACCCGACTTTCTTGCCATCCCGAAAAATCGCTATACTGTGGCGACATACGGGATTTTTAGGCTCTCTCATGAGTTGCAGATATTCACCTACCTCAATATCAATCGGCGTAAATCGGTAGATATTCGCGCCAACATCGCAGATGTAGCTCATGCTGCTACCCGACCTTTCCCGTCGCAGGATTTGCAAACCCGCTTGACATCGACATCAATGAAGTGACCGGGTGAATCCTCAATCTCATCTTGAAAAATGCGATAACCACGCCCCTTGCAACGGGGGCATGTAACACCGATAGCATGTTCCATTGCCACGATGCGGCTCGACAGGCGGCCAAGCACGTCAATGATCATTTTACACTGGTAACTATCATTGTTATTCTTGCAGATCTCCCATCCAATCTCATTAAGTTCCCGCATTAAGCCGTGACTCTCGGCCAATCGGTTGAAATGTCCAGCGTCCATTCTCTCTCTCCTCTACAAACAGATGGCAAGCGTCAACACGCAGCCGATCATAAAGCCAGCACAGAACAGTACCCACCGCTCTGTTTCAGCGAAGCTCATTTGCCCATCTTGCATACTCATAGTGCAATCTCCCTTTCCAATTTGAACATGATGGAACAGTATCACGTCAGCGATCGCGTTGTCAATGGGGTACTCACGGTTGACAGTAAGGCCCGTATCGGATACTATGCAGATATGCCATGAAGGAGGCCAATAATGACAAAGTTATTGAACAGGAAGCAGCTTGCGGATCTGCTAGGGGTGTGTACGCACACAGTGTTCCGTATGTATCGAGACGGGAGGATTCCAGTCATTCGGACATCTGAAATCAAAGGGGCGCATTGTCGCTTCGATCCCGATGCGGTGATAGCCGCGCTTAAGGGACTTAAGGCAGAAAATGAAATGGAAGACGAAATGCGGGAAGAGGAGGTTTAGGGGATGACTAGCACAGGCATCATCATCTCGAGGGTTAGTGACATCGCTGATTTCACAAAGCGCCACGCCTCTCTGATTGAGAGCGCAGGTCATCACTATGTAGAGGACATTACGCACCTTTTATTCAAAATCCAAGAATTAGAAGATCGGATTCGCGAGATGGAGGAAACGCCCGATGAGGACACGGTACTCAGTGGCCTGAAGGCAGCAAACGAATTGATAGCGCATTATCTGGAGCTTAACGATGGCTTATGGAAGGCCAACGCAAAACTACAAGCCGAAATCCCCCGCTGGGTATCAGTAGACGATGAATTGCCGGAGCAAGACAAACTCGTTTTGATTTTCACCAACGAAGGGATTTTGATAGCCCGAACATCCATCGATCATGGTTGGCAATTTTTATCCAGCGACATCACCGTGACCCACTGGATGTCACTACCGACCCCGCCAGAAGGAGGTGAGGAATGACTAGCACGAAAGAGGCGCTGAGCGCATATCTACAACAACTGCATACCGATATTGCAGAGATGCTGGTGCAGACGACAACAGCGCACACTAAGCTAATTCAGATGCAGTGTCAGATATTGGCGCGAGGTGAGAGACGACTGAAAGTGTGCCGGTCTGTTTAGATTTGGACCACCCTGAACCCGTTGTATTTAGGCACTATTGGTGCCGGTCTGTTCAATATTCGGACCACTCACTCGTACCAGCGAATAGCATCACGAACGGTGTTGTCTACGACAGCGCCGTTTACTCTTTTGCGGGTATCGAGATGACAGAATACGTTCCCCGGAGGTTCATAGACTCCGATACCCCCGATAAAGCAAAGATTATTAAATGCCCAGTTCCCTATCTCCCTAGGCTTAACGCCTGCGATCGCAATGTCAGCGGCCATTCCTTCGAGGTGTTGAGACTTTGGCTTACCACCGACAGCGGTGTTATGCTTCGGGCATCGATAGCCGGATAGAATTGTTACCGGCTTGCCGAAGGTAGATCGAACCTTCTCTAGCTGGACTGATAGATTGTAGAGATTCGCATGAATCCTGTTCTGCAAGTGGCCCTTGCACCCGCACTTGCAAGCGAACTCTTCGAGCTTGAAGTTCTTAGTTAACTGAGTCATCCCGAAACCCTCCAATATTAAAATGGGTGAAATTCTTTATCGACATCGTCCTCTCTAAGGCTCACCGCAAGAGATTTTAACAGGATTGACCTATTGAGAGGTACGGGGTTAATGTCAATGTGGGTAATCTCGCAGATGGGGAACAGATACATGCCGTCAGGTTCAAATGTGCAGGGGTCAAGGCTCTCGATCTGGACATAATCATCTCCAACCTGATTGATACGCCCTGCGTAAGATTGAGAATCGCCACGAAGACCGTACCGGATGATCTGAGTTTCGCCTGATAGGTTGACCAGCTTATCCCTAAAATTCATCCCTGAACCCTCCAATAGCCAAAACAAACAACAGAATAATAACGGCAAAGATCGCCCACAGATAGAGAAACCACATTAAAGATTCTTCGCCATCCACACTACTTGCACCGAGCTTCGAGCGTTTGCAGTTGAAGTCGAATAGCATCTAGGGCAATCGTAGATTGATAGTTCGACCACATCACTTGACCAAGCAGGACGCAGGCGAACACTGTTGCGAGTCCGTGCCGCTTGATAGCGTCGGAAACGTCCTTGATTGAATCCTTTGTCATTTGCCAATCCTTTCGATCCATTGCCACGCTGACGCGAGAGCGAGAGCTCCGACAGCCGTCACAACCGCTCCGAGCCAACGAATGACGCGCTCTAGGTTGCGGATGCGCTCGACAAGCCCTTGTTTCTCAGGCCCACCACAAACGACCTCCCAGATTTGATTCACCTTCTCCCTGAATTCATCGTCTGTTGGCATGATAAAGTCCTCATTCATTGATAAATACTCTGTCCCTAGAACGGGTACAGGTTGCTAAAGCTCTTGATGAATTTAATTCCCGACGGCTCATATACCTTGTTCATGCAGGCCAAGATTTCGCGGCTCGAAAGGTTCGATAGTGTGTGGTGTCCGTTCACGTCTATCAGCCCATATTCAACGCGATCGCCGGACAATCGATAGTATCCACAAACCATGTGGAGATCGTCACCGCTCACGGTGATGAGAAAAGGCGTTGTTTGTGGGATGAAGTGCAGGGCTGAATAGGCGTAGATAGCCCAGTCGTCACAGTCGCATGTCACGCCGCTCCACGCCTGATTATTCATGATCCACTGTAGCCGATTCGGATGAAGCGAGTAGTCCAATGTGTCAGGGATGAAACGGCAATGTAACTGAAGATAGTCCGAGACCTCTTGTGGCGATATGAAGGCTGGCATGGGGGACTTCTGGATAGGCGACGAGATCGCATTGAGACCAGCCGACAGCCAGCCACGAAGCGATCCCCACATTTCAGCAAACATCATCAGGCCCCTTATCCATCCTTGCTAAGTCAACCTCACGACCAGCGGCAAAACCGCAAACGAACGAGATGAAGCCGAAATAGGAAATAAAGCTCAAGTAGAATGCTTCAATGCCAACCCATGGTGAAACCAACGGGATAATACAGAAAGCCGTAAGCATGAAGCCAACTGTCATCGGTACTAGGATTTGGCTGGCTGTTTTCATGCGTCCTTGGCGTCCGGCCAATGCAACGCCTTCAGTTGCTCATACCCCCATGCGATCGCGTTCTTGGTGATCGCTTCGAGGTCGTCGATTTTGAGATCAATCCCGATGTGGTCAATCGGTTGGTATTTATTTGTTCCGTCCTCGTTTCGTTCAGCGGCCCGTGCCGATGAGTAGATAGCCAACGAGAGGGTCAGACTTGTTTTATTGCCTGAATAGGACTCGATGCGACAGTAAGCGCCTTCGACGTCCTGACCAAACTTGTTATTGAGAAATGTTTGAAGTAATGCCATGATTTGATCTCCTCTTTATTAAATCAATACCTGCGAAATCGTTACCGTTGAATGCCAGTTTATCGTTGTCGCTGCGGCTCCGGTTACAGTGATGTCGAGTTCGTCGTTTGTATTGTCTGCGGAGATTGTCGCGTCCCACGCAGATGCGCCTGCGTCCTCATAGGCCACGACAGTAACCGCGCCGATTAGTGATGTGGTCGATCCGACCCGTTTCATGGCCCCCGTAATCTCGTAGGCGGCACTATCCCCAGAGGACGTAGTACCGACGACAAGGGCCTTAAATGCCCACGCCCTAGATGTCCCTGTGCCGAGTCCGATCGTCTGAGTCCCCCCGGTTCCCATTTTGAGTTCCGCCGGAGTCGCATCTGTTGTCTGTTTCCTGAGCGAAAATCTCGAAGTCTGGGAGTCGCCGGACGCCGAAATCCGGCCAGACGCCTGTACTAGCGCGCCTGACCTATTCGCGTCATTTTTCGCGTAAACCCCAAAAGCAATGGCGCCCTCAGAGTTCACACCCGTTTCGCAGATGTAGCCACTAGCTAACCCATAAAGCCCGTTTGAGATATTTTGAGAACCCAATCCGGTTGCATAACTCCCGCTACCCAGCGTGTTCTGATCCCCAGATGCAAAGCCGCCTGTGGCGGTAATTGAATTACCGTATCCTGTGGCGAAGCTATATCCACCAGAGACGGTATTGGTCGAACCGATAGCGCCAGAGCCATTATTGCCGCTCACGAGATTGGACTGACCAGCGGCGAATGAATATGTACCTGAACCTGTGTTGCGATACCCGATCACGGTCGAGTAATTGCCACTCGCTACCTGCGTGGCAGCAGATCTGTTTGTTTGAAGGTCGATCGCCCCCGTGCCGCGAGCATTACCCGTAGTCGAGCCGTTGCCGTTGCCGTCGCTGATGATCCCGTGGGTGAATTTGAGCGGTGACGTGCCGAACGTCTGCTGACCGCTCCACGTCTGCGCCGTCTCCAGATTTGCGTAGGTTTTGGTGTTTGAGTTGATCCGGCCAAACAAGCCGCCTGCCGAGGTCGTCCAGATGTCCCCATTCACGGGAGAACTGGGAGCCGTGCCGTGGGGCAGGTTGATCGAAGCCGCCGAGGTCGTAGCCGTGTAGAAAGTCTGTTTAGCAGTCCACGCGGAGGTGTTTCCAAGGTTCATACCTGCCGATGTAATACCAGCAGCAGCAGGGACAACAAACCCTAGAAGCGCGATCGCGCCCGCTATCAGTCGAAGGTAGAGGTTATTTTTCATTTGCAGTGCCTGTTGGACCTAAAAATTGATGGAGCATTTCGGCGTAAAACTTGTTAGCACATTCGCGGAAATTGGCTAATGACTTTGATCGGACTTCAGAAGTTTCAAAGGCGATTTGTTGAGGTTGGCCTCCGTAGGCAATAAGCTCTCTCCCAATAGGTTTCCACGGAACGAGTAGTGCTTCAAGATCGACCGAGCGAGTCGGTAGCTCTTCAACATATTCATATCCATCTGATAGCCTACCCATTACTCCATTTGGCAGCTTGCCGACAATCAGAACCCTATCGCATTTCTTTTCACGCATTTCTATACCCCCTCTGCGACATTCACGCTTTTCGTCGTTCCGCTTGAGGTAATAACCGTCATTGCGCTGGTCGTAAAGAATTTTTCGCCCGCACTCAACACCAGCGAAGAACCAGCCGCAAGTGGAATACCAGCTGTTGCGGAAGCCGTACCCCCTGCGAGGTTTATGTATACCTTGGTATCTGAATCGTTCGATATAATCAGGCTCTTGCGCGAAGCGTTAGAGGCCACGAGAGCTTCACTTGCATTATCCACACTTACGTTAGAGTGTGTGTATGTGAGGTTCTCGACACCCAGTATCACATCGTTATTTGCACCGAGGTTGACCGTTAGCCCATCAGCAGCGGTTCCCGGTAGCCTATCCCATGTCGCACCATCCCAGACCATCCCAAAAGCCCCGACAGCCGGAACCGTAGGATTGGCCGCGTTATCGGCAAGGGCGGCAGCAGCAGGAAGACCGCTAACTGTAACAGTCGGAGAGTTGTAGACATAGACCGCTTCGGCGTGATAGCCAGAGCCTATATCCTTGAACAGCTTGCGAAGATGTCCAAACTGAACAGTCGAATCAGCAGTGTAGCCAATGCCAACGCCAAAGAAAATGACAGCCAAACTAATTAGCCAGTAGGCCCGAAACCGAGAGAGATAATCCTTCATTTTATTGTCACCTCATCAACACCATTCTATCACTATTGATTTGATCCTCTATAGGCGTATGGGTCGTATGTCCTCATGGCCATCATTCGCTGGCGGGCCTCTTCCTTGGTCAAGTACGAAGTTTCAGGGCTAGTATACGCCTCAATCAATGCGGGTATGTCCCGACCAATCTTTCTCGGGATGTAAGGTTGAGTGATGTGCTTGCCTATAGAGAACGCTTGCTTGGCGAAAGAATCTTTAGGGTTGGTAATTGGAACCTTCCTAAATTCATTGTTCGGGTTCTCCATATTGAGGAGTGCGCCCTTGTCATCCCTGAACAAGCCCGCGATATTCATAACTGGGCCACTTGGCGTTAGAACATCTGGGAAGCCGGGTATCGCCGTACCATCAGAACTATCAATCGGGTTCCCCATCGGAATCATTCGCTGAATCGAGAGATATTTCCCGCGATGTGATCCGTCGCCATACGGGATACGCATAGCTTTTGGAACTCCAAAGATTGTATTACCCTTGTCATAGTATTTCATTCCCGCGCGTTCAGCCTCTTCGAGTTTTGGGTCATTGGCTGACCAGATGCGAGACATCCAGTTCATCGTTGCAAAAACTCCACCAGCGATCAGCATGTTCTCACCCGCAGCCTTGAAGATTTGGGGCATGGTTAAAGCCGTGTACCCAATAAACGGATGTGTGTATTTTCGCATCCATCCAAGGATCGGATTCGTCAGAGATCGATAATCCCCGAATGTTTCCTTTGCCATTTTTGCCGCACGTTCAGGTGGGACACCTTGCTTGACCAGATCAGTGAACAAAGCGAATCTCCAAGAGACATCAGCGTGGTGGTGGTAGGATAAAACGCCTTCATGAGAGTCTTGAGCTATGCGCCCTATTTCAGCCAACACTGCACCAGTCCCTCGCTTCTGGGCCTCAGTCAACAGTTGCGAAACCTTTAGCAACTTCATAGGATCACCGATATATTTACCTTGCGGTCCCATAAGCTCGGACTGAACAAAAGCATCTTCGCTCATCCCGTACTTTTTAGCCAGCGCATATTCAGGGGAGATCAATTCTTTCTTGCCCGTCACTTCACCGTACTTTGATTTGAAGTAGTCGGCATGATGTCCGACAGCCCTAAACGGGTTCCCTTGCTTGAGGATATACATGATTGAATTGCTGAGGTAGTTCAACGGCATCGAGGTGTAATCATAAGCCGTCATCGCCAACTTATGGACTCTCATTTGTATCCCCCAGTATTTGGTGAAGGTCGATTCTGGCTCATAGATGTAGGTCAAATAGTCTGCAATGTCCTTGCGAACGTAACGACCGTTAAGAAGCCCCCATCGATCGCCCTGAAGTTTTACTGATTCGGGGAACTCATGCTTCTTTGACCATTCTGGATTGTCGGCAATCCCCTTATACAGCCTGCCAGCTTTGAGAAGGCTGGCTTGATTGGCAAGAGTTACCGGCAAGGCTACATCCATCGAATGATATTCGCCAAACTTGGCAAGCTCGTCTTCTGTCCAATCTCGACGCATGACATAAACATCTGATCCGTCAGCAAGATTCGTCTTTGTCCATCGCTGCCAACGAGCACCATCGGCTCTAGTCAACCTCTTGCCCTCAATGTCATAGATTGGCATTGTCCCGTTTTCAATCGCATCAACATCTTGCGCCCTGACCACTGGCCGATCTGGAGCGCCCTTTGCTTTAACGACCGCGCTGGGCGAAGTAATCCATTTCCTGAACGCTGAAGGCGTTGGTAGTTTTAGCTTCTTTTCGTAAACCCGACGAAGATAGTTGTTTTTCCAGAGGTCGAACGATTCATCGGTAATGATCCCGACCTTCTTCAACGCTTCCCCGTAGGCCAAGAGTCGATCAGCAATGTCTTTCTTTAGGGCAACGACTTCGGCAGGTGTGGCAGTCCCACGGGTATAGGCGTCATAAAGCTTTTTATCGACCTCAGGCGACAATCGTCTAACCGTCCGAATCATATCGGCGTTGACAGACTCTTCCCCACGCATCATCATTTCGATGTTTTCCCTGAAGGCTCGGAACTTCATGTCTTGTGGGGTTTTACTGTCCAATGTCATTAGCGCGGGCATATGCTCGTTGTACCAATCGGAGAGCTTTTGAGGCCATGCAGCCTTACCATCAGCGTCAAGCCAAGAAGGGAAGACTTTACCTATTGCCTTGTTCGGCGCTTTCGTCACAATGTCATAACCAGACGCAAGCGCATCGTTCACTTCGGCGATACCAAGTGACGCCCCTTTTTCGTCTTTAGCAATCGATTGAATTCGGTCCCATACCTTGAGGATATGGGGTTTAATCGCTTCACCGAATTCGGCGATCATCTTCGCGCCCCATTCAGCGGGCTTGCTTATCCCCTTGCGAATGTAGGAAGCGCCAATCGTCACATAATCCGCGAGGTCTGCAAAGTCATCATTGTTCACGCTTATGCGTAGCTTTGTCCCCTTATTCCGCTTGGCGATGTTCTTACGCGCTTGCTCGACCTTATGTGCGTCATGCAGTTCGTCAAGGTGCTTTAAGTAGTAGCCCCCCACATCACCAGAAAGAGGGCTTCCCTTTTTAGCATCAGCAACGGCTTTGGAGATCGCGACATCCAATCCCTTGCCTGACTTCACCTGTTTCTTGGCGGCCTTTAGAATCTTACCGAAAGCGCGATAAGCATGATGGTAACCCTTTTCTTCATCGAGGTATGCCACCGTTTCATGATCGCCAATTTCTTTGGCTTCATGCAGTTGACGCTCACTGTCCGACATTCTCAACTTGCGTTGCTCAATTCGTGATACTTCGAGATCATCGACCAACCTCATTGCATCAGCACGACTATCGCCGGAAACCTTGTTGTCGATGTATTCCCTTAATTGAGAAATACTCATGCGATCAACTCGCGCTACGGGCAGGTCAGGATGGCTGACAAATTCAGATAGTGCAATCGAAGCGTTGCCAATATCACCAGAAGCTTTAACGGAAGCTCGACCCTTACCACGTGTCGGGGGTTGGAACTTTGGTGATTTAACGGCATCAGGTTCAACTGGCACGACTGGCAAAGGTCTGTCAATATCTGTAGATTGGCTATCTATTTTTTTTTTACCAAGCCTTACATTTCTCGCTTGCACAGCTTTATTAAGGCTCTCGATCTCCCCGTACACCTTTTTAATCCCGTTGCTGTTTTCCTTCATCGCGGCGACCGCGTAAGCGCGGGCGGCCTCATCTGGTGAGGATTCGATAATCTTGGCTAGATAATTTTGTTCATCGACCAACGCTTTGCGCTTCGTTTCGAGAGCGTCAAGTTTACCACCAACAACACGCGCAAATGTTTCATCAGATTTTTGCTGTTCAGCAATTCGAGCTTTTTCGATAGTCGCAGCATCAGGAGCTTTCACCTTGCTTGCCTGACTATCAGGAACGACCAACGACATCTTCACTGAACCGAGCTGGGCAGTCTCCGCCGGAATAGCTTGTTTAGGCTGTTGGCCTGAACGTGACGGGAATCCAGACCCGCGCTCAGATGTTCCGGGAGGTGGTGCTAGCTGTGGAGGAGCAGGAGGAAGAGACCTTCCCTGCTGATTCGCCAATGGATTCGCGCGGGCGATCGCAGGAGGAGCTAGAGGAGTCGGAATCTCTTGCACAAGATCAGGAATGGGATTGTTCGTTAGCGGGTCAAATTCGGAGATCGGAGCATTAGGGTCTTTTCTCCCAAACGATCCGATATTACGAGCAGGGATAGGTCGAACTGGCACAGGTTCTACGGGACGCGGCAAGATTTCAACCTTATCATTCGGTAAGGGCGTAACGATCTCAACCTTATCATTCGGGAGAGCGGTTCGACTATTCGACATGCGCCCCCCAATCGCCCCAAACCCGCCGCCAAGAAGTGCGCCAACTGAACCGCCAGTACGAGCATCATCAATGACTTTCAACCAATCGACTTCACCTGTTTGGTTGTACTGGTCGAGAGCCGAAACCGCTCCGCCCTGAGCAGCGCCAGCGCCGTAGCCGATCAATCCACCACGAAGCGCACCATGTCCGTAAGCCTGTTTCTTTGCAACCGGCCTAGCGTTCTTTTTTGCGAGGTTCTTAATTCCTTGCTCGACTCTGACCGCTTCCTTAACCGCTCGTTTGGTCTGTTCTCTATTCAGACCCTTTTCAGCGGCCTTAGCCAACGCTTGAGATTTCCCGACCGGAATACCCTCTCTCGCAGCGCGATTGAGCGCGGCCTTTTCAGCAGCAGATGCGCTCTGAGAAATGAGTGACGGTATAAATTTATTGACGACCTTGCCCGCAATTGCGCCACCTGCGATCGCAGCAGCGTCCATGTTCTGAGCTACGGTTGCGATCAATTCTTCCTTTGCCGCTTGAGGAGAAAATGATACACCTAAATAGTTTTCAACTTCCGAATCTTCTCCAGTATCGGAATATTGGTCGGATTTATAACCAATCGCTTTTGCCGCTTGCATTTGAGATGTGCGCTGATACCCTTTTTGAAAAGAGTTCTTCGGCGTGATCGCTTCCTTGCCCTTTTTTTCCTGTCTGACTTGCTTCTCGATTCGAGCGACCGGCTCTGAACCGAATATTCTTTTTTCAGCATGGCGCTTCGCTTCTACTGTTTGGAGCTTTTTCCAATCAGGGTCTTGAGAAAGAATCTCTTGACGAAATAGATCGCGGGTCTTCTGTCGTTCGCCAGCGGTAAAGCCGCTGTAGCTTTCATCGTTTACAACGGAAGACCATTTCTTTTTCAGGGATTCGAGGTTCTTCACTGGTTATTTCCCCTTCAATCGATTTATAAGGTCAGCAGGAGTTTCCTTCTTTGATTTTACCTTAGGAGCGTTTGGAACTCTTGGCGCGATCGCTGGCGAAGCCGTTGGTCTTTTTTTGCTCTTGACTTTTGGCTGTGAATAATTGGAAGCCTTCTTTTTGGCCCTGTTGAAAATACCTTTTCTCGGAGGTGGGACAAACCCATTAGATCGACCAGCCGGAATCTCTTGGATTAAGCCCTCGCCACCGACAACATTCTTTGGTGAAACTTCAGCAGGCAAGTCGAGCTTCATTCCCTTTGGGAGATATTCATACGGCTTATATTTCCATTGACCGTTCTTGTCATAAAAGAGATTGTAGTTAAGCCGCTGAACGGTATCCCAGTCTTCGCCGTAGGCTTCCGCTAGATCGGCTTCGCTGGTCTTTCCATTCATGATGATCTTGGTACCAGATGGAACACCGGACGCACCGGATGAGCCGCTCTCGTCACCCACTTGCCCGTAAGTCGATCGCCAAGAATCAGACTGGTATCTTGGGGGAGTAGGATCAGCAGGAAGAGGTAAAGCGCGAGAAGCAAGCAGATTCTCAAGCTCTTGCTTCTTTGCCGCGATCTCTTTAGCGTTAGGGTTGCGCTTGCCCCCGATCGCCATCGGATCGATAATTTCCGTCTTGGCGTAGGCTTCTACCCTAGGGGTAACGAAAGCCAATCCTTCAGCGACACGCTTTTCTCGCAGGTCGCGGAGATATTCAACATCCTCGTTATATTTGTTGTAAGCAAGTAAATCCATCTTTTCAAGCTGAGCTTCAGCCTTATCGGCACTTGCAGAGCTATCAGGAGGAGCGGCCCCGACCAAGGGAGCGGCCTGTGGCTGTCCAGAATCGTCTGTGCTGAGAGTATAATATCCAGTCGAAGGACTTCCGAAAATCTTAGGCGGTTCAGGCTTCTTTGGCGCACTCGCGATCTTCTGAGCAGGAGTCGAACCATATCGATCAACGCGATAAACGTCATTCCCTGCATTGAAAATCTGGTCAGGATAACCAAGCCCTTCGACCAGATTAACCGCTACCTGACCACCTGACTTATCGGTGCCGAGAGTGTAGTAGCCAGTCGAAGGACTTCCGAAGACGCGAGGCTGAACAGGCTTCACGCTTCCTGATCCGAGCAATGCAGGGAGCTTAGAATAATCGGTTTCAGTCGTCGCCGGAATTGAGCGAGTGACGACAAGATCAGGCGTGACTTCAAAGCTGTCGCCATTCATTTTAATGGGCCTGAAACCATCCTTGTCGGCCTTGCCAGTGTATTGGTTATTGCTAACAGTCTTATATTCCAGTGGAATATCTGAAGTCTTCGTAACCGTTGGCGAAAAAGGCTTGATGACGTTCGAGCGCGTAGAGGCATTGAAACGAGGAAGAAACTCCTCATTGTAAACCCTAGTTGCCCCCTCATAATCGCCAGAAGCATAGAGATTCCTTATCTGCTCTTTGATGAGCGGAATAGCCTTTGCTTCAGATTCTTGATACTGCTTCTGACTCTTAAAATAAGCGTCCACAAAATTATTCAGAGGTTTACCGAAATCGGAAAATGTGCTTGCCATATCAGAACCCCCCCAAGATGTCTTCAATCGTCGGGACATAGGGAGATGGAGGTCGATACCCAGACTCAAAAGAAGGGTTATTATAAGACCCGCCAAGATTCCCTGAAGTTTGCACAGGTGGAGCGGGAGCGGGAGCGGGAGCGGGGAACAGGCTAGACGCGATCGCGCCGCCAGCAGGCCCGCCTACTACGGTTCCGGCCACAGTGGCAGCAGTGTTTCTAAGTCCCCCTACCATTTCCTTTGCATCATTCATCGCCTCGCGATACGGTTTGAACGCCCTATCACGGTCTGCGTATATGTCATTCATCCTAGACCGATTGCGATTATATTCGTAGTCTTCCCAAGACGCCCTTAGTTGAGGGCCAAGATATGCAGCCCTCGCTTGACCTTCAGCAAGGGTTAAGTCACCTTGCTTCAATCCTTGCGTTCTTGCCGCTTCTGCGTCACGGTATTGCTGAGGCGCGAACTGATTAGCCGTCCTCATTGAATTGAGTTGTTGTTCCCCGATCCCTAACTGGTTGAGTGCCGACTTGTAAGCCGCATCTTGCATTGCTGGTGCATAGTCGAGTGATATTTCAGCTTGGTGTCCCGCGATCGCGTTACGAAGATCGTCATTCGCGAAGCTTTGCATCTGCTGAGAGCGCCAGCGATTGAAGTTGTCCATTTCGCCAGCTTTGCGAAGATCGAACGCTTCCTCTTGCCGCTGAATGTCGCCCCAAGCCCTAGACTGTTCCTGTGCCACACCCATTTCAAGATCGAGCAACCGGCCCGGCCCAAAGACGGCATTAGGCGTACCTTGAAGGCGTTGCGCCCTCATTCGAGCCGCTGCATATCGCTGGTTAATATCACTGTCAGCCTGATTCTGAAACATTGAACGATTGAAGCGTTGACGCTCCCATTCTGACTTCATCCCTTGATATGGATTCGCGGCAGCCTGATAAGAGAACTGCTTATACTGCCTAGCAGGAGGCGTCACGCTCGAAGATTGAGTCTGCTGAGTCTTTGCCGCCTGTTCAGCGTCCCACTTAGCCTTAGCCTCATTGGCAAGGCGAATACTTTCGGCGATCGCGCCAGACACGCCAGCCTGTGAAGCGCCATAAACTGAACCGGCAGATTGAGATTGGGACGGCTTCAATGCCAAGCCTTGAGGCTGTTGGCCCTGCACGTTTCCAGCCTGATAAGGCGACTGTATCGCGATACTCTTATTGAACTCTTGTCCGACATTGTAAGAGCCGTCGAGCGGGATTATTTTTTTGTCCCAAGGATTAGCCATTTTAGTACCCCTATCTCGCCCTAAGCGGCAATGTCTGATTCAGACGGGTTAAGCACGGTGATGTTAAATCGAACTGATTCGAGCGGGAATGATGGAGAAAATGAAAGAACAAACGAATTGAAGATGTCGATAATCGTCCGTGCCGTAGCATCATCGCCACTAGACAGAACGACACAGATAATCAAAAACCCGCCATTACTGAACCCGTGCCGAGAAATCCGAGTATCAAGATAGAACGGCAGTTGGGAATAGATAGGCAAGACGCCAGCTTTGAACTTCTCAATAAATGCCTCAATCTCAGTCATCGTTCACTCCCATCGGCTTAGGATATTTGGCTTTAACCTCTAGGATCAATTCTAACATTGATGAAGCGTCTTCATGCAGGCTATCCATATTGTAGCCAGCAAGCACTTTCCATATCGCGTCAAGCTGGTCTCCAATCGGAGGATATTCCTTGCGCCGCTTCTCTCGGTATTCAAGAGAAGTAAAGTTCGCCCAACCAGTAGCCAGCATGTCACCCGTCGGGACAGGAAGCGGATTATTCCAGCAGGCCAAGTAAGGCCCATGTCCGTCACCGTCATCGAGGACAGCATAATGAAGCATTGGATCAAGAGCCGCGTATTCTGCACTTATTCCCTTGATCGCTTGTGATATGTTCATCGATCCCCCCTAAACATCAACCGATAGCCGAACGCCTGAAAAGTGCGTGTATTCCCCTGATCCGTTATAAGTGTTGATTGCCGCATCAGAGTAGGCTCGAACATTGATTAAGTCGCCGTCATACAGGTAAGCTAAAACCGTTCCGGTTGCCGCACCAGCAAGGTCTGTCTTCTCGGAAAACGTGCCGCCGACCTTTAGGAGCGTTGTATCGTTGTAAAATTTTACTGAGTGGCGGTTGGCGTGTGCGTAGGCGTAGACCGTCGCGGTGAGCAACCACAGTCCCTCCCAGTCTGCTGTGATTTCAAGCTGGTCATTCGCAAATGAGAATGGGGAGTCGGACACCCATGTGCCTGTATCCCATGCGATTTTAGTATTAGCGCCAGCCCCCAATGTTGTCTCAGCCGATGCGGTTGCATGGAAGTAGCCGCTGAACCCAAGATAGGGGATTCCAGAGGTCGAGCCATTTCCAGAGCCTAGAGCAGCCCAAACTGAATTAACATTGTCCCAATAACAAAGGCTTTCGCCATCATCATCAAGAGGATCAAAGTTTGCACCATCAGGAAGAATAATCATTCCCCTAGATGGATTAGAAGGAGGCGAGGCAATGCGCCGCAAGTGTAGAACGTCAGTCATGGTGGTCTTGCCGAACAAGTCACGCCGACCTTTGCCAAGGCCAAGAATTGAGTTCAACGCCGCTGCAAGATTACCAAGCGGCCCCTTGAGATTCTGGTCAAGGCTGAGATGTGAGTTATCAACGCTTCTTTGATCCGTCATGGCAGCCCCCTCGTCGTGAAGTAGAGTTCACCAAGCCAGCACTTAAAAGCGTTCTTCGTTGTACCATCGGATGAGAAGTTATCAATCTGGTATTCAAGCCTCTTGCCCGTGGTTCCCTGTGGGAGAAACAAGGCGAGCTTTGTTCTTGTCGCAGTCGGAAGCTCGGAGGTGTGTTTGAGTGTTCCATCCACGTACCACTTGATACGGCCAACGCCCTCATATTCGACAGAGAAGCGTCGAAAGTCCTTATTCAGATGAGGAGTTCCCATCGTGTGAATCGCAGACTTCCACGTTAGAGCAGTGTTCGACCCTGAAGGTGCATATTCACTAGGCCATGTATAGATGTCATTCGTGACCGCAAGATAGAGCTTCCCATTCGTCGAGTCAGAATGTGCAGCACTCGCAACCTCGGTTGTCGAACGGAAAACAGGCGTCGAAGTTCTGACATCGGCAACGATCCCGTCGGAGGTCGGAGACAAGTAGTAGTAGAAGCCGTTATGCCAAACGCCGAAGCCGTCAGTAGGAAAATCACTTTCCTTGATTGCATTGTTTGATATGTTCGTCAGGTAACCGTCACGATATACCTGAAGACCATCCTTCACGACATAGACCCCGTTTGGAGACGCAGCAGCACTCTTGTAAAGAGCAACATCACTATTCGGAATCTCGTTTATCGAGACGTTATCTGGGTCATTGATTTGAAGCCGATACATGCCACCGTCAGTAAACAGGACGACTTCAGAGAAGTTCGATACGGCGTGACGGATACGGTATTTGATTTTGACTTTCCAATCATCCGGTTTCCAGAGGTGAGGCTGACCCGTTTCAGACCAGTAGACAGTATCGCCATACCACCCAACCATAACGTTGTTATGAAGCAGGCAGCCGTCGAAGCCGTTCTTCATGTAGGGATTATCGTTATCGGTGTACGATCCGTCATCAGTATTATCGATCAGTGTCACAGACGCGCCGATACTCTCTTCATCGACGAGCCGCCACTTGTAGCCGGTATCGCCATCTCTGACATAAAGCCGCAGCTTTGAATATCCCGTCCATGCGGCAATTCCGTCTTGGTCGAGGTTTATCACGAATTCAACCTGTTTTGCTGTCAATCCAGCAGCAAGCCTGTAGATTGGGCTTGGTGAGGTTTCGGCCTCATATGTGGCATTGGTTTCGTCCAGAAGAACCTTTGTGGCAGTGAAACAAAACTCAAGAAGTGATACCGTTGTGATATTGCCAGCCCCGGAAACCGTAGGCGTAGGCATTACCCACTTAGAAGGAAGAAGTCTATAAATAGGATTAGGCCCACCGGGGCATGGATGAAAGTCATAGCCGGAGGTTGTGGGAGTGACGCCAAGAATAGCCTGACTTGGGTCAATTGT
>Ga0138256_10001846_pt1 | contig 22771 bp, 18 predicted proteins | sample KNB2016incub_MG_FD_105486 | JGI IMG/M metagenome (GOLD analysis project Ga0138256, IMG submission 105486) | Active sludge microbial communities from wastewater in Klosterneuburg, Austria - KNB2014incub_MG | ecosystem: Engineered > WWTP > Activated sludge > Unclassified | place: Austria... | reverse complement strand
TGATCCGCCATTAGATCAATTCCATAATGTTGGCGAAAACATGACTCAAAATCTATATGAGCTTTCTTATTGTTTTTATCAATGCTGTAACCTAAACTGGCTGCGCTATTAATGGTACGTTGTACAACTAAATCAGTTGCATACGCAGTGAAATAAATCGATAAATTAGAATCGTTATGTTTAAAACTCAACTGTTGCACAAGGTGAATTCCACTACAATTAGTTAATTCTATATCAGTAAAAATAAGATCTGGTTTTTTTTCTTTTACTTTATCTAAAACTTCTTGATTGGACGTACAAATTCCAATGATATTGTATCCCCAGATGTCAAACATATTTTTAAGAGCAGTACCCGAAATGTATTTGTCCACGACGATCAGAACCTTGATGCCGTCTGTTTTTTTATGCAATATCCTTGCAAGATTATGTTCTGTTTTACTATTCATTTCTTTCCTGCTTAAATAGTTATAGGATTACTTTAGGATGTGGTAGAAAGTCATTTATAACTTCGGATTTTATGGTTAGAACTTTAAATTTTCATAAAATGTTTATGTAGGTAAATGCAATAGTAATCCCCCACGAACATACGATTTAAGCTCATGAATAGAAAATTTCATTGAGAGCCGATTAAGGAAAAATACGACCAAACTTCCTATTTACAAGGATTTCTTGTAACACACTATGGCAGAGATTTTTAATCTGTTTTTAGGTTTCAATTAGATAATTTTGTAGGTAATTTTCCTATATAGGAATGGGTAGATTACCTAATACTGTTTAAGTCTAATTTCCATTTACTTCAATTCTTGCATGATTGAAAATACCTTCTGTACTAGGCAGATAATTTCTAGTTTAAATTTAAATACTTTTTTAACTGATCGGAGATTGTACAAATGGACTCAAATCAAATTCTCGATGAAATCAGAGACATTAATTTAAGCTATATGCTGCTAGCAAAACAAATGTTACGTGAGGACAGAGTATCGGCGATGTATCGATTAGGTATTAACCAAGATATCGCAGATATATTGGAACAATTAACTTCTGCACAATTGATTAAAATGGCAGCTTCAAATATGTTGCTGTGTCGTTTTCGCTTTGATGATCGCTTAATTGCAGAAATGTTATCTACCGACAGTCGCGATCAATCTGTGGCTAAATCGCACGCTTCTATTTTGATGGCAGGTAAATCCGCAGAAGCAGTGGTATAGGGAACGATACTATGCGTAATAAAAGTATTATAACGGAAGCCAAACAGATTCAGCTTGCTACTGAATTAATCTCGCTAGGGGCAAGATTGCAGGTTTTGGAAATGAATACCAATTTGAGTCGCGAACGTTTGGTAAAGCTATATAAGGAAATTAGGGGGGTGTCACCACCTAAAGGTATGTTGCCTTACTCTGAAGATTGGTTTATGAGTTGGCAACCCAATATGCACTCTTCACTTTTTATCAATATATATAATTATGTAGTGGCTAATACGGGTGTAAATGGAATTGACGCTTTGATTAAGAGTTATTGTTTGTACATGGAGCATATTAAAGTAAATGAATTGGATAAAGTGCTTAGTCTTACTCGTGCATGGACGCTGATACGCTTTATCGATAGTGGTGTTTTATGTATTGCTCCTTGTGTAAGTTGTCGTGGGAAGTTTGTTGTGCATTCGCTCGAGATACATTCCAATCATGTTTGTGGGCTTTGTAATATTCCTTCTCGTGCTGGAAAAACAAAGAAAGCAGCAATGTTAGCAGCTATCCACTAGGTAAATATTTAATCAAAAGAATTCTTATCACAATAATTCTTGAATACGTTTTGTTGCCTGTTTTAGGTTTTCCATTGAAGTAGCAAAAGACAAGCGCATATATCCTTCGCATCCGAAAGCAGAGCCAGGAACCACAGCTACTCCGGCATGTTCCAGTAGATATTCACTAAATGCAATATCGTTCTGAGTGATAAGTAATTTTTTCAAATAGAGTTCTTCCATTGTGGGGCGAATATCTACAAAAGCATAAAATGCACCATCGGAAGCTAGGCACCTCATGCCTTTTATCTGGTTGAGTTGTTCCGTAACAAAACGATTGCGCTCTTTAAATGCAGTTACCATTGGCTTAATACATGATTGATCGCCATTGAGTGCAACTTCTGCGGCTGCTTGAGATATCGAACTGGGATTTGAAGTGCTTTGGGATTGAATATTCTCCATCGCAGTAATAATTTGCGTGGGTCCTCCACAGTAGCCGATCCGCCAACCAGTCATCGCATATGCTTTAGATACTCCATTGAGCACTATAGTTTGTGGCAACAGGTCGGGGCAAGCATTGGCGATGTTCACAAATTTTTGACCGGATAGTAAAATATGTTCGTACATGTCATCAGTTGCAATAAGAATGTGCGGATGTTTGCGCAGCACTGCCCCTAACGCTTTTAGTTCATCCAAAGAATAGACCGCTCCTGATGGATTGCTCGGACTATTGATCACAAACATTTTGGTCTTCGGTGTAATGGCTGCTTCCAGTTGTTGAGCGGAGATTTTGAAATTCTGCTCAATGCCCGTATTAATAAATACTGGTTTTCCTTCAGCTATTAAAACAATATCGGGGTAAGAAACCCAATAGGGTGCAGGAATAATCACCTCGTCATCAGGGTTGATTGTCGCCAAAACGAGATTGAAAAAACTTTGCTTGCCACCACATGAAACCAGGATTTGCTTAGCTTCAAAATCAAAACCGTTTTCGCGCTTGAATTTTCCTATAATCGCATTTTTTAATCCTGGTGTACCGCCAACGGGTGTGTATTTTGTAAGGCCTTTATTGATTGCAGCGATCGCGGCATCTTTAATGTGCTGTGGGGTGTCAAAATCAGGCTCGCCTGCTCCTAAACCAATGATGTCTTTGCCTTCAGCTTTCAATTTTGCAGCACGTGCAGTAACTGCGAGAGTAGGGGATGGTTTAATGGTTTGAACGCGATGAGAGAGTTCCACAAAAAATCCTTGTACGATAGTAAATAAAGCAGCGTGTTAAAATATTTTCGAAGCAAAAATTATTAACGGAATTATACCTGTGATCATTACCTTCCCCAATAGCCCTTATAAACTTCATCAAACATTTGAACCGGCAGGAGATCAACCGATGGCGATTGAACAACTCATCGAAGGTATACATGACGGGCTTGCTTTTCAAACATTACTCGGTGTTACTGGTTCAGGAAAAACATATACGATTGCCAATATGATTGCCCGGTTAGGGCGCCCGGCCATTGTGATGGCGCCCAATAAAACGCTTGCCGCTCAGCTTTACGCAGAAATGCGCGAGTTTTTTCCGGAAAATGCTATTGAGTATTTTGTCTCCTATTATGATTATTATCAACCGGAAGCCTATGTGCCTGCGCGTGATTTATTTATCGAGAAAGATTCCAGTATCAATGATCATATCGAACAGATGCGATTATCAGCGACCAAATCTTTGCTCGAGCGCGATGATACGATCATTGTTGCAACAGTATCCTGTATTTACGGTATTGGTGATCCTGTAGATTATCATGGCATGATTTTACATTTGCGTAATGGCGAAAAAATTGCCCAGCGCGACATCATTAAGCGGTTAACTGAAATGCAGTATGATCGTAACGAATTGGAATTCAAGCGTGGCGTATTTCGCGTTCGAGGCGATGTGGTCGATATTTTTCCGGCAGAAAACTCTGAAGCTGCCATACGTGTGACGTTATTCGATGATGAGGTAGATAGCTTGGCATTATTCGATCCGCTAACGGGGCGCATTTTACAGAAGCTCTTGCGTTATACTGTTTATCCGTCCAGTCACTACGTCACACCGCGGTCGACTACTTTGCGAGCGATCGAAACCATCAAAATAGAGCTTCGTGAACGATTAGAATGTTTTTACCAAGAACAGCGTTTGGTGGAGGCACAACGTCTTGAGCAGCGTACGCGCTTTGATTTGGAGATGTTAAATGAACTGGGGTTTTGCAAAGGTATTGAAAACTATTCTCGACATCTATCCGGCAAAAGACCCGGTGAACCACCGCCAACTTTGCTGGATTATTTGCCATCAAATGCCTTGATGATCATTGATGAAAGTCATGTCACCGTGCCGCAAATCGGTGGTATGTATCGCGGTGACCGAGCACGTAAAGAAAATCTGGTGAATTATGGTTTCCGTTTACCTTCCGCGTTGGATAACCGTCCACTTCAGTTTGAGGAATTTGAGCGTAGGATGCCACAAACTGTATTTGTTTCCGCAACGCCTGCCAATTATGAGGCATTGCACAGCGGTCAAGTGGTTGAGCAAGTAGTGCGCCCCACTGGTTTGGTCGATCCCACCATTGATATTCGCCCCGTTACAACCCAAGTCGATGATTTGATGTCTGAGATCACTGCACGTACTAATAAGAATGAACGCGTTTTGGTTACAACATTGACCAAGCGCATGGCGGAAGATTTGACCGATTATTTTTCTGAGCACCGCATCAAAGTACGTTACCTGCATTCGGATATTGATACGGTCGAACGCGTCGAAATTATTCGTGATTTACGCTTGGGCCAATTTGATGTGTTGATTGGCATTAATTTGTTGCGTGAAGGACTGGATATTCCTGAAGTATCTCTCGTAGCAATACTGGATGCGGATAAGGAAGGTTTTTTGCGCTCTGAACGCTCCCTAATTCAGACTATCGGTCGCGCAGCGCGTCATATCAATGGCACTGCTATTTTATACGCAGATAAGATTACGAGGTCCATGCGTACAGCCATTGATGAAACTAATCGTCGAAGGGAAAAGCAAATCCAGCATAATCTGCGCAATCAAATTACCCCACGTTCTGTCAGCAAACGTATCAAAGATTTAATTGACGGTGTATACAACCATGAAACTGCGCAGAAAGACTTCAAAGTTGCACAGCAGCAAGCACGCTATAACACCATGAGTGAAGCGCAACTCTCCAAGGAAATTCAGCGCATTGAAAAGAAGATGCATGCTGCGGTAAAAAATTTAGAGTTTGAGCAAGCTGCTCAATATCGCGATGAGCTCAAAGCCCTTAAGAATAAACTACTAATTGGTTTTTCGACCACAACCTAAGGAGTTACCGAATCGTGTGCTGTAACTCCTTAGCTGATACAAATATTTTATTGCTAACCAATGCGAATGATTCTAGCGACTGAAGGCACGCCAGCTGAATTCCAAACAAACAGCATATAATATCCTGGAGGTGCAATATTGGCGTTTGCGGGAGATCGAAGTGTTACAATTTTACTTTTTATCGTTACTGTACCAAAGAAACGCGCTTCGGCATCAATATTATGTGTCACAGCGCCTACTCGTAGAAGTGTTGCTCGATGAATGACTTCGTCTGATTCCACTGAAAAATCTTCGTCCCATCCAACAATCGTTGTTGGCGCATCAATAATTTCTGGCCTAAAAGCAAGTTGACCACTGCCATCTTTCTTAAATAGATAAGGCGGATAATAAATCTCACCATTTAATTGCTTAATAGGCCCAGGTGCTCCACCCCCCCCAGTTATGACTGTACCATCTGGCAGCAAGAGTGACGCAGAGTGATAGAGTCTGTAAGTCGAAGCATTTGCTGCCATTGACCATGCCTTGGTTACAGGATTCCAAAGCTCAGAAGTCAATGTTGCGCCCGTTAGACTATTTCCTGAAGAAGAGCCCCCATTGACCCAAACTTTTCCATCCGCCAACACCGTCGCGCTTCCGTACAAACGCTCAATACTTGGTGTACCCGCAAGGCTCACTACTGGATCACCGTTACTATTGATATTCACAGTAACAGCCGTGCGGTTTCGACGCAAAGAAAGTATTTGACCAGGAGCATACATCACACTCGGTAACTCCCAACGACCTGACTTCGGTTTGGTGGTTTGATATTTCGTCACCGTACCGGTATTGGCTATGTCCAGCTTGTATGCAGCATCATAATGAGAAAGAATAAATATCTTACCTTGGGGATTTACCCATGCACGAGGATAATACCAAGATGCTCCACCTAAAGCCCCATAAGCATAATCATTAGCCGCGGTCGGAAGTGAACGCCAGCTTCCATCAATAGCACGAACTTCTGGAATGGGTGAATAAGAAGCAGCAGTTGCGGGTTTCGTTGCAGATCCGGCATAAAATCGATCATTCCGTCCACCAAGGACAACATGCTCACCATTTGGCAGGGTAACACTCGTTGCGTACCAGCGTTTATAAGCCATCTGTTGTGGTTGACGTATCAATGTATCGATTGTTGGATCAAAAATATTGACATCGCTGTTGGCGTAATTGCGCAATCCATTTACCAACGCATCTCCACCGAGAATTAAAGCTTGGCCTGTGGCTGGAATGAGTGCATGGCCGGCGCAAAAAATATCGGTATTTGTCGTATTCGGCAAAACTGAAAATGCACTGATATCGGTTCCTAAGCTAGGATCCCAAATCGCATAAAACATTTTTGCATCTTGTGCACCCGCTGTATTTGTTCCATAAGCAAACACCCGACCATCGGGCATCAGTATCATTGCAATAGGGATGATAGGCCAATTATGTAAGGGGCCAAATGCACCTTTGATATGTGCAGATGAATTTGCTGCAGAAGCAATTGAGGAATAGCTTTGTAGAACCGCCAAAAGAGCTAGCATAGCTATAAAGCCTTGAGTTAAGCTCTTTAAAAAAATAACACGAATAAACTGTTTGACAGCCATCATATACCTACACTGAAATAAAAAATTTTGGAATAATCAAAAAATCTAACATAATAAAAATATAAGAATACTTGCATTTATATTAAATTTAATAATTCACATTTATGAACCAAGCTCTTACTGATATTAACTTTATAATCTTTACTTAAAATATTCAGTGATATCTACCACATAACCAGTTTTGCGATTTAATAAACTGCGAAGTAGTGCGTATATTCCATTCATGTTCAACCTACCTAATGTATTCTAATTGTTGCACATTTTGAACATGCATTGACTCCTACAATCTATGAATTTCCTACTGGGATGTTTACTCTATTCAACTAGTATTTTTATCCTGATATTTGTCACGAATCACCTTACTTTATTGTCAGAAGAAAAATAAATTGCAAGGAAATGCAAATACCAGAATACAAAATTCAGAAAACTCAAGGAATTCGTAAATCGTGGTAGTCGTTATTTTCCACCGATGCCGAATTGGAAAGGAAGAGACTTACTGAACATTCACATTTCGCAATAGCTCATACGAATATTTACAGCAATTGCTTGTGCTATCGTATCCAGTCAAGTAATGGATTGATTTTTAAGTCGATTGAGTAAGCAATTACGGTGTTGCAATAGTTTCTACATTTAATATTTTTGATGCTGAATCGCCTGATTTAGTTGTGCCAAGTTTGCCGAATTGCTCGGGCCTGTTGAAATACTTGCTCTAAGCCCTCTTGGTCTTTTTGTTCCAGCAATGTTTGCACGGCTTTTAATTCTGTATTGTAAGCTTCCATCTGCTTGAGGAGTTCTTCGCGGTTTGCCAAGCAAATGTCACGCCACATTTCCGGGGAACTGCCAGCGATACGAGTGAAATCTCGAAATCCACTGCCTGCAAAACGGAGTAGGCTGTCAGGATTGTTGGTACTGTGATGCAGATAACGCATCATAGTGAACGCCAATACGTGTGGTAAATGACTGGTGATGGCTAGTATTTGATCATGCTCATCAGCATGCATGGTTGAAATTTTTGCACCGCACGCTTGCCACAATTGACAGACTATTTCGAGTGTTGCTGGATTAGTTTGTTCAAGAGGCGTCAGAACCACATGCTTGCCCTCATATAAATTAGCTTGTGCTGCTGTCACGCCGCTTTGTTCTGTACCTGCAATAGGATGGCCCGGAACAAAGTTGATAATGTTTTGGGGGGGCAGATGCTTCAGGGCGGAAATAATAACATCTTGTTTAGTACTTCCGGCGTCCGTGATGATCGTGTCCGGCTCTAAGTGAGGTGCAATTTGTGCCATGATCAGCTCGGTTTGTCCAACTGGCATGGCGAGAAACAGCAGGTCTGCGTCAATGAGCGCTGCAGCATAATTATCGGTAATTTCATCGATTACGCCCTGCTCTAAGGCACGTTGCATGTTTTCCAAATTACGACCGATGCCTGTGATATGCTGAACCACACCAGCTTGGCGCAATGCTAACGCAAATGATCCGCCGATCAAGCCTACGCCGATGATGACAAGTTTATCAATGTGCGGAGTGGCGTGGTTTTTCATGGTATTCTCGTGATGCGCTACTATATGCTGCGGCCAATAGCTCGTGCAATACCGTTTAGCGATTCCATCAACTGGTTTAGTTCCTGTGGACTCAAAGCTTGATCGGCATCACACCAGGCTTCACAAGGATTGGGGTGCATTTCCACCAGTAGACCATCGGCACCTGCTGCAATTGCTGCGCGCGCCAGTGCAGGAACCATCCATGATTTTCCACCTGCATGTGACGGATCGATAATAACCGGGAGATGCGTTTCCCGTTTTAGAACAGGTATGCACGTAATATCCAAAACATTGCGGTAAGCCGTTTCGAAAGTGCGAATACCACGTTCGCAAAAAATAATTTGGTGATTCCCACCAGCAGCAATATATTCTGCAGCCATCAGCCATTCGGAGATGGTTGCAGATAAGCCGCGTTTGAGAATAACGGGTTTATTAATACGCCCAACTTCTTTTAAAAGGTCAAAATTTTGCATATTACGCGTACCGATTTGAATCAGATCAACATCCTGCTTCAGAAAGGTATCTAGCATGCGAACATCCATTAGTTCAGTGACAATCGGTAAATGATATTTGTCAGCAGCTGCCCGGAATATTTTTAATCCATCGACGCCGGTGCCCTGAAAAGTATAAGGATTCGTACGTGGCTTAAAGGCGCCGCCGCGCATCAAGCGGCATCCTGCCGCAGCGACTTGCTGTGCGGCTAAATCCATTTGTGCTTGGGTTTCAACTGAACAAGGGCCCGCGATTACTTGAATTTGCTCGCCACCGATTGGAATGCCTCGTATATCAATGATGGAATTAGTGGTATGGGATTCTCTGGAGACAATTTTATATTGCTTGACAATGTGCATGGAAAATTCTACGCCAGGCATGGAATCAAACATTTCTGGAGTGAGCTTCCTTTCGTCTCCAATGGCGCCAATTACGATGCGATTAGTACCGCGTGAAATATTAGTGCCGTGCCCTACAGCTTCGATTTTCTGGGTTACTGAACCGATTTGTTCTTCGGTGGCTGTTTTTTTCATCACAATGATCAAGCAAGTTCTCCTAAAGCGTATTCGAGTGCGTGTAAAAACCGTTCGTTTTCTGAGGCTAAGCCGACTGTTACCCTTAGATGATGAGGCATTTCATAAATACCGAGGGGGCGGATGATGATGCCTTGGCGCAACAGATTTTGATATACCTTGGGTATATTAGCCGCATCGCCTTTGATACGGAAGCTGATGAAATTACCAACGGAGGGTATAAATTCTATATTGAGCTTGCGAAAACCATCAGTGAGTTGCAACATCCCTGCTCGATTCAATGCATAGGATTTTTGAATAAATTCACTATCATTCAGCGCTGCTAAGGCACCCGCTAAACCAATGCTGCTTACGTTGAATGGTTGCCGTACACGATTCATTAAATCAGCGACATCGGAATGAGCGATGGCAAAACCGATACGCGCACCTGCTAAACCATAAATTTTTGAAAAAGTCCGAGTTACAACTAAATTCGGAAATTCTTTCAACCACTGAATGCTGTTGGTTTTGTTGATTTCCGGTAAATATTCGTAATAAGCTTCATCGAGCACAATCAATACGTCTCGTGACACTCGCCCAATGAAGCGATACAAATCATCGGTATTGGATATTGTGCCTGTTGGGTTATTGGGGTTGGCGATAAATACCATGCGTGTTTCTGGTTTGATGGCATCCAGCATGGCAGGTAGATCGTGACCATAGTCTCGGGCGGGGACTTGAGTGCCATGCGCACCGGTAATTTGTACTACCAAGGGGTATACTGCAAAAGCATGCTGCGAGTAAACTGCCGATGCACCGGGCTTAAGAAATATGCGCGCAGCTAAATCCAGCACGTCATTGGAGCCATTGCCGAGAATGATTTGTTCAGATTTAACATCATAATGGCGTGATAAAGCAGCTTTTAATTCGAAGCCACTGCCGTCCGGATACAATGCTACATTTTGCATGGCATTAATCATGGCATCCAATGCTAACGGACTAACGCCCAGCGGATTCTCGTTGGAAGCAAGCTTGATAATAGTACTTGCATCTAGACCAATTTCCCGTGCTAGCTCGGAGATCGGCTTGCCTGGTTGGTAAGGTTGGATTAAACGGATGTTTTCCGGGACGAAGTCACAAAGATTCATAAAAAAGGGTAATTTTTACAAGAAATTGATTTAATAAAGTGTTAAGCAGAATAGAAAATGGTTTGTAGTGCAAAACTAGGAGGATGGATATGATCCCAATATTTTCAGGAAAGATGCTTTCTCTTGTATTTCCGAGAGTGCGGCCGCTACATTGTCGTTGTGTTGATGTCCTTCCAGATCGATAAAAAATGCATAACTCCATAGACCTGTACGTAATGGCCGTGATTCCAGACGACTCATACTAACATTGTGTCGTGCGAGTGGCTCCAATATTTGATAAATGGCACCTGATCGGTTATGCGTGGATAATGCCAAAGAAGTTTTATCTTTACCAGATGGATCAACCCATTGATTGCCAATGATCAAGAAACGTGTGGTATTTTTTGGATCATCTTCAATATTTTCTACGCAGACGGTCAATCCGAACAAGCTTGCAGCTCTTTTGCTGCCGACTGCTGCGGAAAGTTTATCGGTTGCCGCGAGACGGGCCGCTTCCGCATTACTATTGGCGTGTATAAAAGCTGAAGTTGAGAGCTGCGGTAAATTTGATTTCAACCAATGTTGGCATTGTGCCAATGACTGTGGGTGTGAATAAATTTTTCTAATCTGTGTTAAGTCAGCAGACTGCGACATTATGGACTGATGTATAGGCAATTGAATTTCACCGCAGATGAGCAGGGGGGTCTGTAACAGTAAATCCATAGTCCTGCCGACTGCGCCCTCGGTGGAGTTTTCAACCGGAGCAACGCCATAATCAGCATCATCGAGCTCGACTGCACGAAATACTTCGTCAATGGAATCACAGACTACCAAGGTAATTGCATTGCCAAATCGTTTAAGTACAGCATCTTCTGAGAAAGTGCCACTTGGGCCGAGGTAAGCAACCCGTATCGATTTTTCTAAAGCACGGCACGCCGACATGATTTCTATGAAAAGTTGTTGGATGTGTGCGTTGCTTAAGGGACCGGGGTTTTGTTGCTGAATATGCGCAAGTATTTGCGCTTCACGTTCGGGGCGGTACGCGACATTGTTGTTGCTGTCCCGCTTGATTTCGCCAATCTTGTGTGCCAACTCAGCGCGTTGATTGAGCAATTTAAGCAATTCTGCATCAATCGTATCAATCTGATCTCGTAGTGGTTTAAGAATCTCAAGCATAAAGAAGAAAAATTATTGATACTGCATATCAACAAAAATCAGGTGCGGGAATGTAACGAGCCATCAGAACCCCATTGATTTCCTTGATTTTATTGAGAACCTCGTTTGGTATCGGACTGTCTACATCAGCCAGTGTATATGCCATTTCTCCGCGAGATTTGTTGATCATGTTATGAATATTAAGCCCAGCTTCCGCCATGCTGGTAGAAATCTGTCCTAGAATATTTGGTACGTTGGCGTTAGCGACGGCGACACGATAAGGGGACTCGCGTTCCATCTGTGTATCAGGAAAATTAACGGTGTTGGTGATGTTGCCATTTTGCAAATAATCAATCAGTTGATTGACTACCATCACTGCGCAATTTTCCTCGGCTTCCTGAGTGGATGCGCCAAGATGCGGTAAAGTAATAACAGATTCGCGATGTTGCAATTTTTCACTTGGGAAATCGCAAACATAATATCGAATTTTACCTGTCGATATACCGTTCAGAATGGCATCCTCATTTACGATTGCGCTGCGAGAAAAATTCAGCATAATAACCCCCTGTTTCATCAATTGAATACTTTTCTCATCGATTAAATGACGGGTGGAATCCAGTAAAGGAATGTGTACGCTGATAAAATCACTGCGCCGGAGTAAGTCCTCTAGGCTATTTGCTTTTTTGACTTCTGCGGACAGACTCCAGGCTGAATCAACCGTGATTTTAGGATCATAGCCGATGACTTTCATACCTAGCTTGATGGATGCATTAGCGACCAAGCGGCCAATCTCACCTAATCCGATAACACCCAGTGTGCGCCCTGGCAATTCGATGCCAGAGTAGCGCTTTTTTCCATCCTCAGCGCGCGTATTGAGTGTTGCGTCGTCGCCTTGCAAGGTCTTTACGAATTCTAATGCAGGAACAATATTGCGCGCCGCTAAAAACATGCTAGCCAGCACCAATTCTTTGACAGCATTGGCGTTTGCACCAGGCGTATTAAACACAGGTACGCCACGCGCATTCATTGCTTGCACCGGAATATTGTTAGTACCCGCACCGGCGCGTCCAATGGCCTTGACACTCAAGGGAATATTTGCATTGAACAGATTAAACGAACGCACCAGGATCGCATCTGGTTGGGCGATGTCATTACCAATTTGATAACAATTGACAGGAAATCGGCTTAAGCCCAGGGGCGAGATATGATTCGCAGTCTGTATCTTAAAAATATTTGGTTGAAACTCAGGCATGACGATCGGCAAACTCCTTCATGAATGCTACCAATTTTGCTACACCTTCGAGTGGCATTGCATTGTATATCGATGCGCGCATGCCGCCGACTGAGCGGTGTCCTTTTAATTGAATCAATCCACATGATTTTGCTTGTTTGAGAAATGCATCATCCAAGCCTGAGTCGTGTAATGTAAAAGGAACGTTCATGCGTGATCGATCTGATTTTGCTACCGGGCAGTGGTAGTACTCGTTATTATCCAGAAAGTCATACAGCAAATTGGCTTTGGCAATATTAATAGCTTCGATTCCATCCAAGCCCCCTTTTTGCTTCAGCCATTGTAATACCAGTCCAGTAATATACATGGCATAGGTCGGCGGCGTGTTATACATGGAATCATTTTTTGCATGGATTTGATAATCAAAAAGCGTTGGGGTATTCGCCAGAGATTTTCCCAATAAATCTTCTAAAACAATCACGATGGTCAGGCCAGCGGGGCCTAGATTTTTTTGCGCACCCGCATAAATCAATCCGAACTGACTGACATTTACTGGGCGCGATAAAATATCGGAGGACATATCAACGACCAATGGAATGTTACGGTTAGGATCGATTCTCGGGATCCAATGGAATTCCACGCCACCAATGGTTTCGTTACTCGTGTAATGTATATATGCAGCTTCAGGGTCTAGTCGCCACTGATCTTGTGAAGGTACATAGGTAAAATTGCGATCGGAAGACGAAGCAGCAACATTTACAGTGCAATATCTGCTGGCTTCTTCAATTGCTTTGCTCGACCATTGACCGGTATTGATATAGTCAGACTTCTTTTTCCCTTGTAGCAGATTCATAGGGACCATCGCAAATTGACTGGATGCACCGCCTTGTAAAAATAGCACCTTGTAATTGCTGGGTATTCCAGCTAATTCACGTAAATCATGCTCGGTTTGTTCGGCAATTGCCATAAACTCTTTACCACGATGACTCATTTCCATGACGGACATACCGCTACCGTGCCAATCCAGCATTTCATCACGTGCTTGTTGTAATACTTCCTTGGGAAGCACGGCAGGTCCTGCACTGAAGTTATAAACTTGGCTCATGGCCTTCTTATCCAATTGATAAATGTAATTTCAATTATCAGCATCTTCCTCATTTTCTACTACACGTTCTAGACCTGCAAGTTTTTCGCCTGAGTCTAGATTGATAAGTGTAACACCTTGAGTTGCACGGCTCATTTCGCGTACTTCTTTGACGCGCGTGCGAATCATGATGCCACCGGAAGTAATCAACATGATTTCATCGTCAGGTCTGACCAGCTTGGCGGCTACAACTTTACCATTGCGTGGGCTAGTAATAATTGCGATCATGCCTTGCGTGCCGCGATTATGGCGTGTGTATTCGCTGATCGAAGTGCGTTTGCCATAGCCGTTTTCGGTGGCTGTTAATACGGTTAGTTCTTCATTCTCAGCGACCAACATTGATATTACTTTTTGTCCTGAACCGAGTTTCATGCCGCGTACGCCACGGGCAGTACGCCCCATCGGACGGACATCATTTTCATTAAAACGAGTCGCTTTGCCATTATCAGAAAATAGCATGACATCGTGTTTCCCTTCGGTTAACTCAACACCAATTAGATAATCACCTTCATCTAATCCAATAGCGATAATGCCATTATTGCGTGGCCGAGAAAATTCTGACAAAGGTGTTTTCTTTACAGTACCAAAAGCTGTGGACATAAAGACAAAACGCGTTTCATCAAAAGATTTAACTGGTAGTATCGCGTTGATTTTTTCACCGTCTTCCAACTGTACCCAATTAATGATAGGTTTGCCGCGTGATAGACGACCACCCTGTGGAACTTCATAGACTTTAATCCAATATACGCGCCCTAGACTAGAAAAACACAAGATATAGTCATGCGTATTGGCAATGAACAGTTTATCAATGAAATCATCATCTTTGGTGCTGGTGGCCAATTTGCCTCGACCGCCGCGTTTTTGTGCTTGATAATCATCGAGTAATTGCGATTTGATGTAGCCGCTATGTGACAGAGTAACGACTACGTCAGCTGGTGCAATCAGGTCTTCCACACTTAAATCTTGCGTATCAAAAACAATTTCACTACGTCGTATGTCGCCAAATTGCGATTTTATTGCATTAAGTTCATCAGTGATAATCACAGTAATGCGTTCTGGGTTTGCGAGAATGTTAAGAAAGTCGATAATCCTATCGATGATTTCCTTGTACTCAGAAACGATTTTTTCTTGCTCCAATCCAGTCAAACGTTGTAAACGTAGCTCAAGAATGGCTTGTGCTTGCGCATCAGATAATCGATAACCTTGTTGTTGCAGTCCGAAAGTTGAATCTAAGCCATCGGGGCGCAGTGCATTGGAGTCCGCAATGGCTCTTGATAACATTTCCGCTACTAATTGCGAACGCCAAGTTCTTCCCAGTAGGGCTATTTTCGCATCGGCTGGCGTTGGTGCCGCTTTGATTAACGCAATGATTTCATCAACATTAGAGAGCGCAACGGCCAGGCCTTCTAATAAGTGGCCACGCTCACGCGCTTTTTTCAGTTCAAAAACTGTGCGGCGTGTGACTACTTCGCGTCGATGGCGTAGAAAAGCTTCGAGGATTTGTTTAAGATTCATCAAGCGCGGTTGGCCATCAATCAGCGCAACCATATTCATACCAAAAGTATCCTGCATTTGCGTTTCTTTATGCAGGTTATTCAGAATGACTTCCGGTATTTCGCCGCGTTTTAGTTCTATCACGACACGCATGCCAGATTTGTCTGATTCGTCTCGTAAATCTGAAATACCCTCAATTTTTTTATCGCGCACTAATTCGCCGATGCGAATCAGTAGATTGGCTTTGTTGACTTGATATGGTAGCTCATCAATGATAATGCTTTGCCGACTGCCTTTTTCCAAATCTTCAATGTGGGTGCGGGCGCGCATCACCACACGTCCACGTCCAGTACGATAACCGTCTCGTACTCCATTGATTCCGTATATAATTCCAGCAGTGGGAAAATCCGGTGCTGGTATGAATTCAATGAGCTCGTCAATACTGATATCGGAATTGCTGAGTAATGCAAGGCAAGCGTCAATGACCTCATTCAGATTATGAGGAGGGATATTGGTTGCCATCCCAACAGCAATGCCCGAGGAACCATTAATCAACAAATTAGGAATTTTGGCTGGAAGGATTAGTGGTTCATGCTCAGACTCGTCATAATTCGGTCCGAAATCCACAGTTTCTTTATCAAGATCAACCAGTAATTCATGAGCGATGCGTGACATACGGATTTCGGTATAACGCATTGCAGCAGCATTATCTCCATCCACAGAACCAAAGTTACCTTGGCCATCAATCAGCATATAACGCAGCGAAAAATGTTGTGCCATCCGCACAATGGTGTCATAGACGGCAGTATCGCCATGCGGGTGATACTTACCAATGACATCACCGACAATGCGTGCGGATTTTTTATAAGGCTTGTTCCAGTCATTGGAAAGCTCGTGCATTGCGTATAGTACACGCCGATGTACGGGTTTCAATCCATCTCGAACATCGGGTAGGGCGCGTCCAACGATTACGCTCATTGCATAATCGAGATAGGAACGCCGCATTTCTTCTTCCAGACTAACGGGTAACGTTTCCTTGGCGAACTGATTCATGTGTGATGTTTTTTTATAAAACGACAGGATCTGCTAAGGGTTATTAGCAGGCATTGGGTAAAGAAATAAATAATATAATATGTGGACATTCTATCATGTTGTAATTGATTCTCTGTTATCTTTGATGTTTTGATAGAAAAACAGTGTTGCTACAATAATTTCTCTCACAAATGACTTGAAAAACCAAGTTAAATAAGTGACCATGGCAACCTTTCCGAAATTTTCGACTTGAATTGTCAGTTTAGTGTTTATTTTAATTTAAATTAATCCAAGGTCTTTAAGTGAGTGCTGCATAGTGAATAATTTAATGAATACCTACGCGAGACTTCCTGTTACCTTTATTAAAGGGGAAGGAGTGTGGCTTTGGGATGACCAAGGACAGCGTTATTTAGATGCATTATCGGGTGTTGCGGTTTGTGGGTTAGGGCATTGCCATCCTCGATTGGCAAAAGCAATTTGTCAGCAAGCTGCGACATTGATTCATACGTCGAATCTTTTTCATATCGAAAAACAAGAGCGGCTGGCTGATCGCTTAGTAGAGTTATCCGGAATGGATAAAGCGTTTTTTTGTAATTCCGGGGCAGAAGCAAATGAAGCGGCGATAAAACTTGCGCGACTCTATGGGCATAATAAGGGCATTTCTTTGCCGACGATTATTGTCATGGAGCGATCATTTCATGGTCGTACCATGGCGACTTTGACAGCAAGCGGCAATCGTAAAGTACAAGCTGGATTTGAACCTCTGATGACAGGTTTTGTACGTGCACCTTACAATAATTTGGAAGCTGTTGCGCAAGTTGCGACTAACAATAAAGAAGTCGTGGCGTTGTTGGTCGAGCCTTTTCAGGGTGAGGGTGGTGTAAATATACCCGAAACGCATTATTTACAAGGGTTGCGTGAATTGTGTAGCCAGAACGATTGGTTGTTAATGTTGGATGAAGTACAATCGGGCGTTGGGCGTAGTGGAAGATGGTTTGCGTTTCAGCATAGCCACATTGTTCCGGATGTTGTGACCTTAGCTAAAGGATTAGGTGGTGGTGTGCCTATTGGAGCTTGCTTGGCAAAAGGCGCTGCGGCAGAAGTTTTTCAGCCAGGTAATCATGCTTCTACCTTCGGTGGTAATCCGTTGGCATGTAACGCTGCGCTTGAAACGTTAGCGGTGATATCTGATGAAGGCTTGTTAGATCACGTAGTGAAATTGGGTGATTTCTTACGTAATCAATTTAATCGCCAATTGGCAGGCCAAAAAGGTGTAATACAGGTACGCGGCCAAGGTTTGATTACTGGTATTGAGTTATCGATTCCTTGTACCGATTTAGTCAAAAGGGCTTTGGAGAAGAAATTATTGATTAATGTAACATCGGATAGGGTGATACGTCTGTTGCCTGCATTTGTGATGCAACAAAGCGAAGCGGAGCAGGTTGTTGATATACTCTGTCCGTTGATAAAGGAGTTTCTAAATAACTAAGCATGATTCAAAAGTTTTAATGGATTTGGTTGGTTATTGGTTTTGTTATGCGATTAAAGCATTTCCTGCAGTTCAAAGATTTTTCTCATGAAGAGTATGAATATTTATTTAATCGTGCTCGCTGGATAAAACAAGAATTTAAGCAGTACCGTCAATATTGGCCGTTGATCGATCGAACGTTAGCCATGATTTTTGATAAGCAGTCGACGCGTACACGCTTGTCTTTTGAAGCTGGAATGAGTCAACTAGGTGGGGCCGCGATTTATTTGTCTACCCGCGATACGCAGCTTGGGCGTGGTGAGCCGGTAGAAGATTCAGCGCGCGTCATTTCACGAATGGTTGATATCATCATGATACGTACCTATGAGCACAGTACCATTCAATGTTTTGCCGAGCATTCGAGGGTTCCTGTGATTAATGGATTGACGGACAAATATCATCCATGCCAGATTCTAAGCGATATTTTTACCTATGTAGAGCATCGCGGTAGCATCGAAGGCAAAACCGTGGCTTGGATAGGCGATCCAAATAATATGTGTAATACCTGGTTACAAGCCGCAGAGATTTTTGATTTTAAAGTGCATGTATCGGCTCCCCCTGGCTACAGCATTGATCCAGCACAAATCGGTTTGGGCGATCAATCGCATTATGAGGAATTCGAGGATCCCAGCGAGGCTGTAGTGAATGCCGATTTGGTAACGACTGATGTGTGGACGAGTATGGGTTTTGAGGCGGAGACCGAGCAAAGAAAAAGTGACTTTGCAGATTTTTGTGTAGATACGGAGATGATGTCTTTAGCCAAAAAAAATGCGTTGTTTATGCACTGTTTGCCAGCGCATCGCGGAGAAGAAGTGAGTGCTGAAGTATTGGAAGGGCCGCAGTCTGTGGTGTGGGATGAAGCGGAAAATCGATTGCACACACAAAAAGCATTAATGGAGTACTTACTATTGGGTGAGCTAAGTAGTTAAATATGATAGATATTATGGAATATTGGAATTTTATATCAAACAACAAATGTAGCTAATACATGGATCATGAAAAAAATTCATAAAGTGGTTTTGGCATTTTCTGGGGGATTGGATACTTCGGTAATTCTGAAGTGGTTGCAAGATACTTATCAGTGCGAAGTGGTGACTTTCACCGCAGATATTGGGCAAGGGGAAGAGGTTGAGCCGGCGCGTATCAAAGCTAGACAGCTCGGAGTAAAAGAGATTTATATCGATAATTTACGCGAAGAATTTGTGCGTGATTTTGTTTTTCCGATGTTTCGTGCCAATGCAGTTTATGAAGGCGAGTATTTATTGGGTACCAGCATAGCGCGACCATTGATCGCTAAAAGGCAGATTGAAATAGCAAATGCTACAGGGGCCGACGCAGTTTCACATGGCGCAACAGGAAAAGGCAACGATCAAGTTCGTTTTGAATTGGGCTATTATGCATTGCAGCCGAATATACATGTAATTGCACCTTGGCGTGAATGGGATTTAACATCACGGGAAAAATTACTGCAATATGCCGAGAAAAATGGTATTCCGGTTGAAATGAAGAAAAAAACAGGTTCGCCCTATAGTATGGATGCCAATCTTTTGCATATCTCCTATGAGGGTAGGATTTTGGAAGATCCGGCGGTTGAGCCAGAGGAATCGATGTGGCGCTGGAGTGTATCGCCCGAACAAGCACCGGGTCAGCCAGAGTATTTAGATATTGAATTTAAACGAGGTGATGTTGTTGCATTGAATGGGAGCGTGTTATCGCCAGCGAATGTATTGCAGCAATTGAATCAGTTGGGGGGTAAGCATGGGATTGGGCGGCTGGATTTGGTAGAGAATCGCTATGTTGGAATGAAATCAAGGGGATGCTATGAAACGCCAGGTGGGACAATTTTGTTGCGTGCGCATCGCGCTATAGAGTCTGTGACTCTAGATAGGGAGGTCGCGCATTTGAAGGACGATTTAATGCCTCGATATGCTGCATTGATTTATAACGGCTATTGGTGGAGCCCGGAGCGCAAAATGATGCAGGCTATGATTGATAGCACACAAGAAAGAGTCAACGGTTGGGTTAGACTCAAGTTATACAAGGGGAATGTCATAGTGGTTGGCAGAGATTCAAAAAATGACTCATTATTTGATCCCAATATAGCGACCTTCGAAGATGATGCGGGAGCTTATAATCAGGAAGATGCAGCTGGTTTTATAAAACTTAATGCACTAAGGTTGCGCATTGCGGCTAATCTAGCTAAGAAAAAATGAATAAACAAGTTATGAAATTCTATGCCTTCATTTGATATTGTATCGGAAGTGGATAAACAAGAAGTTAGAAATGCTGTCGATCAAGTAAATAAAGAAGTGGGAACTCGCTTTGATTTTAAGGGTTCCGATGCAAGGGTGGAGTATGCAGATTGCCAGCTAATATTGTATGCAGATGATGAGTTCAAGTTGGAGCAAATTCTTGATATTTTAAGAACGAAGCTTACTAAGAGGGGCATCGATGTGCGGTGCTTGGATATGCAATCAGTAGAAAAAATTAGCGGCAACAAAGTAAAAAAAATCATCGTGATTAAAACAGGCCTTGATTCTGATTTATCGAAAAAGATTGTGAGAGTAATAAAAGATAGTAAATTGAAAGTTCAAGCGAATATACAAAGCGATACTGTGCGTGTGACTGGTAGCAAAAAAGATTTATTGCAAGAAGCGATACAGTTGGTTAAGAAAATAGTTCATGATTTTCCGCTCCAATTTCAGAATTTTAGAGAATAAGAGCAAATAAAGTGTTACAATACAAAGCTTGGTCGAGATGTTAAAAATAAGGAATTGCTTAGCATCTCTTGAGAAGGTCTCTTGTGTCTTTTGCCTTATCTTGACAGAGAGTAATAAACCCCATAGAATCCGCACTCTTTTTGGTTGTGTCTGTTTTTTTGACTATCTCGACAAGTGGATTTCAATTAACTTCCATCGTTGAAGATGTGGTTGTGTTGCGATATTCATATAGATTAAGCAGGTGACTTAAAGAATAAAATGGATTCCTTTAGTTTTTTTAGGATGTAGAAATAGAAATGCCTACAATTAGTCAATTAGTTCGAAAACCACGTAAGGCTAAGCGGGTTAAAAGTAATGTGCCTGCGTTGGAGAATAGTCCGCAAAAGAGGGGCGTTTGTACGAGAGTGTATACAACTACACCCAAAAAGCCTAATTCAGCTTTGCGGAAGGTTGCGCGTGTTAGATTAACAAATGGATTTGAGGTTTCGAGTTATATTGGTGGTGAAGGGCATAATCTTCAAGAGCACTCTGTGGTATTGATTAGGGGTGGTCGTGTAAAAGATTTGCCTGGGGTGAGATATCATACTGTTAGGGGTAGTTTAGATACGGCAGGAGTAAAAGATCGGAAGCAAGGTCGTTCAAAATATGGATCTAAAAAGCCGAAAAGCACCTAAGAAAAGCTAGATCACAAAAAAAACAGGATGTGCAAGATAAGCGGTGAGTTAAAAAAGTATAGGGTTGATTAAATAATGCCAAGACGTAGAGAAGTTCCAAAGCGGGAGATACTGCCTGATCCTAAGTATCATAATGTTGAATTAGCTAAGTTTGTTAATGTGCTTATGACTCGGGGGAAAAAGTCGGTAGCGGAAAGCATTATTTATAAAGCGCTAAGTCTAATAGAAAAAAAAACGGGTGCGGATCCTGTGGTTATATTTACGCAAGCTTTGACTAACGTGAGGCCGGTAGTGGAGGTTAAAAGTCGCAGAGTTGGCGGTGCTAACTACCAAGTTCCGGTCGAGGTGCGTTCGGTGAGAAGGAATGCTTTGGCGATGCGATGGCTGCGAGATGCGGCTAGAAAAAGAAATGAGAAATCGATGGATGCTCGGCTGGCAGGTGAATTATCTGAAGCTGCAGAGGGACGTGGAGGTGCGGTAAAGAAGCGTGAGGAAGTTCATAGAATGGCGGAATCAAACAAGGCATTTTCTCATTTTCGATTTTAGTTTTTAGCTAATTTTTGTCTTAATATTAAAGCAATGAACAGTAGGGTTATATAATCGTGGCAAGAAAAACACCGATAGAACGTTACAGAAATATTGGAATCATGGCGCATATAGATGCCGGTAAGACCACTACTACTGAACGAGTGCTGTTTTATACAGGAGTGTCTCACAAGCTCGGAGAAGTTCATGATGGCGCTGCCACTATGGACTGGATGGAGCAAGAGCAAGAGAGAGGAATTACAATCACATCTGCTGCCACGACCTGTTTTTGGAAAGGGATGGCGAGCAATTACCCAGAGTATCGAATAAATATCATTGATACGCCTGGGCACGTTGATTTTACCATTGAGGTAGAGCGTTCTTTAAGGGTTTTGGATGGCGCTTGTACCGTTTTTTGCGCGGTGGGAGGGGTGCAGCCACAAACGGAAACTGTGTGGCGTCAAGCCAATAAGTATAGGGTTCCAAGATTGGCATTCGTTAATAAAATGGATCGTTCGGGTGCTAATTTTATGCGGGTATACGAACAGATTAAATCTCGATTGAAGGCAACTCCTGTTCCGGTTCAGCTGCCTATAGGAGCTGAAGATAAGTTTGAGGGAGTTGTTGATTTAATAAAGATGAAGGCGGTTTATTGGGATGATGAAAGTCGTGGGATGAAATTCGAGGAACGTGATATTCCATCCGAGTTGCTAGAAGATGCAAAGATTTGGCGCGAAAAAGTTTTGGAAACTGCAGCAGAAGCAAATGAAGAGTTCATGAATAAATATCTTGAAAGTGGTGATTTGGAAATTGCTGATATCAAGAAAGGATTGCGAATTCGTACTATCAATAATGAAATAGTGCCTATGCTTTGTGGGACCGCT
>Ga0138256_10001845_pt1 | contig 22773 bp, 22 predicted proteins | sample KNB2016incub_MG_FD_105486 | JGI IMG/M metagenome (GOLD analysis project Ga0138256, IMG submission 105486) | Active sludge microbial communities from wastewater in Klosterneuburg, Austria - KNB2014incub_MG | ecosystem: Engineered > WWTP > Activated sludge > Unclassified | place: Austria... | reverse complement strand
GTTTGGACAGTTTTACGACTTTTTGCTATCCTTTTCGCTTGCGGTCATCCGCAAATGCCGGTGTAGCTCAGTTGGTAGAGCAGTTGATTTGTAATCATCAGGTCGTAAGTTCGAGTCTTATCATCGGCTCCATATTTCACAGGCGTTTCAGCAATTTTGTTGAAACGCCTTTTTTATTAGTGTAGTAGGAATTGTAGTAGGGTTGCGCACGGCTTCGCCGCATAGAGAAGATAGGCAAATGGCAAACCAGGGGCATCTTTTGGTAGAAATTTTGGAGGGCAGATCGATTGTTTGATCACAACCGTTTTGGGGAATGGTAGGACGACTGGAATTTGAGCGAAAAAGCAGCTTATTTCGGTTTCTGCTCAGACTTCTCGTCAGAATCAGCCTCCCTGAGTTTTTTTGAATCGACCTCAGTTGCTAATTCCTCCATGCGTTGGATAGCATCAAATTTATGGCTGTCGGTTGGATGAGCATAGCGGGTGACCATATTAATTGAAGAATGACCGAGAATTGCCTGAAGTGTTACAAGGTCGCCACCGGACTCGAGAAACCTGGTCGCGAAAGTGTGCCGTAGATCATACAAACGAAAATGCGATACTTTGCTGCGCCTAATTGCCCCAGCATGAGAAGTCTTGAGGGTGGTGAGCGGGGCATTAGTTTCTTCCGAGACAAAAAGATACCCAGATTTAACAATCCGGTACCGATCACCGAGGATCTTGCGAGCACGCGTAGTAAGTGGAATCCGTCGCTTGGCTGTCTTTGTCTTGCCTTCAGGTATATACACGTAGCCTTGCTCCAAGAAAAGATCCTTGGTATGGATAGCTGAAATTTCGCTTGGACGCATTCCTGTATCGATCATCACTGAAGCAAAGTCAAACAGTGGCTGCGATGCTTCCTTCAGATATAGCCGTTCCTCATCCCGTGAAACGACCCGCACACGCCCGTTATCTTCTTTGAACAACTTTACCCTGCTCACAGGATTCTTTTGGAGCATGTCTTTCCGGATAAAATAATTGAAGAATATCTTGAGCAGCGCCAATTCTCGATTGATTGTCGCAGGGCTCAACTCCTTTGGTTTCCACTTTCCGCTAGCCTTCTTACGCTTTCCCTGTGATCTCGGGCGCGTTTTCTGCCCACCTCGCCAATGCTTGAACTTTTCAACTGCGGCCGCATCCATACGATCAATCCGTGTATTACCAAAGAAAATTTTCAAAGAACGGCTTGCGTTCTTGAAAAAGCGAACCGTATTCGGTTTTCCGCGATGTTCGGTCTCAGCGAAAGAGATAAACTCGGACATTGCTTCTTCGAATTGCGGAAGTTCTTGTTTTTTCTCAATACCGACTTCTTCATTCGCGATCTGAATTCTAAAGGCCCTCTCATAATTTTCTGCCAGGCGTTTATTTTTCAACTTGGTCGATTTCTGTATATGCTCCCCTTCAACCCAAAAGTTCATCCACCAGACATCACCACGTTTATATACCACCATTACAAACTACTCGCCTCCACTGGCTTCACCACCAACTTTCTCTTCGTCGCCGTCGTCAGAGTTGAGATAACGCACTGCCTCGTCACGAAGGATAATTCGACGTGATCCCTTCTTCATACTCTTGAGCTTTCCGTTTCTAATATCCTTTCGGATTTTTGGTTGGGAAAGAGTGGTTAACACCGACAGTTCTTCGATAGAAAATGCAAATTTCTCTGTTGTTATGTAGTCGCGCATAAAAACACCTCTGATGTCACAGTAGCAAGGGGTATGCCAATTTAATTATGAGTAGCCTGGGGATAGATTTCGCCGAACGTGAGACATTTTCACTCCATCGCGGTTTAATCTTGAGCCAGCTTGGTGCAGATACGATCCCTGCCAATTCTTCGACTGGCAATATTCGCTTTGGATATTCACAATTCAGTTTCATGTCGGTTTGTAGAGAACCCGTTGGTTCCTCGAACCTCGATATTCGCCGGCATTCTCGCGTTCCAGAAAGATGAATGGCCCATCTATCATCAAGTCGGTATGAGTGAGAACGTATTCGGTGCTTGGATCTTTTCGGGCAATCAGCGATTCGATCGTATAGCCGGAATAGATCGTGATATGTAGATTATGTCGTTTTAGTCTCGAAATAAGTTCAGCAACTTGACCGGTTTGATCGAACGGCTCGCCCCCCAAAATAGTTATGCCGTCATGCTGCTCACGTTTTGAAATTATCTCGTCAACGATTGATGGAATCGAAACTAAGGTACCGTTTTGGCGGTCATGAGTTTCCGGCACATAACATCCACGGCAGCGGATCGAACACCCTGCTACCTGAACGACACTTCTACGTCCGGGGCCGTCGACCACGGAGTTGTGATACAGCCGGTAGAGCCAGATAGACTGTTTGTCGGCTGCTTCGGAAACTTTCCCCTTCTCAGTAACACGATCTTGAATCGTGCTGGACTTGGAGGCCGGTCGTCCGCAGTTCACGCCTGTGCCTTTCCCGCAGTCATTTTCAAAGTTGGCGATCATCCGAATCGGGACGTTTGAAACCTCGACCGTGAGCTTTCCAAAATCAGGCTCAATGATGAATGTGATCTCATTTGTCATGTTAATTCGATCCTTCGCCTGGTTTGCGGCTGAACGTAGTATTCTTTTGTATTTTGGTCCGTTGATGGGCTACCCAGAACTTCTTTCAATTGCCGGGCTGCTTTCTCGCACGCCGGCCCTTGAAACCCTTTGATCTCGGTTTCGCAGGTTCCGAGTTCGGTATCGATCTTGAATTCGATTTCAGGCATATTGTTATCTCCCCGTTCCGCTAGAATTTGATCCTGATCTTTACGGTTTTTCCGATGTGTTCTCTAAAAAATGTCCCGCCAAGTTTCTTAGCCATCTTCTTTGCGGCCGCTTCGTGGTATGAAGTCTGAAGTTTTGTCAGCCAATCTCGACCGAGTTTGTAACTGAGATCCATATCATCAACGACAACGGCGTATCCCGATGCTGTCTTCTTGAAACCGATGTCACCTAACAGACGGTGGTGCTTAACATCAGTACGCCGAATGACGATCTCGGCGGTCCGTGTCTCTCGTTTGTCCCACCCATTCATTGGCAGATTGTCGCCTCGAACCACAGTCGCAAATCCAAGTTCGGCGAGAGCCTCCAACAGCAGACTCTCGTTAGGAAACATTTGCGACTCGAATGTCATGTATTTACTCATTGATGTTCTCCGTGATTAGAGTTCGTAAATGCGATCAGCACGGCTTCCAGCAATGCCACTATTCTCGCCCCGTGAGCCAACGCCCTTGATATTATTCCGGGCCCATTTGCGGATCTCTTCGATCTTCTCGCTCATCATTTGCGCGGTAGGGGTTATGGTCTCGATACATTTAATGATGTCGCGGGTCTCGGCCTGCCGGTCACCGTCAATGAAGGCTTCAAGTACCCCATCTTTCACCGCACCTTCTATTTCAGCACCGGAGAAGTCGTTGCTCTTATCGACGAGTTTGTCGAGATCAAAATGTTCGGCGTCGAGAGCCCTTTTCTTGAGATGAACTCGAAATATCTCCTTGCGGTCGTCTTTTTCCGGGAGATCGACAAAATGTATATAGGAGAATCGTCCGATCCTAAACTGTTCGGATTCGAGTTCGCGGACGTCGTTGGCCGTAGCAAACACAAGAACGTCCTGGTTGTCCTGCATCCAGTTGAGAAGATACGAGATCGTTCGTGCGGTTTCGCCGCCGTCGGTCTTGTTAGACGACTTCATCCCCGAGACTGCTTTCTCGAACTCACTGATACCAAGAATGCCTTTGATGGTACCGGCGATCGACAACGCACGCTTTATCGACATTGCCGAGGAACCGATGACCCCGCCGCCTTCGCCCATGATCGAACCGAAGTCCAGATCAAGAAGTGCTCGATTCGTGATGCTTGAAGCGACACGCTTACAGAGATCCTTTCCACATCCCGGAAGCCCGACTAGCAGAATGCCTTTACACGGTTCGACGTGTCGTGCCTTCGCTCTGGGGCTGAAAGTATATGCCGCACGTTCGAGAATGGCTCGAAGCGATTGGTAGCCGCCGAGATTGCTCGCGGGTTCAGGATGTACGTAGGTCAGCGACCCGCTGCCTCGTATTACGTTCTTCTTTTCCTCAAGAATGACATTGATCGAGTCTTGATTGAGCCCGTTGCAACTGATCACTGCCTTTGCAACGACGTTGCTGATCTCCACTGCGGTCAGGCCCAGAAGGGCTTGCTGTAGAGCGTTCTGCGTCTCTTTGTTGAGGCTAATATCAAGACCATTGGAACGAAGGTTCTCAAATTGAAGTTCGATCGAGTCTTCGATCTCGGATTCCCTCGGAAGATCGAGTTCTACCTGAGTGACTTCTTTTTCGAGTGTTTTTAGTTCTGGGAAGTTCGGACCTACAAAGAGAACAGTGGCTTTTGTCGACTTCAGCTTCCAGGCGATCTCACGAAGGCGGCGAACCAGTAAAGGGTCTTCCTGTCCGTACGGCGATATATAGGGAGCGTAATCGCACAACAGAAAAATACCTGTCTTCTGCTCGCTTATGAATCCAAGAAGGCTTTCGGGATCTTCCGTGTCGCCGATCGTTTGAGGAGAGCTTAGTAAACCCTCTTTCGGATCGACCATCTTTTGAAGACCGCCTGGACGACTCCAGAAATAGAGAGGTTTCTCCTTGTGCCGATCCTGAAAGACGAGATCAAATAGAGCCTCCCGCACTCGGTCTTCTTCGAAGGTATTGATGGCGATAAGCGGATATCTGGCTCTGATCCTAATGTCGAGCTCATGTAGGAACTTCCGGATGCTGTCGGCACCGGTTTCTATTTCAGGCATTGTTTGTTTACTGATTGTTTAAGGGAAGTGTTCTAAGAAACGGATTGTGTGACAAGACGACCGTTGTGGCCATTTCGTCCATTGTTATTGCCGGTCGGCTTCGCTGCGTCGGTCATCCTTTCGACCTTCTGCATCTCTTCTCTCGATGCGATGCCGTTGTCGATCTTGAATCCTAGATTTGCTAAAGCCCTGCCAACAGCACTTGTTTCACCGTTCTCAATGAAAGATGTCGTGTTTACATATCCCTGGCCGCGGATCTCGAAGGCGTGTCCGGTCGAACTGGGTTCCGCGTCATCTCTGTTCCGATATGCAGCGGCCTTTATACAAACAAAGCCGCTATCTTCGTTAAGCCGTATGATCTCGGTAAAGATCCGGCCGTCCGGATACTTCTCATAGAACTCCGCTATGCGGGCATGAACGGGAATGTATTTGCTTAAATCGAAGTTTGCCATTCTCTACCTCGTATTTGCGCTCTAGAGTTCAAGAGCGGTTAACCGGTCCTCGTCAAGCAGTTTCTTGGAATGAACCGAGGTCATCCTCAGAAGATCGCTCAGTGCCGTTCGCATCTCTTCCGGCGAACGCTGCTTGGCTTCGCGGCCTGCGGCGGTCTGCAGTTGTTCGAGCACGTTTTCGAGAGAAGTATCCCCTGTGAAGTTCATCAACTGATACCATTCGCACATCTGGCGTGCACGCTTAGCCAATGAGCCGGACACAAACTCGGCATCCTTCATACGTTCGGCCATTTCGGACGCCGACTCGAAGATCTTCGCTGTAATCTGTGCAAAGCCTTCCTTGATCGGTGATACGGCCTCTTCCGCTTCACGTCTCGCCGCCTCGATCTTCATCTCGCGGATACGCTCTTTCACTTCACGTTCTCGACGGGTTTCAGCTGTTACCTCATCGACCTTCATTTCTTCGATCCGGCGTTTCGAGTCGATCTCAAGATCTATCTTTGTCTGCTCGGCATTGATTCGGGTTGTTTCGAGTGCGAGGGTTTTTGCGAGATTTCGTTCAGCGATCATCTCCGATCCGAGAATGATCACCTTCGGCTTCATCGTTATGATGAGTCCGTCACGGATCATATCCCGTGTCGGGACCATCCCGATGGCTTGAGCGGCAACCGCGTTCACAAACTCTGATCGGTCGAAGGGTTCATCGCTGGTCGCCTCAAACCGGTCCGCAGAGTCTCCCGCCAGCTTATAGAAACTGTCCTGGAGAATATCGAGGATCTCGTCGTATTTAGAAAGCACCTCGCTCTTGGCTGCGGCGAGAGTCTCACACGCCTGAAGGTATGCTTTTTCGAATGACTCGAACGCGGTCCAAGGGATCCACTTGTATTCGCTTGTTCCCCAGACGGTCTCGCAAAGCGTGAATCTAAAGCCGAACTTGTTGAGAGCGTTATGGGCTTGGGCGGCACCTCGCATCAGCTGATTTCGGTAAACATCCGGTAGCAACCCAGCTCGCGGCGGACTCACCCTGACGGCAGCGTTCTCGGGAAGTTGAACACCCAGCGTTCTCCATTCCAATTGCCGAACAAGACTGCCGAAGCCCCGGCAGTCTATATTCATGAATATGCCTTCACTCTCCAGCGTCGATAGGTCGAACGGAAGGGATTCTACTTCCTCAACGCTGATACCCAACTCCGTCGCTGCCCTATCTCGTCGTTCCTCAAGCCGGGTTAACACTTCCCGAGCAATGTTAGAGGGCTGTTCCAGCTCGGAATCCCGGGAAATTTCCTTTTCCGGTGTGTCCGGCGTTTGCAAACCTCCACCGAAGACGTTTTGAAGAATCGAGGAGGCGAGCGATGGTAATGCCGGTGGTCGGGTGATCTGATCAGAAGTTTGAGTTTCCATTCGTATTCTGTCGACCGCTCAATTTTCCTCGAAGCCGTATTGCTGTAGACACTCAGATAATGGCTTCGGTTCGTGATGCTCGTCACGACAAACTTCGATCCCATTGATGTCAACGGATTCCAATTCACTGAGACAGAAATAGCCCCATTCGCGCTCAAGTCCGATCACATAACCAAAGAACACAAAGTCGTCCTGGACAGACTTGCCTTCGGTTGCGAACCAAGTCCATCCGCTCAGTGAAAAGTAGAAGACGGCATGCACTATAGGATCTTTATTGCCTTCCTGATCACACGGCTTGGGCAGATCTTCTTTAAGCTGCTTTGGAAACAGTTTGCTCATACCCTTCCCTTTACAATCTTCTAGATATGACTAGCTTCTGTTACCCCGATAGGAGTGGTATACACGGAATTGGTTACACCGCTCTCAAGATCAAAGTAAACCGCGTATCGTTTCAGACTTCTCGTGAGAAGCATCGAGGAAAGCATTTCAGCGATCTCTATTGCCACTCGCTGATTCACATTAAGCCCCTGCTCACCCAGCCGAATTCGTTCCGGACAACTCACTTCGTCAGATCTTGTAATCGACTCTGGTTCAAGAAGATCCGGATGCTGAAGCGAAGGAGCCGGAATTGCCCGGCAGATACTTGTTCCGGTAAAGTATTGCTCTGGCTTTAGGCTCTTTGTCGTCGAACCAAGTAACACTTGGCCGGACGTCTTCCCGTTTCCGCCGTCAATCCACCAGAGCCTCGATTGGTCGCCATAACCCCGGTAACCATCGAACGCACGATGAATCTCTCGTCGAGCCAAATAGTTATCGACGCAACCCACGATGACCGTCAGATTCCTGTAATCACTGTTCGAGCTTTTTAGATGTTTTTCGTGGTCGAACTTCTCACAGGAGAAACTTGTCTCTATTCCCCAAGCTGTTGCGACTCGTTCGGCCAATGTCTGTGCCTTGTACCGTCCGACTTCAGCAAAGCAGAAGTTGCTCCGCGGAATATTTCCAGTTTCAACAATGTCTGGGTCTACGATCAGCAGTTCCGCGTACTTGTTTTGCTGATGTTTCAGTTCGTAAATGAGGCGGGCAATAGCAGGAACTACAAAAGACCCTGTGCCTCCGGCTCCGACAACGATGAACCGAACCGTGGTGTGTTCTACGGGCATCACAACCGCGGCCTGCGAGAAACTAAGATCGATATCCATCACCACATCATCTGAAGCAAAGCTTCGATCTCATTGAGATCAACTACGCCGCTTGGAAGGCGTCCGATCCAGGAAAAAGGAATAGGGATAAGGTGATCGTAGATCCCGCATCGGAATCTCACCCTCGGCTTGTCGTGAACGTCCGCAATGATCCCGAAGATACGAAACTTGCCCGATTCATCCCGGTCATCGGCTCGACTGAACTGATAAGCGCCGAGCGGGTGCGTGTGAACTTCTATACAAGCTTCGGAGTATTCCGGCCTCGTGTCATCCGCGATAGTTGATGCCCATGTCCGATCGCGTCCAGAAGTGCACCACTGCCAAGAGTCGCTCCGCCGGTCCCAATAGATCAGATAGAGTTCTTCCTTGAAACTGTCCTTAGAGTCGAGGATCTTTGCGTGAAGTAATATCTCGTCCCAGATTCGGCCCGGTACTATGGGTTTATGCCATTTGATGCCGACGAAAGCTGCCGGCAGTCCTTTGATCTCTCGGTAGATGAGGGGAACTGAAACCGTGAATTCCTCTCGTTGAGCCCTTAGAAGAACTCCATTTCCGGCAAGGACATATTCATAAAGGATCGCTTCAACCGGGTCGAAGCGTTCCTCTGCGATTCGATGCCCTATGAAAGGAAGCGGTGACGCAATCTGACTTTCATCTGAGCCCACCACTAGGAGTTCCATATAATTCAAAAGCGGGAGTCGTACCTTCGCCGTTCAACGATGGTCTCCCATGCGGCCTCGACCGTCGTGCTTGATAAGATCAGCTCGGACTTCGGGAACTTCTTCGCCTTGTAATCCGCTAATTTCCTGAGCAGTTCGCGAGCATCTTGCGGCTCGGAGTTGCAACGCTCGCCCGTGTGGTCTCCATTGAAGGGAGTGTCGAAGATCAGTTTCCAAACTTCGCCAAGAGTAGAGGGATGGGTCTCAGGAACTTCGTTCTTACCGAAGCAGATCTTGCCGGAACCAATATTTGGCAGCGGTGCGACTGCGAGGCTGGTGTTTGCGGTTATCTGCGTCGATGCTGCGGCCCAGAGGTAATATTCCTGCCCCTTTCCTAGTAGAACCAAGGTCGGAAGCGGTAAAACCAGTTCAACCAAACCTCGGTCCGCGAAAAAGATGGTGATCTTTCTAATCGCGGCCGCTTGATAAGAGATGATCGCATTCCCTTCGGGAGCTTCGCGATATCGCAATACTCGCTTGCCCAGCCATCCAGTATCTGTGTGAACTTTTCGAAACGCTCTGGCTACCTGGTCACTCGAAAGAGCTTTAACCGAGACAGACGATTCCTTGAAGTCGGCAAACAGATATTGGCCCGGAAGGAAATAGAGAGCAGCCGATGCATCCGGAGGCACTTGAGACAAGTTTTTCATAGCTCAACTCCGCCCCTCGTGGATCTTTCCTGTATTCCAGAAAGAGATGATCTCGGAAAAGAACGTCTGTGCATTCTCTTCGATCCGACCATCCAGTTCATCAAGGTTCTTGAAGGACTGATTCGCTGCATTGTAGCTTTCGGTTAGCCAATCCACGGTCTCTTTGTTCCATTCAAACAATTCGGGATACTGGCAGTGCGTGACATCGAGCCAGGGGTTTCCGGTAGAGTGATCGACCAGCTTTATCAGATCGCTATAAGGCTTTGTTTCCGCATTTTGTTTCTCTCGCCAGATTTCTGCATTTGGAGAAGCTTTAATCGGAGGAAGCTCCTTCTTCTCAACACCGAACCTTTCCGAAAAGAAGGACCAGATCTCATCGTCTTCAGCAAAGTAGAAGAGCAGCCCGGCAAGATAGCTGTCTCTCAACCCTGCGAAATCGATTTCCTCGCAGCATAGGTCAAAGTTCATTGGCGGGATTGCGAACCTCTCGAGTTCGAGATCCGGATCGTCATGCCAGTACTCCAACAGAGGAAAACAGCGATCGTTCACGAGTTGGTAGAACTCGTTCGTTCGTTCGCTGTATGCCTTGAAATGTCCTACTTTATATAGACTCTTTCTCGATTGTTTCCATTGCTCGGGAAACATCTCGATGTATAGTCGGTACTTGTGCTGCTCCGATACCACTCTGGAAATGGTCTCGCAGGCGAATATTGCGTTGTGGCTTCTAGCCTTGAATCGCAGATATTCTAGGGACTGAACTAGTCGGTCGCCGAAGTACGATCGGTGTTCTTGATCCTGCGAGACCCCCGCCATTCCCGTCATATATTCTCGATCCCTCAGAATCCAACCGGAATGTAGTCGATCGCGGACGCCGGAGTCTTCAGAAATGCTTTATGATGAGACTCGACGGCGTAGATCTCGTGAGTTCCGATCGCAAGAACACTCTCCGCCTCGGCTACCTCCTCGACCGTCAGGAGTTCCTCGGCATCCCGTCGCATGAGTCTATCCGCGAGAATGATCGCCGGATTGAGTCGTTCAGGTTCAGCGCTCAAGATACTCACCGGCGAATCATCGACCGGCATATCCTTTATGCTGTGCCCGCTTGACGATGGTTACGCTGAGTTTTCCGTCCTTTACCTCCCGCGTGATGTTCGCATTCTCTATGGAAGCGAAATGAGGCTGAAGTACGACCTTTAGAGTCTTATCTTCCTGCGCGAGCGACGCATCAAGTTCAAAAGTTTGGCCTTCGATCTTGATCGTCGCTTTTGGATCAGTAACGGGACTGGCCTCGTCGGAAGTCTCAGTCGAGGCCGCATCAGCGCTGTTCATTGTTCCCGCCTCATTCTCGGCAGGTGGAGTATTTGTTTCGTTTTCCATGATTATCTAAGACGCGAATAGGTTCTGCTGTTCTTTCGCTTGTTCTTGAAAAACTGCGTTTGGGATTGGAGTGGTGTCGGTGTTCTCCATCACTGCCGTTTCACTAGCTTTAGCGGCCGTGTCGGCTGCCTTCGAAGCCCGCTTCTTGATCGACGGCTTTTCCTTCTTTAGTTTTTCAGCCGCCAGCCCCGGAAGTGCAGTCCTGTATTGATTAAGGGCGTCAAATAGCCGAGAAGACAGATCCGTCCGACTAGCCTCACCGCCAATGTTTGAAAAGACTATCTGCGGGGCGAAGTCGTGAGAACGGACACTTAGGATGCAATCTCGTACTCCGTGAACTTCGGGTAACAGTTGGATAACAGCCGTGACCGTACACGAATCGAAGTTATATGGTTCTTGTTCAGCAATAATGACCGACTTTATCGGATGGTCTTCACTAAAAGAAACTACATCTGCGGAGGCTCCGGAGTCTTCCTCGGAAGGATGGATTATCGTCTCAGAACTGCTCACAGACGAAACAGCCTCCTGGTTATCTGCGATCATTTCGACGATCTCGTCTTCAAATTCGGGGACACATTCGTTAGCGTAAGACGGACGCTCGTCGGCTGAGGTGTCGGAATCTACCACACCGAGAAACTCATCTTGCGGGGCCTCCGGTTTAGCCGATTCAGGTTCGATTGGAGTCACCCCGTTTATTGCCGTCTCGGAAGTGCTGCTGCATTCGTCTGACGACATCGCTGGACGAGGCTCTACGGGCGGACGCTCACGTTCGATTTCCCGCAATCCCTCCAGGAACTTACTCAGAAATATGTTTCGGATCGTAACCTCTTCGTGAGACCGCGTCATATACTCGGCACCGTTCCAGAGTTCCAAGCCAATTTGCTGATTCGATTGTCCGCTACTCTGAAATCCTTCGTTCCGGCTCACTTCAGTCGCAAGCGTACGGGCAGTAAAGATCAGTTGTTCTATCTTCTCGCGATTATCAAGAGGGACAAACGAACCACTATTCAGAATTTCCATATCTCTATCTCCACAGATCTATCATCCGCCCATTTATTCCAACTTCTAACGAGCCAAAACAATGAAAAGGGTTCGCGTTACCACGAACCCTCCTACACGGAAATGGCTAAGAGTCAGGCTGCGGCTCCAAATGACGCAACTACCTTATCCGAAGTATCAACGAACCGCTCCTGATTCTTTCTGAGAATACGGGAGATAGTCGAATGAGTGGTGTTGATCGACCTAGCCGCTCGTCGCAAATTTCCGTTTGAACGCTTTAAGGCGTGTTCAATAAAGATAGTGGCAGACTTCACATAGACGCTATCCAAATCATCGGTTTCCGGGTCTAGGATAACTGTGAGGAAACTGTCATTTTCATCCGCAATTGGCAACTCAACGTTTGGACATCTGTCTCTATCACGCACGAGACGACTTACACATTGGTGAGTGATCTCCACCTCATCGATTGATTCCACAGCAAGACGCGTAGCAAAGTTCCGAAGTTCGCGGTAGTTACCTTTCCATTCGAGATCCTGAATCGCCGCGAGTGCATCTTTTTCAACCTTGAAAGGCAGTTCTATACCCATGGTGGCTCGCTCTTTTTCCAGCTGATCCCAGAATGTCTCTAAGATCCTCTCCTTTTGAAAACGAAGAGGTAATGTTTCAAGCTGAAGAATGTTCAAACGATCGAAAAGGTCGGCTCTGAATGAGCCAGTGTTGACCATCGATTGAAGATGTCTGGAAGTCGCGGCTATGATCCGCACATCTATTTCTCGATCCCGCGTCCCGCCGACCCGGCGAATGCGTCTTTCTTCTACTGCCTTTAGAAACTTGGCTTGAAGACTCAGTGATAGCTCGCCAATCTCGTCAAGAAAAAGAGTTCCGCCATGGGCAGTCTCGAAAAGCCCGGCCTTCGGGGCGATCGCTCCGGTGAATGCTCCTTTTTCGTACCCGAAGAGTTCTGATTCGAGAAGTTCTGAAGAAAAACTTGCGCAATTTACCCCTACGAACTCTCGATCTGATCGAAGACTATGATCATGGATCTGTCGGGCGATCGTTGTCTTGCCAGTTCCTCTCTCGCCGGTGATTAGCAAGTAGTGCGGAACTCGCGCATAAAGGGCTATTTTTTCCTCAAAGATGGACGACGCAGTGTCGGTATTCGCGTTAGCAAATTGATTGTTCATTGGCCAGATCCTCCCAAGACTTCGACTGGTTCTTATTCATGCGGAATCAGACAGACGCTTCAGCCGTCCCTGCGACTCTTCCAAGAGGGCAAGGAAGCCGATTCTAGTTCCGATATTCAACCTACATCAATAAAAACCCGCGATAGCCGGAGAAGTTACTTCTGTACAAATATTTTTTTTCGATTTATGTAAGGAATGCCTTGTAGCTATTGGAGTTTCACCAATCTCTTAGTGGCTATTCATTTGCACGACATACGTGTGAATCCTTCAGTTAACTCTTGAACAGATCGCAACGAGTGCACGGCACTCGGATCGGGCTCAAGCATCCACCCAGGAAGTTCGATCGGTTCTTCTTTTTCGAAGGCGTCAAATTCTCCCTGCATTTCCGGAAGGAAGCTGATATCCGTCGATTTTGGCGGGTACAGAGCCAGTACCCGCTCAAGAGCCAGCCACGGAGACTCTTGCGGGAGAAAGAATCTCTGCCGGCCATGCTGCACAATGTTGACGAGTCCCATTTCGCGTAACTCTCTGATCTGCTCGAAGGTTGCTGGACATACCTCTGTGAGTAACTGTCCCTGGAAACGTGTCGCTCTAATCGTCGCGTCCCCAGCCAGATTGACACTGTTCTTCTCGAAATCAACGACGCGAAGCACTTCGTTTGCGGTTGTCGGTAAGTTTGCTCGAAGGCCAAAGTGTTGCCGAATGTCCCTGAGCCATTCTTCCGAGATCCTCACGCCTACAAGCCGGGTTCCGTCGTCCGTTGTCGTTCGGACAATGTTAAGGGCTTCGCGACTGAGAGTCTTCAGATACTTCCATATCGGAAGCAATGCACCGCTCAAAATATGTACAGTTCTGTTGTCGAATGCGGGTATTTTGTTCTCCTCATTCACCCACCAGCCTTCTGCCCTTGTCTTCGGAACTATCCGATAGCGTTGATTTAGCTCGCTCTCGCGTAGATAGGCTACATTTCGACCGGCAGGTTTCGTTACTGAGAACATCTGATAGCGTTCTCCTGATTCTGGATCCGTATGCGATAAGGTTCTTCTGACTGCAACGTAAGATCCGTCTCGACGGTCCTGAAAGAACTGATGTATTTCGCTAGCCGCCATGTCTTGATATTTTGCAGGAGTAGTCGCGACTTTAAGCTCGAGTTTGTAGTAGACAGTCTTCGCTCCGGTCATTGGATCGGAATTTAGAATTTGCGGCGAGCCTGAGATCGCGACCGACATCGCCTTTAGGTCCTCCATCCCGTCGTCGAGTTTGCCTTTCTGTTTTAGATATTCGATGGTTTCCAGAAATGTCGAATAGAAGTAGTCGAAGAGTGCGTTCTGACGGTCAACCTCTAACGACAGAAGCCTATTCAGGAAGCGCGGGATATTTGTCTTTTCGCTGTCCGGAACCTCCTCACTCCCATCGATCGTCTTCACAAGCCCCATGTCTTTCAGAGCTTTTTGGGGATCGTCTAGTCCCTCGATCTCCCGGCCTCGCATTATACCTGTAAGCACGACGTTTAGCGCCGAACGTCCTTCTCTAGATTCGAGATTGTATTTATCGAGGTTGCCGGCTTTCTCTGCTCGTCGGTCGCCCTTTGTAAGGGCCCCCATATTTCCAAGTCGCCTGGCGATGGTTGAGGAGAATCTTTTCTCGCCTCCGAGTTCCGTGAAAACGAGCAAATAGACTGGCGGTGCAACTTGGCCGGTACGATGTGTGCGCCCGAAGTCCTGGATCTGTTTATCGGCGGACCATTTAAGCTCTGCTGCAATGTGAAGACGTCTTTGCTGGTTTCCGACAGTTCGCCCCGCATGAAGGCTGTCACCCGTAGATGCCACTTCGGACATGATGGCGATCCGTTTATCACCATTCTGAAAGGCATTCTTTTCATGCAGGTTTATAAGCTTTGAAGGAACCCCGGCGAGTTGTCGCGGGCGATACTCAAGTGTGCCACTTGCCGTCCGAATAAGACGTTTCTTCCTGCCGGTCATCTCCGCGATATTCTCGACTCCGAAATAGTTTACAAGTTGGTCAAGCGGATGTTCGGGGACTTCAAGGATAGATAGCTTATCGAGCAGTTCTGCCCTAAGTTGCATAGCCGCCCGACTTTCCACCTGATCGCCGTTTTCGTCTAAAAGAGGGACATATTCGATAGTTCCGCTGTAGGGATTGGTTCTTTCCTGAAAACATGCGGTCGGAAAACAATGTGCCACTAATCGAGTAAGTGTTTCTCTCGGACTGAAATCGAGACTGTCTATCGCTTCATCTTGATCCGCTGCACGCTCTATCTGCTTTTTGGTCTGGCTTTCGCCTGTGCCGGATATCGAGACCACAATGGACTCTCTTCTACCGAGCGCAGCTTCTATCTCGCGAATCAGTGTCGGGACTTTGAAGGCAGTAATGAGATTGCGAAAGCATCGTTGATGCTCTGCCCAGAATTGATTGAGGGCATTGCTTCGGGTGGCTTTTCCGGAATTAGTTAGTTCCAATGCCCGATGGATATTCCGAAAGACCTCTTGCCAGCCCTGGGCCATGTTGTCGTACATCCGTCGCTGAGCAGGCGTCAATTTATGAATAACCTCCCGAAACTCGACCGATAATCCAGATTCGGGATCGGTTCCCATGCTCAGATTCCCGCAAAGGTATCGGCCCATCGCCTTCAGGTCGCGGCAGACCATTTCCAGTGCACCCACACCGCCCGATTCGATCTCTTCGGCGAATTGCTCGAAGCCTAGTGGAAAGTTGGTTCCTGCTCCCCATAGTCCGAGTCGTGACATGTATGCGAGGTGCCGCACCTCTCCTGCGGACGTGGCGGAAGAATAAACAACTCTGACATCTGGAAACTTTTCAGGGTTCTGGATCTCAAGTACAGCGGCTCCGGTCTGTGTCGACTTGCCGCGGTCGTCGGCAAAGGCGTACTTGGCCTTGTGCCCTTCATCGAAGATCACAACGCCGTTTGGTCCGAGCCAGCGTGTTATTTTATCAATTCTTTTGTTTCCCTTTTTCGATCTGGCTATCAGCGACCGGTATGTGCAAAAGACGATTCCGTCTTCAATATCGATCTCTTGATCGGTCGGGAAATCGTTGATCAGCTTTATCGGCGGCGTGAGTCCAAGCCTTTTGAACTCGTCCGAGACCGCTTCAATCAGATCGGCCTTTACCGAGAACCATACCGAACGCCTTCGCCCCTGAAACCAGTTATCAAGAATTATTCCGGCGAGTGTAGCCGTCTTTCCCGTTCCGGTTCCGTCGCCGATGCTTATGCCTGCTCGTGCACCATCGGCCAGACGCTGTTCGTGTGACTGACCCGCGTAGATAATCCGTTCTAGCTGCATCGCCGAAAGTTTTCCTGTCTGGGACAGATATTTCGGCAGGCGTGGACGATACGTAATTGCCGGCGGTTCGACGTTGGCGAGACCGGGCGGTTCCACGATCACGCCAGGGTGCGGTGAACCACCCAGAACATATCGTGGAGAATAGACCTGAACGTCAGGCTCGCTCATTGGAGCAGACCCGGCCAAGTTTGATTCGCCCGAAGTTACAATTGGCACAGTAAGTCCTTCCGAACTCTGTTCTTGGATTGCGTACATTAATTTGTTTTCGATTAGAAGCGGATTCTCAAAGTCAGTGATTGCTCGAAAGCGTCTTCGACGGATCGAGCCACAATGTAGGGAATGCTCTCGATCTCAGCCGTTGAACCAGGCCGGGATGAGCTGGGTTTCGTTCCGATGAGGAGCGTCGTTTTCACGCTCGTGCCGTTGCAATAGAACTCACGACCAGGCAGTTCGATCGTGGCTTTCAATTCGATCTCAGGATATAGACTGCCCCAGAAGCGGTTGCCATAGCGCGACTCTGGTGAGCCATTCTCGCCAAGAATAACTGCAAACCGTCCACCCCTTTTGAGTCTTCGCAAGACTGAGTCGATATGGCGGAATCCGTATTCCACACTATTTCTTTGTACTCGTCCGGCGCTTGATGAGAATGGTGGATTGGCGAGAATAACATCGGGAATCAAATGGTCCGGCAGCAGATCATCAATGAACTTTCCGTCGAATGCATATGGCTCAAAACCTAACGTTTGAGCCAATACTCTTCGTCTCGGGTCGATCTCATTGGCTATTACACTTGCTCCGGTCGCCTCGGCCCATACAGCGAGACTGCCCGTTCCGCAAGACGGTTCCAAAACGGTCTCACCGAGCCGTATGTTGAGAATATATGCTGCGAGGTATGCGATCGCGGCAGGCGTCGAAAACTGTTGGAAAGTTATCTGGTTTTCGCTCCGCCATGTCTGCGTTGGCAGCCGCTCCTGAAGAGGTTTTAAGACCGTTGAAACCGCCTCAACCGGATCAAGTTTTGTTAGCAGTTCACTTCCATACTTCTTCTGAATTAGAGAGTTCAGTGCGGTCTCAGCGATCTCGTGGAAAATATGTGAGTCGTCAGTCGCCTCAAATACTCTAAAATCCCTACAAAGATCGATGAGTTCTCTGTTCGAAATGCGAGGCCCGCTGTCTACTGTTTTGGCGACTCGTTCGATGAGTCCTGTAAGTGAGTCTTTAGAAACTGTTGGCTCGCACATGACGCGAATTGTCAGCCGCTAAGTTCTTACGGAAAAATTCCACCTAGTTGATGGCTAGCCTCGTCGAAACATTCGGGCGTCAGCAATCCAAGCCAATCGGAAACGTCAAGATATTTGAGGGATGCTCCCGCGATCAGGGCATCGTCGATACCTTTGAAACGTTTATCCCACGCAATAATTTGCGTAGGTTTGTCGCAGGACAAGAACCGCTGTTCCCGAAGTCGTAGAGCAAGTAATGATGCCATTGCTCTCGCCACATGTGGATTTGTGGAGCAATCTGCATCGAAGGCGATCTCAAGAATCTTTTGCCGTGCCGCTTTGACGATCTCCTGGTGAGTTGTTGCCACTCCGCCGTTGGCGACGACATATCGATCCGGCATGAAGTTCTGAGCCGTCGCGGCCTTGAGTACACCCTCAGTAACAAGCACCGTCTCAATCGTCCCTTGTCTGAAGCTTACTGAGCCCTCGTGATGAAGCGGGGTGCCAGAACTACATCCTTGGAGCTTTCCGATCGACGACAGCCATTGATACTTTCCGTGCGTATTCTTAGCCCTTCCGATAACTTTGAGCTGGCAGGCCTGAATTAAACCACTCGAATCTAAAAATGGAATCAGAAGAAGATCCGCGTCATAGTCGAAATCACTACCTAATCGCGGTCTGCGGTTCGATCCTCGCCAAAATCCCGGGACGCCGTCAAAAGGCGGAATAGTTCCTCCCTCCTTTACAAGCAGTTCACTGAGCAATCGAACTAGACGATGCCTCTCGGTAGCCAACTTGGGAAGTATTCCGCATCGTCCGGAATCCAGTCCCTGTCTAAAGAGCCATGCGTCACCGTAAACCATCTCGAAGTTCGCCGGTAATGGCGAAAGCTTGATGAGTCTCTGATAGATCCAATTCCTGATTTCGATGGGAGCTACGGAAGTTGCTTTTGCTCGCTTAAATATCCTCTTTGGCTGACGATAAACGCCACGGGATGGTCCTCGACGATCGTCATAAAAGATTCCCCAACCATTGATGCTAAGTCTGTCGGCGTTTGTCGCGGATCGCGCACAAAACGCGATGTTGTTGTCCCTGGTCGTACTGCACCAGTCCGGTTTTCCGCAAATGCGGCACGGACTTTTCCTTGACACACGTCGGTATCCATTGATCATCTCAGTTAGGTCTGCTTATTTTACGGCACGTTACCGTCATTGCCTGGATAAGTGAACGAGCCCCTGAGGCAACAGGTTCTGCAGCTGCTCATATTCCCTTTCTTCGAGATTCAACCTTTCTCAACCGCCCCTTTTTTGATTTTTCGATAGCTGTGTCCACCGTGAGCACGAGCGTTCTTAATAGACTTGAGGCCAGAGCCGTTATAAGATACCGTACTAGCAATTTTTAGGTAATCATCGCCTTTCTTGCCCGAGAAAGAATCTGATTACCAATTTGGCCTGTTTGAAGAAGCTCTGAAGTCAGGCGGTTCTCCGTGTTTTTCTATTTTGTTGAGAGCTAGAAAACGTCACTGAATGAAAAACTCAAAGTTGGTAGCTTGAACTTGGATTGTTTCGGTAGTTGTTGAATGGAGAGTTTATCATGCGCGGGTGTCTCGGCCAGCTTATTCTCATTGGAATAATCGCTTTGATCGTAGTGGGCGTAGCGTTAAAGGATTCGATCGAATCATATTGGCGCGCTAACGATATTACCGCTATCGCTGCTGATAATGAAGCTTCTGTTTTTAACGCGAAAATAGCGGACTATGCAGATCAGAAATGGGACTCCGAAGCAACCAGATCTCAGGGTGTAAGAAAAATTGTCGTGGTCAATGTTGCGACCAAAAAGCGGGACGATCTGAACTCTTCCTTTCCGGAAGACATGCGTGCTATTAAGCACCAAGAGGTTGACGCAATTGTTTTGATTCGAAGGGGAGAGGAGCGAGTCGGTAGTTATTCAGACGGTTCTTCAGCGATAAGAAGAACTGCTTCTATTAGTATTTTACGTTCCAACGGAGACACCTTGTGTGCAACTAAAGAGTTTAAGGGGTCCGAACCGCCACAAAGCAAAAGGGGTAGAGGGGCTACTGCCTCCGGAGCAGAGCCAAGTGAAGCGGTAATAGCTTATATCAAATCCTGTATAGGAAATACGAAGTAGGACATCGCAATCAAGTTGTGTTTTTGAAATGTAAGCGCCGCTAAATGGTATGGAGCCAATTGAAAACAATCCCTTTCGAGTTCTAGGACTTCCTATAACCGCTTCGGTACGTGAGATTGAAAAACGCGCGACTGAACTGGAGACGTATGCATCGATGGGGAAGACCAAAAGCTATGACACTGATTTCGACCGTAAACCGATCGATCGAGCGCTTGAGAAGGTAAGGGCGGCAAAAAAGAAGCTTCAGATCGAAGGGGAGAAATTTCACCATTCGCTGTTCTGGTTTTGGAATCACAACAGCGTTGACGAACTTGCCCTCGAACTTGTTCGTGACGGCAATGAGGAGAAGGCATGCTCAATTTGGGAAAAAGCAGTGTTCTCCAATAGGGATGTTGTTTTCATTCAGATTCCCGAAATCGAGGATTTGATTTTAGCATCTTTGGATTGGCCAGAGTCGGATGATGATGATCATCGTCTGGAAATCGAAGGAAATGCATTTGTAATCGAGCGGAAAACGGCGGGAACCTCGGTAGCGACAGCTCCGGCCGATTTTGAGGATTCAGACCGCTGGGTTATTGAGTGTGACGTCGAATGGATGGCAGGCGATGATAACGTCGCCTTTGCAATTGTTTTCGGACGAGGCAAAAACAGTTATTTTTCATTTGATATTTCGGCAAACGGGTATTACAGGTTTGGACGGACAATCGAGTGGGATTTTGAAGAGATAATCGGGTGGACCAAGTATGACGATGCAACGATTTCTGGATACGACTTGAATCGGATCCAAGTCCAGCGAGACCAGGAAAACCTAATTTTCCGAATCAACGGATTTGTTGCGGGAAGAGTTCAGCATGAGCCGTGGTTTGGAAACCGGGTTGGCTTTAAGGTTTCCGGTAAGCAAACTGTGCATTTTACGAAGCTGAGATTAAGTAAGTTTAAGCTGGACGGCAATTACGCCAGCGGTATCAAGGTAACACGTAAGAATGTCAGTTGTGCGAAGAATCTTGCACTTTTGCATCTTTACCGATCGGCTCCTCGCAATATTCTGAAATCCAATCCTTGGGAGCGGGTCATTTCACTTTTTGAGAAATTCGTTTCGTCTGACTATTTCGACGAATATGTCAGGGTAGTCGTTGGAGAGCGATTTGTCCTAGATTGGAACAAGACAGTTGATGATCACAATCGAAGATTGGTCGAGAATCTAAAAGATACCTTGAATCAAACGTACGGGGTTACAACTCGGGCCTTTATCGATTCTTTCTCAGTCTTTCCTGACAAGAACTTTCAGGTCGTCAAGAATCTTTTTACGGCCGGGTCAATTCAGAAGATTGAGCGAGCCATTTCAATAGCAGAGGCACAAAGGAAAGCTGATGCTACCAAGGCCGTTGCCTCCGGTAAAGCGCTAATTTCCAGCATAGAGGCTGAAATTTCACGAATCGCAAAAACCCTAGGGGATTCTTCGATCGAGTATCAGTTGGCCTCAGACAAAGTTGTTGATGAGCTAGTACTATCGGGGATTGCTCACTTTAATGCAGTCCAAGATGACGAACCTGCTCTTCCTTTATACATATATGCAACAACCATTGCGGTTACGCCGAGGGCCATCGAGAGAGCAAAGGAGAGCCTCCGGACATGTGAACTTTCGATTCCGCTAAAGCACATTCATAAGCTGATTGAAGAGTCTCGGAATTTTAGAACGGCGTCCGCTCGGAACGCAATTTCGACAGGTCAAAAATTGATAGCAGAAACCAAAGAGCATCTTAGTAACTTAGAGGTTTGTGCAGGCGATGAATCCGATGAATTTAAGAGTGCAGCGAACTACTTGACATACGAAATTGTTCAATGCGGAATCGATCACTTCAATTCCACAAAGAATGATGAGCCGGCTTTGCAGCTATATCAGTATGCGGTGGCCCTCGCGGCTTCTCCTGAAGCTGAGAAGCATGCAAATGAAAACCTGTTGTCTTGCAAAGAATGGATTAAGAATAAGGCTTATCTCCTGTGTCATTTTTGCGGCAAAGATCAGCCAGAGAAAGAAACAAGTATTTCTAAGACGATGTATGTCGAAACATCAAGGGATAGAGTCTTTAATAGTACAAGCGTTGGCTATTCTTACGGTGATGTATTGATTCCACGATGTATGAACTGCAAGTCGCTGCATGGAGCACTAACGCAGTATTATACGAGATTCTTTTTCGTTATCTTAGGCGGAATGGCGACAGGCTCTATCGGGGCCATCTTGATATACCCACATTTTAAGAATGCATTGTGGCGTTCGGCGTGGGCATTACCACTTGATGGATGGACATTTGTGTTTTCAACTGCAATTTTGATTGGATTGATCTGTGGTTCACTTGCTTATTTGCTTATTTCCCGTGTAGATACCGACGGCATTCGCAAAGAAAACGATATTGAGGGATTCCCTGAAATTACTAAGCGGCGGTCGCAGGGCTGGACGTTCAGTAAGCCTTCTGCTTAAGATTCAACTTATGAAGATTGTTTGTGTATTCATTTTGGCAATATTTTTTCTCTTGCCTCTTAGCGCTCAAACATCGAACGACAGGAAGGTGATCAATGACTTGAGAAAGATTACGGTGCAGTTAAATTTGCTCAAGGATTCGAATGAGGAGTTGCGAAAGACCGTCTCAGGACAAAAGGACCAAATTGAACAACTGAATAAACAATTGAGTGACGCGCAAGTTGCAATTAAGTATGTATCGAACGCTTCAAATAGCTCAATAATGAGCGTATCTAATGAGAACGGGAAGATTAATAATCGCGTAGACGAAATTGGAAATTCGATTAACAGAAACAGTTTATTACTTACCTTGCTCTGCTTAGCACTAGCAATATCGGGAATTTCAGGCTTTTTATACCTGTTGCGGAGACCGCCAAAGACGCCAGAGATAAATGGAACTGCGGCTGCGAACACTTTGTCCGAAATCGGCCTAAATAAGTTCTCAGAGGAAAATACTAGAGATATTGAATTTCTTGACGTATTAACCAAAACCTTTTCCCTGCTTCAGGAACGGACAAAGATCGACAGCAATCTATCTGAAACAGTAAATCACAGCCTCCCTCTCAAGGTTGGCGATGAGATACATAGAATGCGCAAGAGAATTGAAAACATGCCTCAAGAGGTTAAGGGTCTCGGGGCCTTGAAGAACTCATTGATCCGTCTTGAAGAGGAAATAAATGCGGCCGGCTACGTCATGGTGGATCTATTGGGAAGAGATTATAACGAGGGAATTATTTGTGAAGCACGATTT
>Ga0138256_10001843_pt1 | contig 22780 bp, 15 predicted proteins | sample KNB2016incub_MG_FD_105486 | JGI IMG/M metagenome (GOLD analysis project Ga0138256, IMG submission 105486) | Active sludge microbial communities from wastewater in Klosterneuburg, Austria - KNB2014incub_MG | ecosystem: Engineered > WWTP > Activated sludge > Unclassified | place: Austria... | reverse complement strand
TCCCTTCTCCTTCAGGACCTTCTTGAGCGTGTGGTAGACCTCGACTCCCGCCCGCAGCGCCTCGCTGTAGCGCGTGAAGCCGACCGGCACGATCATGAACTCCTGGATGTCGACCGAGTTGTCGGCGTGCGCACCGCCGTTCAAGACGTTCAGCATCGGCACCGGCAGCACCGTCGCTCCGGGACCGCCGAGGTAGCTGTAGAGGGGGAGCCCGGCCTCCGCCGCCGCCGCCTTGGCGACCGCGAGCGAGACCCCGAGGATGGCGTTGGCGCCGAGGCGCGCCTTGTTCGGCGTACCGTCGAGGTCGATCAGCGTGCGGTCGATGAGCGCCTGGTCGCGGCCGTCCATCTCCTCGAGCTCCGGCGCGATCTCGTCGTAGATGAAGTCGACCGCGGTCGAGACGCCCTTGCCGTGATAGCGCGTGCCGCCGTCGCGCAATTCGAGCGCCTCGCGGCTGCCGGTCGAGGCGCCCGAAGGCACCTGGGCCGTTCCGACCGCGCCCCCCTCGAGGAGGCAGTCGACTTCGACGGTCGGATTGCCCCGCGAGTCGAGCACCTCGCGCGCGACGATTTCTTGGATCAGAAACATGGGTGAGTCCCCCAGGGAATGCGAAATGGACGGGCCAAGGCCCGATCAGCTATCCGAGATTGCCGCCTTCAAGGGTAACCCGAAGAACCCGATCGAGCAAGCGATCGCACCCGTCCGGTCTCGCGCTCGTCTCGGGTCAGTGGCCGCCGTGCGGCTGCCAGCCGAGGGTCACGAGCAGCAGGAAGAAGCCGAGAACGTAGGCGACGGTGACGTGCCAGCCGTTCTTGAGCCAGGACCCCACCGACCGCGCCTCCGGATACATGCTCGAGATCGCGACGCCGGCCGAGGAGCCAAACCAGATCATCGAGCCGCCGAAGCCGACCGCGTAGGCGAGCATCCCCCAGTCGTAGCCGCCCTGTGCCAGGGCCAGCGCCGTGAGCGGGATGTTGTCGAACACCGCCGACAGGAAGCCGAGACCGAACGCCGTTTGCCAGGCCGCCGCGGGGAGCTTTTCGACCGGCATCATGGTGGCGGCGAGGACCAGCGAGAGCAGGAAGCACGCCCCCTTGAAAGCGCCCGGGAGGAGCGACCACTCGGGCTTGCGGATCGGCGTCATCAAGAGGAGCGCTACCCAGACCGCGACGCCGATGAACGGGAAGCTGTCGGCGTGCTGGGTGTAGAAGACGTTGATGAAGATGTTGGCGGAGATCGCCGAAGCGAGGATGAAGGCGACGATTCCGACCCGCGCCCAGTCGATCCGCACACCGGGCGCCGCATCCTTGAGGATCGGCGCGTACTTGTGCTGCTGCAGCGCCGCCGGGATGCCGAAGACCACGAGCGCCAAGCCGGCCGCGACGTAAGCGTGAAAGACCGCGCTCGGCGGCACGCCGTGGATCCACATCATCGTCGTCGTGGTGTCGCCGACCACGCTGCCCGAGCCGCCGGCGTTCGAGGCCGCGACGATCGCAGCGATATAACCGATGTGGACCTTGCCGCGGAAGAGGGTATGAGCCATGGCGCCACCGATGAGCGCCGCTGCGATGTTGTCGAGAAACGACGACAGCACGAAGACCAGCACGAGCAGAATGAAGGCGCCCTTCCAGTCGTCGGGCAGGTAGCGCGGCAGCATCTTCGGGATCTCGCTCTCCTCGAAATGCCGCGCGAGGAGGGCGAAGCCGAGCAGCAGGCCGAGGAGATTGAAGATCACGACCCACTCGTGGCCGAGGTGGGCGACGAAGCCGGCGAGACCGGCGCCCTCCTTGAATCCCGCAAAGACGATCTTGTAGAGCGTGATCACCGACAGACCGGTGACCGCCACCTCGAGCGTCTTGTGATGGAAAAGCGCCACCCCGAGGAGGGTCAGCGCGAAGAGGATGAACTCGAGCGGAATCCCGGCCACCTCGATCGGCTGCGGCGCCGCCGCGCTGGTGAAAGCCGCCGCCAGGCCCGGCAGCACCAGGGCCAGACCTAGAATCCACAATACAGACCTGCCCCACCGCATCCCTGACGACATCGCATCTCTCCCGCGGCTCCGATCACGCGCTCCGGACGGAGACGTGGTCCCAGCGCCTGCTGCAGCAGGCGAAAGTATAAGAGCAGGTCGGCAGTCCTTCCCCACCCGGGCGGGTCGGTCTGCCGCGGGAGAACCGCCGGCAGGCAGTCCGGGGGCGGTCGCAGAAGGTCTGGAAGGCGCCCTCGTTGGCCTCCGGGCTGGCTACATCCGGCCCGCCAGGACGAAATGCACCCGGCGGTTCTGCTGCCAGCAGGCCTCGTCGCTCTGCGAGCAGACCGGCCGCTCCTCGCCGAGGCTGATGACCACGAAGCGCTCCGGCGCGATGCCCAGAGAGACGAGGTAGTTGCGCGCCATCGTCGCACGGCTCTGGCCGAGGGCGAGGTTGTACTCGCTGGTGCCGCGCTCGTCGCAGTGGCCCTCGAGAGTCACCTGGAACTCCTTGCGCTCGCCGAGGAACTTTGCATTCTTCGCCAGTCGCTCCCGCGCCTCGCCCCGCAGCTCGGCCTTGTCGAAGTCGAAGTAGACGTCGGCCAGCAGGCCCTGCTCCCGCGCAAATTGATTCGCGGCCTCGAGATCGGCGTCGAGGGGACTCGCCATGGGATCGCTCGCCGTCGGAGTCGCGGGCGGGGCGACGACCTCGACCGGCGCAGCCTGTGGCGGGCTCGTTGGCGCAACCTTCGGCGCCTTCTTCGGGCAGCCCAGGGAGACGAATGCGACGATCGCCAGGACAGGGATCAGAATCCGGTTCATCGGCTTCATGCCTTCGCGCTCCAACGGCAGTCTCTCCGGATCGGGAGTGGCCCGGAGTCGCCACGCACCATTGGCGCGGCGCCGATCACTATAGGTGGGGCCCGGCAGGAAGCGAATCCATCGAAAGATATAGATCGCGCCTATCGTCCGATCGATCGGCCGGGGATCTGCAGCTTGCTACGATGACCGCGGGCATGGAGACGCTGTTTTCGCACCGCAGCAGGGCCGAACGGCTGATCGCCGGCGGGCGCGTCGTGCTGGCGATTTCGTCGCTCTTCGCCGTCTGGCGGGATCCCTCCGAGCCGGCCAAGTACGCCTCGATCGCCTATTCCCTGCTGCTCGCCTATCTCATCTATGCGGTCGTTGTCGCCCTGGTCGTCTGGCGCAACCGCGCCCCGACGCGGTTGCAGGGCTGGCTTACCCACGTCTTCGATCTCGCCTTCTTCTCGGCCTTCATGTATTTCACCTCCGGCCCGGCGAGCCCCTTCATCGCCTACTACATCTTCGCCCTCGTCTGCGCGACGCTGCGTTGGCAGTGGCAGGGCACCCTGTGGACGACGGTCGCCAGTCTCGCGAGCTTCCTCGGCCTCGGCTACTACTTCGCCGAGGTTCTGCAGGATCCCGCCTTCGAGCTCAACGAGTTCATCATTCGCGGCTTCTACATGGCGGTCGTCGCGCTACTCCTCGGCTACCTCGGCGTGCACGAGGAGCGCTCGAGACGCGAGGTTTCGTTGCTCGCCGCCTGGCCTCAGACTGTCCCGCAGGCGATCGACCAGCTAGTCACCGAGCAGTTGGCCCATGTGGCAAGAGTCCTGGGCGCACCCGCTGTCGTCCTCGCCTGGCGGCGGCGCGACCGGGCCCCGTTGTGGGTGGCGATCTGGCGGGGTGGTGCATTTAGAATGGAGGAGAGACCGGATCTCACTCTCGACGGGCTCGTCGTTCGCGAGCTCTCGGGGTGCTCTCTTCTCGCGCCCGAGCCTGCGCGTCCTGGCGGCGAGGTTCTGCTGCACGGCCCGAGCGGGTTTCGCCGCTGGCGTGGGACACCTCTCGCGCTTCCGCTCCCCGCGGAGCTCGGATCCGGTCCGATGCTCTCGTTGCCGATGCACGGCGAGATGATCGCCGGCCGGCTGTTCGTGCTCGACAAGCGGCAGGCGACCTCGGACGACCTGCTCCTCGGCGAAGTCTGTGCGACGGTCGTCGGCGGACGCTTCGATCACCTGCTCCTGATCGAGAGGTTCCAGCAGGCCGCCGCGACTGAAGAGCGCATTCGCCTGGCGCGCGACCTGCACGATGGCGTCCTGCAATCGTTCACCGGTTTCGGGCTCCGCGTCGCGGCCATTCGCCGGTTGCTCGAAGAACGCCCAGCCGAAGCGGAGTCGCGGTTGCAGGAGCTGCAGCGGTTGGTCTCGGTGGAACAGCGCGACCTACGGTTCCTGATCCAGGAGCTCGAGCCCGGCGCTCGCGGCAACGAGGAGGGCTTCATGCTCGAGAACCGCCTGGCCGAGCTGCTCGCCCGGGTCGAGCAGGAGTGGCAGCTCCAGGTCTCGCTCGAGACCGTCGGCCTCCCCGAGGAGCTCGCCGACGAAGCGGCGCGCGACGTCTATCACGTGATTCGCGAGGCGCTCGTCAACGCCGTGCGGCACGGCGACGCGACGAAGGTGGAGATCCGGCTGGTCGGAGTGGCCTCCGGGAAATTGGCCATTCTCATCACCGACAACGGGCACGGCTTTCCTTTTCGCGGGCGTTTCGATCACGAGGAGCTGGCCTCTATGCAGGCCGGACCGCGCATGCTGCGCGAGCGCGTCGTCGCGCGCGGCGGATCCCTGACCCTCGAGTCGGCGGCGGATGGAGCCCGCCTCGAGATCGCGATGCCGGTGTAGATCATGGCGATCTCACTCGTTCTGGCTGACGACCATCCGATCGTGCTCGACGGGCTCGAGCAGCTTTTCCGTCTCGAACCAGATTTCGCGGTCGTCGCGCGCTGCCGCAACGGCGACGAGGCACTCTCGGCCCTGCGAACGCTGCGGCCCGACCTGCTCATTCTCGACATTCGGATGCCGGTGCTCGACGGGCTTGCCGTCCTCGCCGCGCGCGAGGCCGAGGAGCTCCCCACCCGGGTGATCGTGCTCACGGCCGCCATCGAGCCGCAGCAGGTCCTGGCGGCACTGCGGCATGGCGTGCAGGGGCTGGTGCTGAAGGAGCTGGCGCCGGAGCTTCTCGTCGAGACGGCGCGCAAAGTGCACGCTGGAGAGTCCTGTTTCGACAGCGCCCTGGTCGGCCGGGCGGTGCAGAGCACGGCGCTACGCGAGGAGGCCACGGATCGCATCGGCCGCCTTCTGACTCCTCGCGAGCGCGAGATTCTCGCCATGATCTCCTCCGGCCTGCGCAACCGCGCCATCGGCGAACGGCTCTCGATCAGTGAGGGTACGGTGAAGCTGCACCTGCATCACATCTACGAGAAGCTCGCGGTCGACGGCCGGCTCGAGCTCATCCTCTATGCCCAGAAGCACAAGCTGATCTGAGAACGCGGCGCGACGATCGCCGCGGAGAGGAGGATCCATGACCGAGCTCCAATACGATCCGATGCGCGAGACCCCGCCCGCGACCGAAGAAACGAAGGCGCGTCGCGGCATCTGGGTCTGGGCGGTGCTGTGCGCGCTGGCGCTCGCCCTCGCCGGCTGGCTCTTCTCGCGTTCGAGCCGGTCGGCAGGCGTCCCGACGCCGGCCGCGACGACGGCGACGACGGCCGCCGTCGCGCCGGCGGTCACCGAGCCCTCCCCGCGACAGCCCCCACCCGATCCCCGACTTCCGGACCTCGAGAAGAGCGACGACTTCGTTCGCGCGCTCGTTGCCGAGCTCTTCGGCTCGCCGGATCTCGACCGCTGGCTCGCCGCCGGAGAGGAGCTCCTGCAGCAGGGGGTTCGGGCCCTCTTGGCCGTTTCGGAGGAGCATTCGCCGCGGCGGTTCCTATCGTTCCTGCCCATCGAAGGGCGCTTCGCGGTCAGCGCGCGCGGAGGCGATTGGTTCATCGCTCCCGAGAGCTATCTCCGCTACGACCGCGTCGTCGATGTCTTCGTGGGTCTCGACACCCGACGGGTCGCCCGCATCGCTGAGAGACTGGCTCCGTTGCTTTCTCGAGCCCTGGACGAGAACGCCTTCCCGGGCACCGAGTTCGACTCCGTGCTCAGCGCTGCGATCGCCCATTTGCTGGCGACGCCCCTGCCCGCCGAGGAACTCGAGGTCGTGCCGCAAAACGATGGCACCTATCGCTTCGCGGACCCGCGGCTCGAAGCCTTGACTGCTCCCCAGAAGCAACTCCTCCGCCTCGGTCCGCGCAACGGCGCGCGGGTCCGGGCCAAGCTGACCGAGATCGAGCAGGCGCTGGCGCCGACCGACCCTTGACGCCGCGCGAAGGTCCGGCGGAGCGCGGTCGCCTCGAGGCGGCGTCCGACTGTCGTATTCTCGCCCGACGTGAAACTCGGCGGTGTCGGCCTCGTCCCTCCTGAAGGTTCCTCCGGAGCGGAGTGAACTTGAGCCTCTTCTCGCTTTTCAGCATCCTGATCTCCCTCGCCGCGGTCGCGAGCTTCGTCAACTACCGCTACTTCAAGCTTCCGACGACGATCGGCGTTATGCTGGTCGCGCTCGTCGGGTCGCTGACCCTGATCGTGGCCGGCCCTCATGCCAGTGGATTCCGGGAGCAAGCTGGCGCGCTCGTCGCGCAGATCGACTTCGACCAGTTGGTCCTGCACGGGATGCTCGCATTCCTCCTCTTCGCGGGCTCGATTCACGTCAACCTCGACGACCTGGGCCGGGAATGGCCGACGATCCTGCTCCTCGCCGTGCCGGGGACGCTTCTCTCGACCGCGATCGTCGGCAGCCTCACCTGGTTAGTCCTCCGCGCGCTCGGCCTGGAGATCCCGCTGCTGCATGCGATGCTGTTCGGAGCTCTCATCTCGCCAACCGATCCGATCGCGGTCCTCGGCATCATGAAGTCCGTCGGAGCCCCTCGTCGACTCGAGGTTCAGATGGCGGGCGAGTCGCTGTTCAACGACGGCGTCGGCGTCGTCATCTTCCTGCTGTTGCTCGAACTGTCCGGCTGGAGCGGAGGCGCGGCCGCTTCGCACCCCATCGGAGCCGGCGCGGTCGCGCTGCTGGCCATGAAAGAAGTCGGCGGAGCGCTGCTGGTAGGTCTCGTTGCGGGCCTCATTGCCTATGGGATGCTCAAGCGCGTCGACAACTACCAGGTCGAAGTCTTAATCACCGTCGCGCTGGCGATGGGTCTCTATGCCCTCGCCGATGCGCTCCACCTCTCGGCGCCGATTGCAGTCGTCGTGGCCGGCCTCTTTATCGGCAACCAGGGTCGTGCGTTCGCCATGACCGAGCGCACCCGGGTGCATGTCGACAGCTTCTGGGAGCTGGTCGACGAAATCCTGAACGTCGTGCTCTTCCTCTTGATCGGCCTCGAGCTTCTCGTCCTTCCCCTGCAATCGCGTTGGCTGGTCGCCGGCCTCCTGGCGATTCCGATCGTCCTCTTCGCGCGCTTGTCGAGCGTCGCAGGGATTATCGGGCTGCTCGGCTTGCGCAGGCCCACCGCACCCGGCGCTATCGCGGTTCTTTCCTGGGGTGGCTTGCGCGGTGCCATTTCTGTGGCTCTCGCGCTGTCGCTTCCTCAGCACGACGACCGCGCCCTCCTGCTGACTCTCACCTATTGCGTCGTGATCTTCTCGATCGTCGTACAGGGTCTCACCATCGGCGGAGTGATCCGGAGGCGTGCGCAGTTCGCCCCCCCGATCTCGTCGCCGCACCCCGAGCCCTGACCGGAGGCGCTCTGCGAAGTCGGCCCGATCCCACCCGGCAGCGTCAATCGTGTTCGAGCCCCAGTCCGACCCGCAGCGGCCCGAGAGCGTGGGCGGCTTCGGGCGCGACGGCGATCGCCAGCCGGTCGCCAGCGTTCAGTAGCGTAGCTCCAGTGACGACGAAGTCGACTCCGCGGCGTTCGAGAGCGACGATCAGGACACCGACCGGAAGTCCGATCTCGGAGACCTTGCTGCCCACGAACGGAGCTCCAGGGTGGACGTCGAGCTCGAGCATCATGGCGCTCGCGGGCAGTTGCGTCGCGCTCGCGGTCTGCAGTTCACGCTGCAGCAGCGCGTCGTAGATCGGCGGCTCGCGCAGGATGTCGGCCACCCACTGCGCGGCGAAGCTCGCCACCAGCAACGGCAGCATCAGCGAGTAGCTCTCGGTCATTTCGAGCATGAGAACGATTCCGGTCAGGGGTGCGCGCACCGTGCCGGCGAACAGCGCGGCCATGCCGACGACGGCCCAGGCAGCCGGCGCAACCCCGAGCGTGGGCAGCGTTGCCGTGACGACGAGGCCGAGCGCGAGACCGGTCTGCGACCCCAACACCAGGAGCGGCGCGAAGATTCCGCCGGGCGCGCCGGTGCCGTAGCTCGCCACGGTCAGAACGAACCGCAGGAGGACCATCGCGAGAAGACTCTGAACGAGCCCCCTGCCGGCGATCGCTTGCTCGACCAGCCGCCCGCCGCCGCCGACGAGCCCGGGCTCGAGCCAGGCAATCGCGGCGACGGCGGCACCCACCGCCCCGGCGAAGCCGAGACGGCAGCGCGCACCGAGACGGTCCATCGTCCGCATCGTCGCCAGAAGAGCGCGATTGAAGACCACGGCGAGCACGCCGGCGGCAACGCCCAGCAGGATGAACAGCGGGATGGCCGCCAGCGCGGGAGCCGCGACCGGCAAGGTCGGAAAGACCGCACGCTGGCCGAACAGCACGCGGCTCACGCTGTCGGCGGTCACGCTGGCGATGAAGGTCGCCGTGAAGATGCCAGGGGCGAAGTTCTTCTGCACCTCCTCGAGGACGAAGATCAGGCCGGCGAGCGGCGCATTGAAGGCTGCGGCGAGCCCGGCTCCGGCACCGGCCGAGATCATTACCTGGCGTTCGTGCGCGGTAGAGCGCAGGCGGCGCGAAAGGAGACTGCCCAGGGCTCCCCCCATCTGGATGGTCGGGCCCTCGCGGCCGAGCGCCAGTCCCGACGTGATCGCCGCGGCTCCACCGAAGAACTTGACCATGATCAATCTGGCGCCGCCCATCGCCCGGGCGCGGTGCAGTACGGCCTTGAGATTCGGAATGCCGCTGCCGGCCGCGGCGGGAGCAAAGCGGCGCACCATGAGGACCGCGAGGGTTACCGCCGCGGCGCCGAGAGACATGAAGGCCAGCAGGCCGAGGACGCCGCGCGGGTGCAGGTTACCGAGCAGCGCCGCGCGCAGGTCCTCGCCGCGATCGACGGCGGCGCGGAAGAACGAAGAGACGAGGCCGACCCCAACGCCCACCAGCAGGGCGCGCGGAAAGAGCCTGCGCCGCCGCTCGTGACGGCGGCGCAGGCCACTGATCAGCGATCCGGGTTTGGATGACACGAGCACTCCGACAGCCTGGCAGTGCCAGCCGTCTTGGAAATCGAGCTCACGACCCGCCCATCGGCCCGCAACGCGCGCGCCCGGTCTCTCGCCACTCAAGGATCGCCAACCCAGGCCGCCTTGTCAATCGCACGCCCGTGCAATCATCGAGATCGTGGACCTCACCATCCCGACGGTTCCGGCCTTTCACATCGGCCTCGCCTTCCTTCTCGGCATGGTTGGGCAGGTGCTCGCTCGCCATTTGCGCGTGCCGGGAATTGTTGTCCTCCTCGCGCTCGGTGTGGCGATCGGCCCCGATGGGCTGGGCTGGCTGCTGCCCGCGACGCTGGGGACGGCACTGCCACAGTTGGTCTCCTTCGCAGTCGCGATCATTCTCTTCGAAGGGTCCCTGGCGCTCGATCTCCGGGCGGTCTGGCACCAGGCGCCGGCGATCCGCCGTCTCGTGACCGTGGGCGCCCTAGTGACGGCTACCGCCGGGGCATTTGCGGCGCACTATCTCCTCTCTTGGGAAGCGCCCGCCGCCGTACTGTTCGGGGCGTTGGTCGTCGTCACCGGGCCGACCGTCATCCAGCCGATTCTGCGCCGGATCCGGCTCCTGCCGCGGGTGGCGACGATCCTCGAAGGGGAGGCGATTCTCGGCGATGCGATCGGCGCGACACTCGCGGTCGTGGCGCTCGAGCTCGGCGTCTCGCGCTCGCCCGAGTTCCTCGCGCGAAGCGGTTGGGCGCTTGCCGGCCGGATCTCGGTCGGAGTCCTGCTCGGCCTCCTCGCCGGCAGCCTCGTCGCGCTCGCTGTCCGCTACGAGCGCCTCGTGCCCCCCGAGGTGCGCAACGCTCTCGCCTTCGCCATCGTCGTCGGTTTCTACCAGATCGGCGATGCGCTGAGCAACGAGAGCGGCATTCTGGTGGCGATCGCCGCCGGCCTCCTGGTCGGGAACCTCCCGGGAAAGCGCGCCCGCCGTCTGCACGAGTTCAAGGAAGAGCTGACGATGCTGCTGCTCGGTCTCCTGTTCGTGCTCCTCGCCGCCGACGTCCGGCTGGCCGAGATCGCGGAGCTCGGCTGGAAGGGAGCCGCGGTCGTCGCGCTTCTGATGTTCGTCGTGCGACCCTTGAACGTCGCGATCTCCACTTCGGGCTGCGGCCTGGAGGGTCGCGAGCGCGCCTTCCTCGCCTGGCTCGCGCCGCGCGGCATCGTCGCGGCGGCGATCGCCTCCCACGCCGGCGACGTGCTGCGGCACGAGGGCATCGCCGGCGGGCCGCAACTGCGCGCGCTGGTCTTCCTGGTGATCGCCGTGACGGTGACGCTGCAGGGACTCTCGGCGGGTCCCGTTGCGCGAGCTCTCGGGGTGGCGAAACCGGCGCGCTCGGGCTGGGCCATTCTCGGCGCCAACGGCCTCGGCCTGGCGCTCGCCGAGCGCCTGGCGAAGGTGGAGCCCGTCGTGGTGATCGATGTCGCGCCCGAGCGCTGCCGACAGGCACGCGATCTCGGCTTTCCGGTCGTCGAGGCCAACGCTCTGGAAGAGGCGACCTTCGGCATCGAGGAGATCGAGGCCCGCCTCCGATTCGTCGGCGCGACGCCGAACGAGGAAGTGAACTTCATGTTCGCCCGGCGCGCGCGCGAGCTGCTCAAGGCACGGGAGCTGTGGGTCGGCCTGCGCCGCGACCATTCGGCGATTCAACCGGAAATGGTGGCCGAAATCGGCGGGCGCATCCTCTTCGGACGCGAGCGCCAGCTGGGTCTCTGGGCCTCCCGTATCGAAACCGGCCTGGTCGAATTCGAGACGCGTGTCGCCGGCGAGGATGCGGAGATGCCCGCGGAGGAGAGCGGGCGAGGAGCGGGTCTCCTGCCGCTCGTGCACGCCCGTCAGGATGTCGTCGCACCCTACTCCAACTCGCTCATGCCGCGAGCTGGCGACGAGGTCCAGTTCGCGATTCTCCTCTCGCGTCGGTCTGAGCTCCGGAAAGCCCTCGAATCGGCGGGATGGCACGAGCGCTCCGCGCCCACCGGCGCTCCCGATTGATTCCCGCTCACGCCACCAAGTTGCCCTCGCTGTCGAGGCGATACTCGGGCGTCGCGCCGTCCTGCGTGACGATGAAACGGGAGAGGCGGCAGGCACGCCGGAGCGTCCTCTCGGGAGACTCGTTGCCCCGGAGGCGACCGAAGAGCAGCGCGGCGAGGAAGGCGTCCCCGGCGCCGACGCTGTCGCGAACCGGGACCGGGCGGGCCGCCCGCCAGGTCCACCGACCGTCGAGCAGCAAGCCGGCACCAAGTGCCCCTGCAGTCAGGCAAACCTGTCGGACCTCGGCCCGATCCGCGAACTGGCGGACGGCATCGCAGAATTCGCTCGGCGTCGACGGACAGCCCAGAAGGACCTCGAGCTCGTGGTCGTTGAGCTTGACCAGATCGGCGCGACGGGCCAGGTCCCAGACGAGCTCTCCGGCGTCGAACGGCGGGCGCAGATTGACGTCGAGGACCTTGATCGCGGCCGGGCAGAGTTGGAGGAGCGAAGCCAGCTGCGCGCGATTGTGCGGGAACCGTTGCGCGAGCGTACCGAAAACTACGGCGGCGCTGGCGGCGGCCGTCTGCACGACTGCAGTCGCGAGCTCGATGCGGTCCCAGGCGACGTCCGTCGCGACCTCGAACTCCGGGCTGCCCGAAGCCAGTGTCACCCGGCTCGAACCCGTGCTGCGGTCGGGATCCACCGCTACACCCTGCGTTCCGATGCCCCACGATTCGAGACGCTGCAGCAACTCCTCCCCCAGTCGGTCACGCCCTACGGACGAGACGAGCAGCGGGCGCAAACCGAACTTCCGCAGATGGTAGGCGACGTTGAGCGGCGCGCCGCCGGGAAAGAGGCCGCGCGGGAGAGAATCCCAGAGAATCTCGCCGAAGCAGAGGACCTGCGGCACTTCCTCCTCACTCATCGGCCAGGCTCTCGGTGCTCAGCTGCAGGTCATGGCAGGCGTGAATGAAAGAGGCGGCCGACCAGGCCTGGAAGGCCTTGCCCATCGGCCGGCCGGTGCGGCTGTGCAACCACTCGTTGAACTCCCAGTCGTGATTCCGCCCGCGGTGGTTCGCCTGTGCGAGCTTGAGGAGCTCCCGGCTGGCGACGTCGCGCAGCCCCAGGCGGTGGATAAAGCGCACCCACATGCCACCGATGAACGGCCAGATGCCGCCGTTGTGGTAGTGGCCCGGGAGGTTGAGGAGATTCACCGTGTAGTAGGCACGCCAGTCCGGATCGCCCGCCTGCACCGGCGGGTAGAGATTCACGACCGGCAGGGGTTCGTTGACGCCGACGCCCCACATGAAACGAAAGGCCGTCCGCGCCCTGTCGGCATCGAGGACGTTGCCGAGAAACGCCTGGATGTTCCCCAGCACGTCACACCGCCAGTTGAAGGCGAAGGGGGTGATCTCGGCCAGGAGGTAGCTCGAATCGCCCACCGCGAACTGGCGATCCGCGAAGCTGACGGCAGCGCCCGGCTCGCGCGGCTGCGTCGTCGGCCAGAACGCCGCCAGGATCTTGCTGCGGATCGACTGCGCCCGGCGCAGCCAGGTCGCGGCGTCCTCGAATCGTCCCTGATATTCGAGCAGACGCCCATAGGCGACGACGGCGCGATACCAGAGGACTTCGTCGTAGAGCACGTGATAGCTACGGCCGAAGAGGTCGGTCCAATCGCCCGCCTCGGGGATCTCGAGCAGTCCGTCGTTGTTGCTGTCGAGTCCGAGCAGCCAGTTCATCATGCGCTCGAGAGGCAGGGCGAACTCGGCCAGGAGCCTGCGGTCGTCGTACTTCCGCATGTAGCGAAAGAACGCGAGCACTGCCCAGAAACCGCCGTCGATGGCACAGATCCCGCCCACCCCGCTGTAGTCGGGCAGGCCCGTATCGAGGCGTACATTCGCCGGGATCTGACCGCTGTCCGCGAGATGGCCGAGAAGTGTGCGCAACGTTGCGACCTGCGCCGCGCGCACATCGGCATCGGCGAGGTCGAGAGTGTCGATGATCGTCATCGCGCCGTCGCGCGCCCAGATCGCGCGGTAGTTGGAGTCGGTGCCGGTCACTTCGTTGTCGAAGAGCGAGCAGGCGGCGAAGCCAGCCGGCGTCATGCACTTTCGCAGGGCCATGAGGGCATGGCGATAGCCCTCGGCGATGAACTCGCGCTCGCTTTTTTCGAGCGCGCTCAGCGCCTCGGCGCTGAAGAGCCGCAACATCGTCGGATCCAGCGACTCGACCGCCGTCCCAGCTTGCGCGAGCGCAGGGACCTGCGCGATGACGCCGAAGTGGGCGAGCCCCTCCACCACTCCGTCGGCGAAGGCGCGCGCGGCGCCGAAGGTGGGAAGATGAAGTACTGCCTCGTGCAGCTCCGGCTGCGCGTTTTCGACGACGATGCCCCGCACGCCCGGCAGGAGGAACATGCTGCTGTCGTTCGCCGTGTCACCCGCGACCAGGACTTCCGAGAGCGGCAGCGAGATTCGGGCGCACAGCCACTCGAGCGCTCGCCCCTTGTCGGTACTGGCCGGCAGGACGTCGAGATCCCGCGAGCTGGAGTAGACGAGAGAAACGTCGAGCCCCATGGCGGCGAGTCTCGCTCGCAGATCCTCGAGTGTCTCGGTGGAAGCCTGCGGCAGGTACCAGCTCGACTTGTACGGATGCAGGAACTCGGCCGGCTGACGGGTGACACCGGGAAATGACGCGAGAACCTCCTCGATGCGCGCCAGATCCCACCCCTCGCGGAAGCGTTTGGCGAAGTCTTCGACAGAAGCCGCTCGGGCACAATCGAACAGCTGCGTTCCGACGCCGCCGATGATGAAGTCGGGAGGCGGCAGCGGCTCCGATCTCAGAAGAGCCTGGATGTCGCTCACCAGCCGCCCGGAGCTGTAGCAGAGCATCGGGCGACGGGTCGGATCGATGTCCTCCCAGACGACCTTGAAACGCCGAGCAGCTTCGGGATTTCCCAGCAGCGTGCCGTCGAGATCACTGGCAAGGAGTCTAATCGGCATCATTCCAGGGCTCGTCCCATTCTGTGTCGGTCAGCGCGAAGCTCTCCGTCGAGCGCCGCTCGACGAGCGCTACCAGCTGCTGGGCAATTCCCGTCCAGGTGAAGAGACTGCGCGCCTTGTGCGCCCCCATTCTCGCCAGGCGGTCGCGCAACCGGCGATGGCTGAGGATCTTGTGAATCATCATTCCGAGGTCCTCGCGATCGAGGGGATCGGCGTAGAGCGCATGACGCCCGAAGGTCAGCGCACGATAGAGGCCGCCGTGCACAGTCACCACGGTCGGAGTGCCGCAGGCCATCGCCTCGATCGCCGTCATGCCGAACGGTTCGTAGCGGCTGGAGAGCACGAAGACGTCGGCGGCGCGAAAGTAGTCGGCCAACTCCTCGTCGGGAATGAACTTGCCGAACCGCACGCGTTCGCCGAGGTGAAGTTCGCCGACGAGGCGCTTGAGCTCCGCCAAGATCACTTGCTCCGCCTCGTTCAGGCGCTCGCCCCCGACCGCGAGGTAGAGAAGGACGTGCGGATTGCGCTCTGCGACCAGCTCGAAAGCCCGGATCAGCAGGTCGTAGCCCTTGTTCCGCGCCAGACGCCCGATCGCCATCACCACCTGTCCGTCGAAGCCGAACTTCTGACGCAGAGCGTTCTCCGTCGATGCCCCGACCGGGAAGAAGCGATTGTCGTCGTAGCCGGGAGGGATCATGCGGCACTTTTCTGGAGGCGCTTCGTATTCTCGCGTGAGCACCTCCATCTGCAGCGGCGTGGTGGCGATCACCATGTTGGCCGAGCTGTAGATCAGCCTTTCGCTGCGGATGCGGCGGGCGAAGTTGTACTGCGTCTCGAACTTCTCTTCGCTGCCCGGATAGTCGCTCTCCATCTGCCGTTTCTTCCAGATTCCGAGTGAGTGCGGGGTGTGCAGATGCGGCGCTCCCAGGACCTCACTCAAGTGCTGCCCGGCGAGGCCGGCATCCCAGTAGTGACTGTCGATGAACTGGTACTTGAGCCCGCGGCTCTGCAGGAAGCGCAGCGCGTTCTCGCTCCACTCTGGCAGTTTCTCGAAGAGATACTCCTTGGGAATGAAGGCCTTGCTGCCGCAAGGGACTCGAATCACCCGCACCTGCTCCGCCACCCGGTCGACCTCCGGCTGATCTTCGAAGCGTCTCGTCCAGATGTCGACTTCGTATCCGAGCTGCGCCAGCTTCTTGGACAGCTCGAGAACGTAGACGACCTGGCCGCCGGTGTCTGCTGCGCCGAGAGGAGGATGCGCCGCCACGTAGCCGTGGGTCGAGACCATCGCGATGCGCGGAAGGGTCGAGGTGCTGTTCATGGGGTCATCGGTCATCGGTCGAGGATCGCCCTCCTGTCTGGCTCAATGGGGTCGGACCCGCGTCATTGCGGCTCCTGCTTCAAGTGAATCGTCCGCGTCGGAAAGGCGAACTCGATGCCTTCGCGGTCGAAGAGGCGCTTCAGCTCGAGATTCAACTGGCGAAAGCTCGCGAGGTACTCCTTGACGTCCGTCGCGCCCCACCAGTGCAACACCAGGATATTCAGCGAAGATGCCTCAAATCTGTTGAAACTGACGATGAGATCGACGGTCCTGGGGTGCGGCCGATAGACCCCGTCGATGATCTCCATCGCACGCTCGACCTTTTCGGCCGGCGTATCGTAGGTAACCCCGATGTTCATCTCGGTCTTGATGCTCGGCCGATGGCTGACGTTCGTCAGGCTCGCGTTCGCCATCGTCCGGTTGGGGACCGTCACGAGGAATCCGTCGAGATTGCGGATACGCGTGCTGCGGAGACCGATCGTTTCGACGGTCCCGTCGATGGCATCGAGCTGGATCCGGTCCCCGACCCGAAAGGGCCGATCGGCAAACAGTGCCACGGCGCCGAAGAGGTTCGCCGGCGTGTCTTGGGCGGCGAGGCCCAAGGCCAACCCGCCGATCGACAGCGAGGCGAGCAGGCCCGTGACGTCCATTCCGACGTTCTGCAGAGTCACGATCGAGGCGACGATGACCACGAAGACCCTGAGGCTCTTGCGAACGACGGGCTGGAGCTGTGCCCCGGCCGTATCCGAGCTCGCGGGCGCGGCGCGGCGCTGCCGCACCTCCACGCCCACATCGACGAATCTGAAGGCCAGGTAGGCGAGCGTGACGCCGACCGCACCCTTGAGCAAGCCAGAGACGAAGCCTGCCGCCCATGCGGGCCAGGACAGGGCCTTCAGCCCCACGTGTAGAAGGGCCACGAAGACTGCGATCTTCAATGGCCGGCGCGAAATCTGGAGCACGGCATCGTCGACCTGTGTCGCACTCTTCGATGCGAGCTTGCGCAGCTGGTTGCGGATCAGCCAATCGACCAAGCGTGCAGCGAGATAGGCCAGGACGATGTAGGCGATTGCGGCCAAGTACTGCCAGGCAGGTATTCCCAGAAGTATGCCTTGCAGCCCCTCGACGCGCTCGAGCCCGAGGCTTCCCGGCCCTGGCCCCGGTTCGATGCCCGCGACGGGCCCCTGGATCGCCGCTCCTGCCGGCTCCGGCGATCCGGCGGGCGACTGAGCGAGCGCCTCCGGGACGCTGAGACTGAGTACTGCGATGAGGTTGAGGATGAGACACGCGTCGAACGCCCGTCGCCCTCCTGGATTCATCGCAGTGACACCTCCGCGTTCCGAATCGGGAATCGCAGGCTCGAAGGCTGCGTCGAGTCCAGACGAACCGACGCCGAGCGTTGCGCTCAGATGGCGGCCCGACCATCTATCTGTCCTCCGGAGAGCGAGCTCTCCGGACCCCTTCGGCCGTCAGTATACCCACACCCACTGCGAAGGCCTCGGCGCCACGGCTCGAACCGATACCATCGGAAGCGGCGCTGGCCATCGGGCGCGATCAGAACTCCCGGCGACGCACTTGCCGCCAGCGGTCAACAAAGGACAGAGTCGCCTGCGGAGCCACTAGCGGATGCCCGACCTACACGCCCTCGTCGTCCTCTTGTTGGCCGGCATCGTGTTTTACCTCTACACGCGCAGCTGGGTTCGCATGGAACTCGTGTCGCTGCTGCTGCTGCTCGCGCTGATGTTGCTGTTTCACCTCTTCCCCTACGCCGGAAGCGGAGCCCGGATCACCGACTCCGAAGTACTTCACGCCTTCGGGCATCCGGCGCTCGTAGCCATCTGCGCGCTGATGATCCTGGGCCGCGGACTAACCATGACTGGCGCGATGGAACCGACCGTCCGCTGGCTCGCGCGCCTGTGGCGTTGGAACCGCAGCCTCGGCCTCCTCGTCACGCTCTCGATCGCCGGTATCGCGAGCGGTGTCATCAACGACACACCAGTCCTGGTGCTCATGCTGCCGATGCTTCTCGGTCTTTCGGAAAGGGTCGGCTACCCGGCCTCGAGGGCCCTCATGCCGGTGAACTTCGCCATTCTCGCCGGCGGGATGCTGACCAGCATCGGCACTTCCACCAATCTGCTCATCCTCTCGATCGCGACCGATCTCGGGATGAAGCCGATGGGCATCTTCGACTTCAGCGCCACGGCGGCCATCGCGTTCGCGGTGGCCCTGCCGTATCTCTGGCTCGTTGCACCGCGTCTGCTTCCCGACAACACCGTCCGGAGCGCCAACGCGCCGAGGGTCTTCGACGGCAGCGTCGTTGTTGCGGCGAAGAATCCCCGATTGGCCGGACGTTCGATCGCCGAGCTGTCGAATGCGTTCGGCCGGGTGGTGCCGGCGACGGGAATCGTTCGCGGCGGTCAAAAGCTGGAACTGGACGCGACGACGAAACTTGTGGCTGACGATGTCGTTCTGTTGCGCGACACGCCGCAGGGATTGCGCGACCTGGCATCGACGTTCCAGGTCACGCTCTTCGATCGCGCCGGCGCCGGTCGACTCATCGACGGGGATATCGCGCGCGAGGACTCCTTGCTCGTCGAGGTCGTGGTCGGCCAGGATTCCCCGCTCGTCGACCGGACCCTGCGCCAGGCGCGCTTTGCGGAGACTCACCACGTCGTCGCCGTCGGGTTGCGGCAGGGCACCGAAGGGTTGCTCGAGGACGGCCGCGGCCTCGGAGAGATTCCGCTCGCCGCAGGCGACGTGCTGCTCCTCCACGGGACGAAGGCCCGGATCGGCGACCTGCGCAAGGCTCCGGGCCTCCTCCTGCTCGACTCCAGCACGACGCTGCCGCGTTCGCCCAAGGCGGCCTGGGCCATCGGCATCATGGCCGGCGTGATCCTCGCGGCGGCCGCCGGTTGGCTGCCGATTCACGTCGCCGCGTTGTTGGGAGTGGTGGCGATGCTGCTGACCCGGTGCGTGGAGTTCGAAGGGCTCGGCCGGGCGCTCAGTCTCTCGGTCGTGCTGCTCGTCGCTTCGAGCCTCGCGTTGGGTCGTGCTCTGGTCGAAACCGGCGCCGCCGCGTGGGTCGCGCAAGGCGTCGCGATGGTCGTGGAGCTGGTTCCGCCGGCCGCGCAGATCGCCGTGTTCATGACCTTCGCCGCGCTGCTCACCAACTTCGTGTCCAACAGCGCCGCCGCCGCGATCGGGACGCCGATCGCCATCGCGACGGCGCAGCAGCTGGGCAGCCCGCTGGAACCTTTCGTGCTCGCGATCCTCTTCGGCGCGAACCTGAGTTACGCGACGCCCATGGCCTACCAGACCAACCTTCTGGTCATGAACGCCGCTGGCTACACCTTTCGCGACTTCCTGCGCGTCGGCACCCCGCTCGTGCTGCTCATGCTGGTGACGCTCTCCATCCTTCTCGCGCGCCGCTATGGGCTCTGATCGGGCTGCTTTTCGTCGCAGCGCCCGACGGCGTTCTCAATCCCTGTTCGGCCGGGCGTAGCGCGGATCCCGGCTGGCGGCATCTTCGGGCGCCGCCACCGCGGGGTTCAACCACTCAATGATCGCCGCATAGCCGCAACTCTCCGGATCGTTCCGGAGATACCCGTGTACGACCGCGATGACGTCGAACTTCTCGCGCAGCTGGAACGAAAGCGTGGGATCCTGGATCTCCCCGCGGACGACGCCTTCCACGTATTCCTCCGGAGAGCGCCGGTCGGCCCATCGATGGTAGCCGCGCAGACGCGCGCCCGCCCGGATGCGGCGCAGGCCGAGGCTTACCGCAATTTCCCGGCGCCCTGCGTAGAGGAGTCTGCCGATCCCACGGCGCTGCATTTCAGGGTCGACCATGACTTCGGCGCCGTAGAGCGTCCTGCCGTTCACGGCGTCGTGGTTGGTGAAATGGCCGTGGTCGGTCCACTCCCGCCACTCGGCGTGGAAGTCATAGTCGTCCCAGCGGACGATCAGCGAAGAGGCCAGGCCGAGCAGCCGACCACTCGCTGCCTCTTCCGCCACGAGTTGTCCCTCGGGAAAGACCGCCAGGTGGCTGGCGAGCTGCTCTTCGGTCCACGGTCGCGACTCCGGATAGACCCTTTCGCACAGCGCGATGACGGCGGCGAAATCCGCGTGCAAGAGCGCCCGCACCCGCGTTCCGCTGCCGGGTGCCGCGGTCAAAGAACCACCTCATCAAGATCGGCGAGCACTTCGGCGGTCGTCTGGCTGTCGCGCAGCGGCAGGACCGTTCCGGTCTGGCGCGACTGGCGCAGGGTCTCCAGGTCGAGCACGCCAATGACCATCATCTCGGAGTTGACCTGACCCTCGGCCAGGATGCCGTCACGGGCGAAGCGGAAGTCCGAAGGGGTGAGGATTGAGGCCTGGCCGTAGTTGAGGGAGACCGCCGGGACCATCGGCAGCGATCCGACGGTGCAGGCGTGAACGACATACATCTGATTCTCGATCGCCCTCGCCTGCGCGCAGTAGCGCACGCGCAGAAATCCGTGGCGATCGTCCGTGCAGCTGGGCACCACGAGAATGTCGCAGCCCCGCCGCGCCGCCGCACGCGCGATCTCCGGGAACTCGACGTCGTAACAAATCGCGACCGCCATGCGCCCGAAGTCGGTTTCGAAGACCCGCAGTCGCCGGCGAGGGGCGACGAACCACTCTTCGGCCTCCCAGCGCGTCATGTGCAGCTTGCCCTGCACACCGCGCTCGCCGGAGCGATTGAAGACATGGCAGTCGTTGTGGAGTTGGCCGTCGTCGCCTCGCCCTGGAATGGAGCCGGAGACGATGTAGACGCCGTACTTTCGCGCCAGGCCGGACATGAGCTCCAGGAAGGCCGCGTCCTGCCCCGCCAGATCGCGGACCTGCTCGCGGATCGGTTTGCGCAGGTCTCCCAGCGTGAGCAGCTGAACCGTGAAGTATTCGGGAAAGACGACCAGCTCGGCCTTGTAGTCAGCCGCCGTCGCAACCAGACCGGAGACCTGATCGGCGAACTGCTGAAAGCTCGCCACCGGCCGGATGAAGTACTGCAGCGCTGCCACTCGCAAGTCGTTTCGCAATCTCGGCTCCTTCCGCACGTATTCCGACCGAGCGCTTGAATCTCCGACGAAACGAAAGACCGCCCGACCCGGGCGGGTCGGGCGTGCGGATCGCCAGAGCCTGCTGCGCAGATGGCGGCCCGACCATCCTGGCTTCCTCCGGCTGGCCTGGCCTGCCGGACCCTTGCGAGTAGCAGTATACCCGGCGGTTTCCGGCGAGCCGGCCGACGCCTGCCTCGCGCCCCCGGAAGCTAGTGCTGGAAGGCGTAAGAGAGCTTGAAGAAGGCCTGGCGGCCGAGGGGCTGGAAGTCGCCGTTCGGATCCTGGGTGCGCTCGTCGCCGACGCCGAGGAAGAAGACGGTCTGCCAGTTGAGCTTGTAGGCGAAGACCGCCGAGCCGGCGAAGTCGCCGCTGGTCGCCGCCACCTCGAAGTCGTAGAGCGCCGGATCGCGGTCGATGGTCTGCCATTCGCCGATCAGCCGCAGCCAGCTCTTGGCATTGAAAGTGCAGACCGCGCGCAGCCGGGCGAGGTCGGCGGTGAAGAGAGTGCCCGCGAGGCCGTGCGCCTCGACGTCGAGTGTCCGGCGGGCCGCCGACAGCCCCAGGGCGAGGTGGTTGGTCGGCTGCAGGTCGGCGGTGAGCGTCGCGCGCCAGCCGTCGGCCGGGCGGTTGTTGGCGAAATCGACGTCGTCGCCGTAGACCGCCTGCAGGGTGACCTGCTGGACGACCTTGCCGGGGCGGATCTCGAAGCGCGGGCGGAACTGGAAGCGCTCGAACTTCACTCCCTCGTTGACCACCTCGTCGAAGCCCAGTTCGAAGCGCACGAAAGAATTCCAGGTTGCATCTATGCCGAAGCCCGGCACGATCTCTTGCGACAGGAGCTCGCCGCCCTGGGTCTCGGCGCGGTCGGCGATGGCGAAGAGACGGAGGCGCGAGACCTTCTTCTCGACCGGACGCCAGGTGCGCCCGCCCTCGGCGTACAGCATGCGGTAGCCGACCTGCGGCACGAAACCGTTGTCGGCGCGGAAGTCGTCCGAGAAGTCCTCGTACTGGCCAAAGAGGTCCCAGGTCTCGGTGGCGTGCTGGGCCCAGAGTTTCGCCGCGTGGCCGGCGAGCTTGCGCCCGTCCCACTCGGCGGCGAGCTCCGGCCGCTCGGGGGTCTCGGTCCAGGAGTAGAGGAACTGGCCGGTCACCGTGTCCTGCGGCGTCGGGCGCCATTCGAAGTCGGGCCCGGCGACCCGGTTCGAGCCGCCACCGTCGCGCCCTGCGATATCGCGGCCGGTGTAGAGGAAGCTCGCGAAGGCCTTCGAGAAGTCGTGGCGCACGCGCCCCACCGAGATCAACGATTCGAAGTCCTGATCGGCGAAAGCGGAGCCCTCGGGACCCGGCAGGATGACCGAGCCGCCACCGTCGTCCTGGCCGACCAGGGCGGTGTACTTGGTCGAGGCGCTTCCGCCGGTGGCGCGCAGGCCGAACGACGGCGCGGTGAAGGTCCGGGTGTAGACCGCCTGGATCGGCGTCGCGAGGAGGTTGACGCCTTCGAGGAAGAACGGCCGCTTCTCCTCGAAAAAGAGCGCGAAGCGTTCGTTGGCCGAGATCTGGCCGGCGTCCGATTCGATCTGCGAGAAGTCGGGATTCACCGTGGCGTCGATGGCGGTCGACGGATTCGGGATCCACTTGGCGTCGACGCCGCCGTCGAACTGGGCAGCCCCCCAGGCGAGGGGACTGCCGAGTCCACCGCGCGGCGCCGCCGCCTGGTTGGCCGAGACGTAGGGGGCGACGACGTAGTGCGCGCCGGCCGCGAGCCCGGCGAGACCGACCAGCGGGCGCGCGTTGCAGATGAAGCAGTTGGAGCCGCGCGGCAGCCGCGAGGTGAACATCTGGTAACGGAAGTCGCGCGGCCGGTTGCGGTAGAGCAGGATCCCCCACTGCGCCGGATCGGGATCGGTGTAGCGCAGTGAGGAGAAGGGGATGCGGATCTCGAGCACCCAGCCGGTGGCGGTGATCCTGGCGGCGCTGTCCCAGAAGTAGTCGGGCGAGTCGTCCTCGCCCGAGGCGTCGTTGGAGAGCGCGTCGTACTGGATGCCGCGGGCATTGGCGAGGAACATCTGCGCGGTATGGCCGTCGTTCTGCGAGTCGACGATGACGCCGCCGTAATCGGTGTAGGAGCGCACGTTGTCGCGGTCGCCGAGCGGCGCCCGGATC
>Ga0138256_10001842_pt1 | contig 22782 bp, 22 predicted proteins | sample KNB2016incub_MG_FD_105486 | JGI IMG/M metagenome (GOLD analysis project Ga0138256, IMG submission 105486) | Active sludge microbial communities from wastewater in Klosterneuburg, Austria - KNB2014incub_MG | ecosystem: Engineered > WWTP > Activated sludge > Unclassified | place: Austria... | reverse complement strand
GCAGCGCTATCTGCACTGGCTGTTCAGCATGCTCAAGGGCGACTGGGGCTTTTCCTTCGTCTCGCGCATCGACGTCGACACGCTGATCGGACAGCGCATCCCGGTCACGCTGGCCGTCATCGGCGCCTCGCAGCTGCTGGCGTTGGCCATCGCGCTGCCGGTGGGCGTGCTGGCCGCTGTCAAGCCCTATTCCTGGTTCGATCGCATTGCCAGCATCCTGGCCTTCATCGGCTTCTCGTTGCCAACCTTCTTCACCGGCATCCTGTTCATCCTGCTGTTCTCGATCCACCTGGGCTGGCTGCCCTTCGTCTTTCGCGCCGACATCAGCGAGACCGGCTGGGCCTGGTGGTGGGAGCACCTCAAGCAGAGCATCATGCCGGTGATGGTGCTGGGCCTGTTCCAGGGTGCCAGCTGGATGCGCTATGTGCGCTCGTCGGTGCTCGACGTGGTGCGGCTCGATTACGTCACCACTGCGCGCAGCAAGGGGCTGGCCGAACGCGTGGTGATCACCAAGCACATCGTGCGCAATGCGCTGATCCCGGTGGTCACGCTGGTGGCGCTGCAGATGCCCACCATCTTCGGCGGCGCCATCGTCACCGAGCAGATCTTCCGCATCCCGGGCATCGGCTCGCTGCTGATCGATGCCATCTTGCGCAACGACACGCCGGTGATCATGGCCGTCACCTTCGTGCTCAGCGGCCTGGTCATCCTCTTCAACCTGATTGCCGACGTGATCTATGGCTGGCTCGACCCCCGCATCAGCTACCGGTAGCGCGATGGCCGCTGCGCAGATGCGCAGCCTGTCACCCTGGGCCGAGGCCTGGCGGCGCTTCAAGCGCCACCGCATGGCCTACGTCAGCCTGTGGGTGCTGGCCATGCTGGCGCTGGCGGTGCTGCTCGGGCCGCTGCTCTACAAGGTCGGCATCAACGACATCGACTTCAAGGCCCGGCTGGCCACGCCGTCGGCCGCCCACCTGATGGGCACCGACGACCTTGGTCGTGACCTGCTGGCGCGCATGCTGTACGGCGGCCGCATCTCGCTGGCCGTGGGGCTGGCGGCGATGTCGATGGCGCTGACCGTCGGTGTGCTCATCGGCGCCATCGCCGGCATCTCGGGCGGCTGGGTCGACGCCGCGCTGATGTGGGTCACCGACCTGTTCCTGAGCCTGCCGCAGTTGCCGCTGCTGCTGCTGCTGATCTTCCTGTTCCGCGAGACGCTCAAGCAGATGTTCGGCCTGGAGGTCGGCATGTTCCTGCTCATCGTCACGGTGATCGGCGGCTTTCGCTGGATGCCGGTGGCGCGGCTGGTGCGGGCGCAGTTCTTCTCGCTGCGCGAGAAGGAATTCGTCGAGGCCGCGCGCGCCCTGGGCGCCAGCGTGCCGCGGCAGGTGGTGCGCCACATCCTGCCCAACAGCCTGGGCCCGGTGATCGTGGCCGGCACCATCGACGTGGCCGCGGCCATCATCGCCGAGAGCACGCTGAGCTTCCTCGGCCTGGGCTTTCCGCCCGACATCCCGACCTGGGGCCGCATCCTGTACGACAGCCGCGACTTCATGGACATCGCCAGCCATTGGGCGATGTTCCCGGGCCTGGCCATCTCCGTCACGGTGCTGACCATCAACTACGTCGGCGACGGCCTGCGCGACGCGCTGGACCCACGACGCGTGCTCTGACCATGCCCCTGCTCGAGATCAAGGGTCTGAAGACCCACTTCAAGACCGACGACGGCTGGCTGCATGCGGTCGACGGCGTGGACCTGGCCATCGACGCCGGCCAGACCGTGTGCGTGGTCGGTGAATCGGGCTGCGGCAAGAGCGTCACCGCCAAGACGGTGTTGAAGCTGATCGACATGCCGCCGGGCAAGATCGTCGCCGGCCAGGTGCTGTGGCAGGGCCGCGACCTGGTGCCGCTGCGCGCCGAAGAGATGCGCAAGATCCGGGCCAAGGAAATCGCGATCATCTTCCAGGAGCCGATGACCAGCCTGAATCCGGTGTACACGGTGGGCGAGCAGATCGCCGAAAGCGTGCGCCTGCACGAAGGGCTGTCCAGGGCCGAGGCGATGAACCGCGCGGTCGAGATGCTCAAGCTGGTCAACATCCCCACGCCCGAGCGTCGCATCAAGGACTACCCGCACCAGTTCAGCGGCGGCATGCGCCAGCGCGTGATGATCGCCATTGCACTGGCCTGCAACCCCAAGCTGCTGATCGCCGACGAGCCCACGACGGCGCTTGACGTCACCATCCAGGCGCAGATCCTCGACCTGATGCAGGAACTGAAAGACCGCCTGGGCATGGCGGTGATGCTGATCACGCACGCGATGGGCGTGGTCGCCGAGGTGGCGCAGAAGGTGGTGGTGATGTACGCCGGCCAGGTGATCGAAGAGGCACCAGTGGGTGATCTGTTCCAACATCCCAGACACCCCTACACGCAGGGCCTGATCCGCTCGATCCCGCGCATCGATCTGGCTGCCACGCACAAGCTGCGGCTTGAGGCCATCCCCGGCACCGTTCCCAAGCTCATCGAGCCGCGCGCAGGCTGCCGCTTCGCCGACCGCTGCAAGTTCGTGCAGGCCGAATGCCGCGCCGCCACCCCGCCCCTGCGCGACTTCACGCCCGGACACAAGGTCGCCTGCTTTCTGGCCGAGACCATCCAATGACCGCGCCGCTGCTGCAAGTCAAGAATCTGGTCAAGCAGTTCCCGATCAAGGGCGGCTTGCTGCAGCGCGTGGTCGACCGCGTGCATGCGATCGATGGCGTCAGCTTCGACCTGGCAGCCGGCGAGACGCTGGGCGTGGTCGGCGAGTCGGGCTGCGGCAAGAGCACCACCGGACGCTGCATCCTGCGCCTGCTCGAGCCGACCTCGGGCGAGGTGCTGTTCAACGGGCAGAACGTCACCACCGCCAGCAAGACCGAATTGCGCGCGCTGGCGCGTGACATGCAGATCATCTTTCAAGACCCCTACGCCAGCCTGAACCCGCGCATGACGGTGGGCGCCATCATCGGCGAGGCGCTGACCATCCACAAGTTGACACCCACGCGCGACGCCTACGAGGCGCGCATCGTGCAGCTGCTGGAAACGGTGGGCCTGAGTGCCGATCACATGCGGCGTTATCCCCACGAGTTTTCGGGTGGCCAGCGCCAGCGCATCGGCATTGCGCGCGCGCTGGCGGTGTCACCCAAGCTGGTGATCTGCGACGAGGCCGTGAGCGCGCTCGACGTGTCGATCCAGGCGCAGGTGATCAACCTGCTGGAAGACCTGCAGCAGCAGTTCGATCTGACCTACATCTTCATCGCACACGACCTGTCGGTCGTGGAGCACATCAGCGACCGCGTGGCGGTGATGTACCTGGGCCGCATCGTCGAGATCGCGCCCGCCCATGCGCTGTACAGCAACCCGCGGCACCCCTACACCGAGGCGCTGCTGTCGGCGGTGCCGATCCCCGACCCCAAGGTCAAGCGTCGGCGCATCCGGCTGCAGGGCGACGTGCCCAGCCCGATCCGCCCGCCGCCAGGTTGCCACTTCCACACCCGCTGCCCGATCGCGCAGAAAGGGCTGTGTGACATCGAGGTGCCTGTACTGAAGACCGTCGGCGAAGGTCATCAGGTGGCCTGCCACCTGCGCAGCTGAGCACCCGGCGACGGCGCGCCTCAGGCTGCCGGCTCGCGCAGGAAGATCTCGACGCGACGGTTCTTCGAGCGGCCGGCTTCGCTGCCGTTGTCGGCCACCGGTTCACGCTCGCCACGACCTTCGGTCTGGATGCGGGCTGCAGCCACGCCACGCGCGATCAGATGGTCACGAACCGCCTGCGCACGCGCCACCGACAGCGGGTTGTTGATGGCATCTGACCCGGTGCTGTCGGTGTGACCGATGATGGACACCAGCGCCTTGGGGTCGTCTTTCAGGCTGGCGGCAAAGGGGTCGAGCACGGCCAGCATCGGCGGCTTCAGCGCCGAACTGCCGGTGTCGAACGAGACGTCACTGGGCACGTTGACCTTCAGCTGGTTGTCGGCCGTGCGGCTGACGTCAACGCCGGTGCCGCGCGTGGCCTGTTCCATGGCCTGTCGGCGGTCTTCCTGCCTCTTCGACCACAGGTTGCCGACCACGGCGCCCACTGCACCGCCAAGGACTGCGCCCGTGCCGGCCTTGCCGCCGGTGGCCGACCCCAGCACCGCACCCACACCGGCACCGACACCGGCACCGACGGCGGTGCCCTTCTGCCGTTCACTCATGTTCTCGCAACCCGAAAGCAGCAAGGCGCCAGCAGCGAGTGCCACCAGGGCGGGCCGAAAATGGGTTCTGGTCATTGTTTTCTCCTGGGTTCAAGGCAAAGGGCGGGCAGCGCAGTTCTTGCGCGCTGCCCTGGAACTGATCAATTGTTGCCCAATTGGTTCAGCCGACCCCTACCCGGGCGTGCGGACCTGGTCTGGGCGAGCGGCGCCCGTTGCGGCCAGGGCAGGTCGCAGAGGCTTGATGCCGGACACATTGGATGAAATCCCGATTGACCCGCGGACCCTCCAGATCGACCATCCAATCACCATACTGCACTGCACCATGAGCAGTTCAACCCACGCCGAGGATCCATCGATGCCATCACGCCTGTTTGCCCGCCCCGGGCGCCGAATCGTCACCGTTGCCATGCTGGCTGCCGGCCTGATCGCGGGCGCTGGTTCGGTCTGGGCCAGCAAGAGCGACAACACGGTGCGATTCGCCTACGACCAGGCGCCTGAGAGCGTGGACCCGTACTTCAACAACGTGCGCATCGGCGTGATCATCGGCGCCAACGTGTGGGACACGCTGGTCTATCGCGATTCCATAACCAACGAATACAAGGGCAATCTGGCCAAGAGCTGGAAGCAGATCGACGAACGCACGATCGAGTTCGACTTGCGCGAAGGGGTCAAATTCCACAACGGCGAGGAGTTCGACGCCGACTCGGTGGTGTACACGCTGAACTTCGTCGCCGACCCGGCCAACAAGGTCACCACCCAGGCCAACGTCAACTGGATCGAGAAGGCCGTCAAGGTCTCCAAGTACAAGGTGCGCGTGATCACCAAGAAGGTGTTTCCGGCCGCCATCGAGTACCTCGCCGGCCCGGTGGTGATGCACCCGGCCAAGTACTATGCCGAAGTCGGCCCCAAGGGCATGAACGCCAAGCCGGTGGGCACCGGGCCGTTCAAGGTGACGCAATACACGCCGGGCAAGTCGATCAGGCTGGAACGCAACGCCGACTACTTCAAAGACTCGCCCAAGGGAACACCGAAGATCGCCAAGCTTGAGATCCGGTTCATCCCCGACCGCCAGACGCAGATGGCCGAAGCACTGGCCGGTGGCACTGATTTCATCATGCACGTGCCCAAGGACCAGGCCGAGCAAGCGGCCAAGGTTCCGCATCTGCAGGTGGTCAGCGGCGAGACCATGCGCATCGTCTTCATGCAGTTCGATACGCTTGAGGCCACGCCCACGGCGGCGCTGAAGGACATTCGTGTGCGCAAGGCCATCTCGCACGCCATCAACCGCGAAGCCATCGTCAAGAACATCGTCGGCGCCGGCTCGCGAGTGTTGAACACGCAGTGCTTTCCGTCGCAATTCGGCTGTACCGACGAAGGCGCGCCGCGTTACGCCTACGACCCCGCACTGGCCAAGAAGCTGCTTGCCGAGGCCGGTTATGCAAACGGCTTCGACACCGAGCTGTACGCCTATCGCGAGCGCAATCAGACCGAGGCGATGATCAATGATCTGAAGGCGGTGGGCATCCGCGCCAAGCTCAACTTCTCGCAGTACGCTGCCATGCGTGACGCGGTGCGCTCGAACAAGGCGCCGATGACGCACCAGACCTGGGGCTCGTTCTCGGTCAACGACGTCTCGGCCAGCACGCCGGTGTATTTCACCTTCGAAGCCGACGACGTGACCCACGACGCTGCAGTGCGCGACATGCTGCTCAAGGGCAACAACTCGGTCGACCCAGCGGTGCGCAAGCAGGCTTACCAACAGGCCCTCAAGCACATCGCCGACAACGCCTATTCATTGCCGCTGTGGTCTCTGCCGGTGTACTACGTGGCCAGCAAGGAACTGAGCTTCTCAGCCTACCCCGACGAAATGGTGCGCTTCTGGGAGATGAGCTGGAAGTGATGCGCGCGGCGCCGCGATGCACATCTACATGCTCAAACGGCTGGGGCTGGCGGTACTCGTCGCCCTGGCCGTTTCGATGATCGCCTTCGGGTTGCTGCGCCTGTCGGGCGACCCGGCGATCGCCATCGCCGGCGAGGGCGCGACCCAGGCCGATATCGTGCTGGTGCGCCAGACCTACGGCTTCGACCGTCCCTTGCCGGTGCAGTACGCCGAATGGCTGGGCCGCACCTTGCGCGGCGACCTGGGCGAGTCGATCTATTTCAAGACGCCCGCGGCGCCATTGATCCTGTCCAAGCTGCAGACCACGCTGGTGCTGGGCCTGCTCTCACTGGCCTTCGCACTGGTGATTTCGGTTCCGCTGGGGGTGCTGGCGGCACTCTATCGCAACAGCTGGATCGACCGGCTGTGCCTGGGGTTGGCGGTGATCGGCCAGGCGCTGCCCAACTTCTTCTTCGCGCTGCTGCTGATCATGCTGTTCTCGATCGTGCTGCACTGGCTGCCGGTATCGGGCAGCGACAGCTGGCAACACTTCATCATGCCGACCGTGGCGCTGGGTTACTACGCGGCGCCGGCCTTCATGCGGCTGATCCGTGCCGGCATGATCGAAGTGCTCGATGCCGACTACATCCGCACCGCGCGCGCCAAGGGCCTGCCGGCCAGCACGGTGATCTTCAAGCATGCGCTGCGCAATGCGGTGGTGCCGGTGGTCGCGCTTACCGCTGTGCAGCTGGGTTATCTGCTGGGTGGCTCGGTGGTTGTCGAAACCATCTTCGCGCTCGACGGGCTGGGCTATCTGGCCTATCAGAGCATCACCTTCAAGGACTTTCCCGTCATGCAGAGCATCGTGTTGCTGCTGTCGGTCATCTACGTGGTGCTGACGCTGGCCTCCGATGTGGCCAACGCCTGGCTGGACCCGCGCATCCGCGTGGCATGAGAGCCTGAACCATGGCTGCACTTGCCCAGCCTGCCGGCTCGCCACTGCAGCTGATACCGACCCGCAGCGTGTGGCAGCGCATCTGGCGCAACAAGGCTGTTGTCGTCGGCGGCGGCCTGCTGCTGCTGATGGTGCTGGTGGCGCTGCTCGCGCCATGGTTGTCGCCGCACGATCCGTACGCGCAGGACCTGGCGCAACGCACCGTGCCGCCCGTGTGGTACAGCGCCGGCAGCTGGCTGCACCCGCTGGGCACGGATCCGTTGGGGCGCGACTATCTGTCGCGCCTGCTCTTCGGCGCGCGCATCTCGCTGCTGATCGGTGTTTCAGTGGCGATCATCTCTGGTTTGATCGGCACGACGATGGGCATGCTCGCTGGCTATTTCGGCGGCAAGGCCGATCTGGTGGTCAGCTTTCTGGTCACCACCCGACTGTCGATGCCGGTCATCCTGGTGGCGCTGGCTACCGTGGCACTGATCGGCGGCTCGTTGTGGGTGGTGATCCTGGTGCTGGGTCTTCTGAAATGGGATCGCTTTGCGGTGGTGATGCGAAGTGCCACGCAACAGGTCCGTTCGCTCGACTATGTTGCCGCCGCGCAGTCCGCGGGCGCGTCGACGACGCGCATCTTGCTCGGTGAAGTACTGCCCAACGTGTTGCCGCACCTGATCGTCGTGGCCACGCTGGAGGCGGCCAGCGCCATCCTGCTCGAGGCGGCGTTGTCGTTTCTGGGGCTGGGTGTGCAGCCCCCGCTGCCGTCGTGGGGGCTGATGATCTCCGAGGCCAAGGCCTACATGTTCTTCTCGTTCTGGCTGATCGCCATTCCCGGTAGCGCGCTGGCGGTGCTGATCTTCGCCATCAATCTGGCCGGCGACGGCCTGCGCGACCTGCTGGCGCCGGAAGGAAGGGCCTGAGGTGGCGCACGACCGTGTGCCGCAAACCGGTGATGTGGTGCTCGATGTGCGCGGCCTGAGCGTCGACATCGCCACACCCGCCGGCGCGCTGCATGCGGTGCGCGACGTCAGTTTCCAGGTGCGGCGAGGTGAAACGCTGTGCATCGTGGGCGAATCGGGCTGCGGAAAGTCGATGACATCGCTGGCGCTCATGAGCCTGTTGCCGCGTGCCGCAACGCGCCGCGTCGGCACACTGGCGCTGCTCGGCGAGGATCTGGCGACTGCCACCCGCAGGCGAATCAATGCGCTGCGCGGCGACCGCATGGCAATGATCTTCCAGGAGCCGATGACGGCGCTGAACCCGGCCTACACGATCGGCGACCAGCTGATGGAGCCGCTTCGTCATCACCGAGGCGCCACGCCGATGCAGGCGCGAAAGCGCGCCATCGAATTGCTTGGCAAGGTCGGCATCGCCGCGGCCGGCGAACGCCTGGGCCAATACCCGCACCAGCTGTCGGGCGGCCTGCGTCAGCGCGTGATGATCGCAATGGCCCTGATGTGTGCACCCGAGCTGCTGATTGCCGATGAGCCGAGCACCGCGCTCGACGTCACCATCCAGGCGCAGATCCTGCGGCTGTTGGCCGACCTGCAACAGGAACTGGGCATCGCAATGATGCTGATCACGCATGATCTCGGCGTGGTGGCGCGCATCGCCCACCGCGTGGCGGTGATGTACGCCGGCGAGATCGTCGAGGAAGGCACCGCCGAGGAACTGTTCGCCTCGCCTCGGCATCCCTACACTCAGGGACTGTTGAGTTGCATTCCGGTGCCGGGCCGCACCGCCCCGGGTGGCCAGCTCGGCACGATCGCCGGCACGGTGCCGTCGTTGATCGGCGAGGTTCACGGTTGCGGCTTTCGCGAGCGCTGTCCACATGCCCAGCCGCAATGCGCGCAGACGGTGCCTCAGCACCACGTGGCGCAACACGCCTGGCGCTGCATCCTCGAAGCATTGCCCGCATGAACACCGCTGACCTGCCCGATGGCAACGCCGACGACGATGCAGGCGCCATGCTGATGCAGGCGCACGCGCTGACGCGCGACTTCACGGTGCGTGCCGGCCTGTTCCAGCCCAGGCGCACGCTGCATGCTGTGAATGGCATCAGCCTGGCACTGTCGCGTGGCGACGTGCTGGGCATCGTCGGCGAGTCGGGTTGCGGCAAGTCCACGCTGGCACGGCTGCTGCTCGGGCTGTTGCCGCCGAGCAGCGGACACATCACGCTGGCTGGTACCGATCTGCGTCAGCTCGACCGCAAGGCGGTGGCGCGCCGCGTGCAGCCGGTTTTCCAGGACCCCTACTCGTCGCTCAATCCGCGCCGCGGCATTGCCTCGATCGTGTCGCTGCCGCTGGAAGTGCACGGCCTGGGTGATGGGGCCGAGCGTCGTCGACAGTCGATCGCGATGCTCGAGCGCGTCGGCTTGCCCGCACGTTATGCCGACCATACCCCGGGTCAGTTGTCGGGTGGACAGCGCCAGCGCGTGGCCATCGCCCGCGCCTTGGTGATGCGCCCCGAGATCGTGATCTGCGACGAACCCACATCCGCACTCGACGTGTCGGTGCAGGCGCAGATCCTCAATCTGCTGATGGACCTGCGGCGCGAGTTCGGTCTGACCTATGTCTTCATCAGCCACAACCTGGCGGTGGTGGAACACATCGCGACCGAGGTGGCGGTGATGTATCTGGGCCAGGTGGTCGAACAAGCGACCACAGCAGCCTTGTTTCGCGCACCGCGCCACCCTTATACCCAGGCACTGCTGAAATCGGTGCTGACGCCGGTGCCGGGGCTGGGTGTGCCCGATACCGGATTGGGTCTGGCTTTTCCGGATCCTCTCAACCCGCCCAGCGGCTGCCCGTTCCACCCGCGCTGCGCGCAACGCCTGCCGCACTGCGACAGCATCGCGCCGGTACTGACACACGGGCCACAAGGTTCGGTTGCCTGCCACCTGACGACGATCGCCATCAAGCCCGAGCCGGAATTCACCGTCCATTGAACCAACTTCATTTCAAACCAGGAGCGCCATGACCCGGTCAGCCGCCATCACCCGCGCCCATCAGCAGTTCGACTCAGGCGAGTTTCGCGCCACGCTGGCGCGGCGCATTGCCGTGCCGACCGAAAGCCAGAATCCGGATCGCGCCCAAGTGCTCGTGGCCTATCTGTCCAATGAGATGCAGCCGGCGTTCGAGACCATGGGTTTTGAATGCCAGATCCTGACCCATCCACGTGCCAAGGCGCCGTTCCTCTTTGCGCAACGCATCGAGGACCCGGCGCTGCCCACGGTGTTCGGCTACGGGCATGGTGACGTCATCCGCGGCCTGGAGCCCGAATGGAAATCGGGCCTGTCACCCTGGCAGCTCACTGAGCTTGACGGGCGCTGGTACGGCCGCGGCATCGCCGACAACAAGGGCCAGCACACGGTCAACATGCAGGCGATGGCCAACGTGCTGGCGCAGCGTGGCCGCCTGGGCTTCAATGCCAAGTACCTGATCGAGATGGGTGAGGAAACCGGCTCGGCAGGCCTGCGCGAACTGTGCAGCGAACACCGCGAACGGTTCGCGGCCGACCTGCTGGTGGCATCCGACGGCCCGCGCCTGCGCGCCGAGCGTCCGACGATCTTTCTCGGCTCGCGCGGCAGCTTCAATTTCGACCTCAGCATCGAAGCACGTACCGGCGGTCACCATTCGGGCAACTGGGGTGGCCTGATCTCCAACCCCGGCATCCAGCTGGCACATGCGATCGCCAGCGTCGTTTCATCGAGCGGACAGATCCGCATTCCCGAGTGGGTGCCCGCCGAATTGCCGGCGTCGGTGCGCCGTGCGCTCGCCGACTGCGAAGTCGACGGCGGCGCCGACGGCCCTCAAATCGAACCCTGGTGGGGTGAGCCCGGCCTGTCACCCGCCGAGCGTGTCTTCGGCTGGTGTTCGTTCGAAGTGCTGGCTTTCAAGACCGGCAACCCCGACACACCTGTCAACGCGATACCGCCGCGCGCATGGGCACGCTGCCAGTTGCGCTTCGTGGTCGGCATCGACGACAGCCAGATCCTGCCTGCGCTGCGCCGCCATCTCGACCGCCAGGGCTTCACGATGGTCAAGGTGGTTGCGACCCGCGAAGAAATGTTCCACGCCACCCGCATCGACCCCGAGGACCCATGGGTGCTGTGGGCAGCGCGGTCCATCGCCCGTACCAGCGGCAAGAAGCCCGCGGTACTGCCCAACCTGGGCGGCTCGCTGCCCAACGACATCTTCACCGACGTGCTGGGCCTGCGCACGGTGTGGGTGCCGCATTCCTACCCCGGCTGCTCACAACATGCGCCGAACGAACACCTGCCACCGGAGCTGCTGCGCGAGGCCCTCGGCATCATGACCGGCCTGTATTGGGACATGGGCGCGGGAGACGCGCCATGAACGGCGACCGCTACGCGTGCTACTGCAAACTCGGCGACCTGCTCGGTGCCGGTGATTTTCTGCGTCAGACGCGCCATCGATTGCACCAGCACCCCGAGTTGTCGTTCGAAGAAGCGGCTACCTCAAGCCTGGTGGCCGACAAGCTGGGCGAATGGGGCTACCAGGTCACCCGCGGCGTAGGCGGCCACGGCGTGGTCGGCACGCTGAAAGCCGGCGCAGGCACGCGCAGCGTGGCCGTGCGCGCCGACATGGACGCGCTGCCGATCAGCGAAGAAACCGGCAAGCCGCACGCCAGCCAGGTGGCCGGTGTGATGCACGCCTGTGGCCACGACGGCCACACCACCATGCTGCTCGGCGCGGCGCAGCAGCTGGCGCGCACACGGCAGTTCTCCGGGACGGTGCATCTGGTGTTCCAGCCCGCTGAAGAGGCCGGCAAGAACAGCGGCGCGCAACGCATGCTGGCCGACGGGTTGTTCGAGCGTTTTCCGTGCGACGCGATCTTCGGCCTGCACAACCACCCGGGTTATCCGGCCGGCAGCTTCATGTTCGGCGCCGGCGCCTTCATGTCGGCGTCCGACACGGCACGCATCGTGGTCCACGGCCGCGGCGGGCACGCTGCACGGCCCCACCTGGCTGTCGACCCGGTGATGATCACCGGCAGCCTGATCATGGCGCTGCAGACCGTCGTCTCGCGCAACATCGACCCTACCCAGACGGCCGTGGTCACGATCGGCACGCTGCACGCGGGTATCGCGGCCAACGTCATCCCCGAGTCGGCGACCTTGGCGCTGAGCATCCGCTCGTTCGACCCAGCAGTGCGCAAGCTGCTCGAGCAGCGGATCAAGGACCTCGTGACCGACCATGTGCGCGGCTATGGTGGCAGCGTGGAGATCGACTATCAGCGCGGCTACCCGGTGCTGGTCAACAGCGCGGCCGAGACCGAACTGGCACGCCAGGTGGCCGAAGAGTTGGTCGGCGCAGACCGGGTCATTGCACCTTTCGGCCCTGTCACCGGCAGCGAAGACTTCGCCTACTACCTGCAGCACAAGCCCGGTTGTTTCCTGCGCATGGGCAATGGCGAGAATTGTCCGATGCTGCACAACGCGAGCTACGACTTCGATGATCGCAACCTCACCGTCGGTGCCGCCTATTGGACACGCCTGGTGGAGCGTTACCTCGATCAGACGGAAGCACCCAGCTCGATATCCGCATCGTGATCTGCGGCGGCCACCTGCCGCTATTTTTGAAACCGGATTGACCGTGCAGCGAAGCGTGTACGCTGGGCTCAAGCATGCGATGCATTGACGCAGTTCGCGGCGCCTCTTGATCGGGTTCGATGGGCGAAGGGCCTCCTCATACCCGGCGTCAAACCCGCATCGCTGCAGGCATTGGCATTGGCATTCGTACTGGCCCTCGACGTACGGTGCCGTCAGCAGTTGACACGCGCAGAGCCTTCGTCAAGCGACCGGCGCCCGTGCCTCATCATCGGCCGGATGACAGTCAACCCGCTGCAAGGCGTGCTGATGGTGCTGCTGGCCGCCGTGTGCTGGGGCACCACCGGCACGGCGCAGAGCTTTGTGCCGCCCTCGCTGCCCGCGTACTGGGTCGGCGCGCTGCGCCTGGCGGTGTCGGCGCTGTTCTTCATTGCCTTGCTGGCCTGGCGCGGGCCGCCGCGGCGGCCGCATCTGGCCTGGCCGCCGGTGCTGTTGGCCGCGGTCGCGATGGCGGCCTACAACCTGGCCTTCTTTGCCGGCGTGCGCACCAGCGGCGTTGCGGTGGGCACCGCAGTGGCGGTGGGCAGCGGGCCGATCTGGGCCGGCCTGCTGCAGGCCTTGCGCGGGCAGCGACCGGCGGCGCGCTGGTGGGCCGGCACCGGCCTGGCCGTGCTGGGCGGCGTGCTGATGGTCGGCGCCGGTGCGGGGCCGAGCCAGCAGGCGCCGACGGTGGTTGGTCTGCTGCTGTGCCTGAGTGCCGGGCTGTCGTACGCCATCTACGCGCTCGTCAACCAGCAGCTGGTGGTGGCCGCCGATCCGGCCTGGGCGACCGGTGCCGTGTTTTCGCTGGCGGCACTGATCGCGCTGCCGGCGGCCTGGGCCATCGCGGGGTCAGTCGCCCTGACGGCTCAGGATGTGCTGATCGTCTCCTACATGGGCGTGGTAGCCACCGGTGTCGCCTACCTGCTGTTCAGCCACGCCCTGCGCCACATCTCGGCAGCTACCGGCGTGACGCTGGCGCTGGCCGAACCGGTCACTGCCTTCGTGCTGGCGGTGCTGGTGGTCGGCGAACGCCCGGGCTGGTGGGCCGCCGCCGGTGGCCTGCTGGTGCTGGGCGGGCTGCTGCTGGTGGTATGGGCCGAGCTGCGAATGCGCCGCAGGGCTTGATCGGCTGCTGGCATGGGCGGCTGTTCGTACGGCCGCGCATGATCAGCTGCCCTGGCGCGCCGCCCAGGCGACGAACAACCGGTGCAGCTGTTCCAGCCCATCGGTCAGCGCCGCCGGGCCGGGCTGCAGGATGTCGCAGCTCTTGATCTCATGCAGCTCGCCGTTCTTCACCGCCGGCAGCTCGGCCCAGCCGGGACGCGCGGCGACCTTCTCGGGCCTGAACTTCTTGCCGCACCAAGAGCCAACGATCAGATCCGGCAGGCGCCGCGCCGGTTCCAGCGCGTCGGCGATCACGCGGTTGCGGCCCATGGCCTGCACGGCCAGTTCGGGGAACACGTCGTCGCCTCCGGCGATGCCGACCAACTGCGACACCCACTGGATGGCGCTGATCATGGGATCGTCCCATTCCTCGAAGTACACGCGCGGCCGGCAAGCCCAGCCAGCGGCCACCGCCGCGATCTCGGCCTGCCGCTGTCGGCAGCTTGCCAGCCAGGTCTCGGCCTGGTGCTGCGCACCGATCAAGGATGCCACCATGCGCAGGGTGTCGAAGATCTGGTCGACGCTGCGCTGGTTGGTCACCAGCACATTGAGGCCGGCGCGGATGAGCTGGTCGGCCAGCGCCGCCTGCATGTCGGAGAATCCGATCACCAGGTCGGGCTGCAGCGCCACGATGCGGTCGATCTTGCCGTCCAGAAAGGCCGACACACGGGGCTTCTCCTGGCGCGCCCGGCGCGGCCGCACCGTGTAGCCGCTGATGCCGACGATGCGGTCCTGCTCACCCAGCAGGTAAAGCCATTCGGTGGTCTCTTCGGTCAGGCAGACGATGCGTTGCGGGCCCATCGCTGGACTCTACAGGCCAGGCATGGGACAGCGAAGGGCCGAGGGCGCAGCGACTGAGCCTCGTCGAGCCTGCAGGACCCCCCGCCTATAATCGCTGTTTACCACCCTGGCAGTTGCACGCGCCACCCTGGTGCCGATGTTCTGCCGTCCCACATGACCAAGTTCGTCTTCGTCACCGGCGGTGTCGTGTCCTCGCTGGGCAAGGGCATCGCAGCGGCGTCGCTTGCGGCCATTCTCGAGTCGCGCGGCCTCAAGGTCACCCTGATCAAGCTCGACCCCTACCTCAATGTCGACCCGGGCACGATGAGCCCGTTCCAGCACGGTGAGGTCTTCGTCACCGACGACGGCGCCGAGACCGACCTCGACCTCGGCCATTACGAGCGCTTCATCACCACGCGGATGAAGAAGAGCAACAACTTCACCACCGGCCAGATCTACAAGAGCGTGCTCGAGAAAGAGCGCCGCGGCGACTATCTGGGCAAGACCGTGCAGGTGATCCCGCACGTCACCAACGAGATCCAGGATTTCATCCGCCGCGGTGCGGCCGACGTCGACGTGGCCATTGCCGAGATCGGTGGCACGGTGGGCGACATCGAAAGCCTGCCCTTCCTCGAGGCCGTGCGCCAGATGAGCCTGAAGCTGGGCCCGGCCAATGCCGCCTTCGTGCACCTGACCTACGTGCCCTGGATCGCCGCCGCCGGCGAGCTGAAGACCAAGCCCACTCAGCACACGGTGCAGAAATTGCGCGAGATCGGCGTGCAACCCGACGCGCTGCTGTGCCGCGCCGACCGCGAGATCCCCGACGACGAGCGCGAGAAGATCAGCCTGTTCACCAACGTGCCGCTGCACGGCGTGATCTCGATGCCCGACGTTGACTCGATCTACAAGGTGCCGCGCATGCTGCACGAACAGGGCCTGGACGAGCTGGTGTGCATGAAGCTGCAACTGCTGACGCGCCCGGCCGACCTGCGCCGCTGGGACACCCTGGTACACGAGGTCGCGCACCCGCAGAGCACGGTGACGATCGGCATGTGCGGCAAGTACACCGATCTGTCGGACTCGTACAAGTCGCTCAACGAGGCGCTGCGCCACGCCGGCATCCACAACCATGTCAGGGTGGTCATCGACTACATCGACGCCGAGACCCTGACGCCGGGCAACACGCAGCAACTGGCGCACCTGGACGCGATCCTGGTGCCCGGCGGCTTCGGCAAGCGCGGCATCGAAGGCAAGATCGTCGCCGCGCAATACGCACGCGAACACCGGATACCTTACCTGGGCATCTGTCTGGGCATGCAGGTGGCGACGATCGAGTTCGCCCGCCACGTGGCCGGTCTGGAAGGCGCCAACAGCACCGAGTTCGACCCCGAGTGCCAGCACCCGGTGATCGCACTGATCGAGGAATGGCAGGACCGCGATGGCTCGATCCAGAAGCGCAGCGCCAGCTCCGACCTCGGCGGCACCATGCGCCTGGGCGCTCAGAGCAGCGACATCAAAGGCGGCACGCTGGCGCACCGCATCTACGGTCCACTGGTGACCGAACGCCACCGCCACCGTTATGAGGCCAATGTGAACTACCTGGACCAGCTGCAGAAGGCCGGCCTGGTGGTCAGTGCACTGACCCAGCGCGAGCAGCTGACCGAGATCGTCGAACTGCCCCAGGACCTGCACCCCTGGTTCGTCGGCGTGCAGTTCCACCCGGAATTCAAGAGCACACCCTGGGACGGCCACCCGCTGTTCAACAGCTACGTGAAGGCGGCGCTCGAGCACCACGCCGAGCGCTCGGTGCTGCCGACCAAGGCGATCGCATGAAGCTGTGCGGCTTCGAGGTCGGTGTCGACCGGCCCTTCTTCCTGATCGCCGGGCCCTGCGTGGTCGAGAGCGAACAGCTGCAGATGGACGTGGCCGGCCAGCTGAAAGAAACCACGGCCGCGCTGGGCATCCCCTTCATCTTCAAGAGCAGCTACGACAAGGCCAACCGGAGCAGCGGCAGCAGCTTTCGCGGCCCCGGCATGGACCGTGGGCTGGAGATCCTGGCCAAGGTGCGGCGCGAGCTGAAGCTGCCGATCCTGACCGACGTGCACGACGCGTCGCAGATCGGCGCCGTGGCCGCCGTGGTCGACGTGCTGCAGACGCCGGCCTTCCTGTGCCGGCAGACCGACTTCATTCAGGCGGTGGCGCAAAGCGGCAAGCCGGTGAACATCAAGAAGGGGCAGTTCCTGGCCCCGGGCGACATGAAGAACGTGATCGCCAAGGCGCGCGCGGCGGCGCGTGACAAGGGCCTGAGCGAAGACCGGTTCATGGCCTGCGAACGAGGCGTGAGCTTCGGCTACAACAACCTGGTGTCCGACATGCGCAGCCTGGCGATCCTGCGCGAAACCGGCGCGCCGGTGGTGTTCGACGCCACGCACAGCGTGCAACTGCCCGGCGGGCAGGGCACGAGCAGCGGCGGCCAGCGCGAGTTCGTGCCGGTGCTGGCGCGCGCCGCGGTGGCGGTGGGCATTGCCGGGCTGTTCATGGAGACGCACCCCGACCCGGCGAACGCGATGTCCGACGGGCCGAATGCAGTTCCCCTGAAACACATGAAGGCGCTGCTCGAACAGTTGCTGGCGCTCGACCGCGTGGTCAAGTCGCAGCCGCTGCTGGAAAACGACTTCAACTGCTGAGCACAACGATGAGCGCCTACATCATTGCCGAAGTCACGATCACCAACCCGGCACAGATGGCCGAATACCGCGAATGGAGCACCAAGGCCATGCACGAGCATGGTGTCGAGGTGGTCGTGCGCGGTGGCGACATCATGCCGCTGGAAGGCGGTTGGGTGCCGCAGCGCGTGGTGGTGCTGAAGTTCAAGGACCTGGCCGCCGCCCGCGCCTACTACGACAGTGAAACCTACATCCACGCGCGCAAGGTGCGCGAAGGCGCCGGCACCATTCGCATGATTGCCGTCGAAGGCGTCTGACCACTTTTCAACTTCAGAGAATCGATCCAGCATGAGCGCCATCGTCGACATCGTCGGCCGCGAGATCCTAGACAGCCGCGGCAACCCCACCGTCGAATGCGACGTGCTGCTGGAAAGCGGCACCATGGGCCGTGCCGCCGTGCCCTCGGGCGCATCGACCGGCAGCCGCGAGGCGATCGAGCTGCGCGACGGCGACCAGGCGCGCTACGGCGGCAAGGGCGTGCTGCGCGCGGTGGAACACATCAACACCGAGATCAGCGAGTCGGTGCTGGGCCTCGACGCCAGCGAACAGGCCTTTCTGGACAAGACGCTGATCGACCTCGACGGCACTGACAACAAGGGCCGGCTGGGTGCCAACGCCACCTTGGCGGTGAGCATGGCGGTGGCGCGCGCCGCAGCCGAAGAAAGCGGCCTGCCGCTGTACCGCTACTTCGGTGGCATGGGCGGCATGCAGATGCCGGTGCCGATGATGAACGTCATCAACGGCGGCGCGCACGCCAACAACAACCTCGACCTGCAGGAATTCATGATCCTGCCGGTGGGCGCGCCCAGCTTCCGCGAGGCACTGCGCTACGGTGCCGAGGTCTTCCACGCGCTGAAGAAGATCATCGACGCCAAGGGCATGCCCACCAGCGTCGGCGACGAAGGCGGCTTCGCACCCAACGTGGCCAGCCACGAAGCGGCCATCCAGCTGATCCTGGAAGCGATCGACAAGGCCGGCTACACCGCCGGCGAACAGATCGCGATCGGCCTGGACTGTGCGGCCAGCGAGTTCTACAAGGACGGCAAGTACCACCTGGCCGGAGAGAGCCTGACGCTGAGTGCGCCCGAGTGGACCGACATCCTGGCCACCTGGGTCGACAAGTACCCGATCATCAGCATCGAAGACGGCATGCACGAAAGCGACTGGGACGGCTGGAAGCACCTGTCCGAGCGCCTGGGCAAGAAGGTGCAGCTGGTCGGCGATGATCTCTTCGTCACCAACACCAAGATCCTGAAGCGTGGCATCGACGAGGGTGTGGCCAATTCCATCCTCATCAAGATCAACCAGATCGGCACGCTGACCGAGACCTTTGCTGCCATCGAGATGGCCAAGCGCGCCGGCTGGACCGCCGTCATCAGCCACCGCAGTGGCGAGACCGAGGACAGCACCATCGCCGACATTGCGGTGGGCAGCAACGCCGGCCAGATCAAGACCGGCTCGCTCAGCCGCAGTGACCGCATCGCCAAGTACAACCAGTTGCTGCGCATCGAGGAAGACCTGGGCGAGGTCGCCAGCTACCCCGGCCGCTCGGCGTTCTACAACCTTCGCTAGCGCGCTGAGCCATGGGCCTGCGGGTGGTCAACCTGACGCTGGCAGCACTGCTGGCGCTGGTGCTGGGCACCCTGCTGCTGGGCAAGAGCGGCCTGCCCTACGTGATCAGCCTGCAGTCGCAGTTGAACGATCAGCAGGCCGCCAACAGCGCCGCCCGAACGCGCAACCAGCGCGTGCTGGCCGAGGTCAACGACCTCAAGGAAGGCCTGGAGATGGTGGAAGAAAAGGCGCGCAGCGAGCTCGGCATGATCCGGCCCGACGAGATCCTGGTTCAGGTGACCCGGCCGAAATGACGCCCGCGAAGTGACCCCAGCAAAGTGACCCCAGCAAAGTGACGCCCGCGAAGTGACCCCCGCGACGCACCTTCGGCGCCTGCCTGGGCGTGCCCGATGCATGCGGTGCAGGTGACGCTGGCCGCTGCCCTCACACCCTGGTTCACGCTGCTGGGCAGCCCGGTCACCGGGCTTGAGTTGCTGGCCTTTGTGCTGTCGCTGTGGATGGTGGCCTGCAACTTGCGCGTCAAGCCGCTGGCCTGGCCGCTGGCGATGCTGGCCTCGCTGCTCTACGGCCTGCTGTTCCTGGACAGCAAGCTGTACGGCGAAGCCAGCCTGCAGCTGCTGTTCATCGTCGTCGCCGGCTGGGGCTGGTGGCAATGGCTGCGCGGCACCGGCAACGACGGCTCGGCGCTGCGCGTGCACCGCTTGTCGACGCGGCAGCGCGTGCAGCTTGCGCTGGCCACGCTGGCGGCCTGGCCACTGGTCGGCCTGCTGCTGCGCCACGCCACCGACAGCGACGTGCCCTTTCTCGACGCCCTGCCCACCGTGGGCAGTGTTGCCGGGCAGTTCCTGCTGGGGCGCAAGCTGGTCGAGAACTGGGCCGTGTGGTTGCTGGTCAATCTGGTCAGCATCACCCTCTTCGCCGTCAAGGGCCTGTGGCTGACGGTGCTGCTGTATGCGCTGTTCGCTGGGCTATCGGTGGTGGGCTGGCGGGCCTGGCGCCGGCTCGAGACACGCGGTGGCTGAGCCGCTGATCATCGCCGTGCTGGGCGCCGAAAGCACCGGCAAGACGCGCCTGGCGCACGCCCTGGCCGAGCAGCTGGCCGAGCGCACGGGCCTGCGCTGCACCTGGGTGCCCGAGTACCTGCGTCAATGGTGCGACGAGCACGCGCGCACGCCGCGGCGCGACGAGCAGGCCGCGATCGCACGGCGGCAGACCGCCTTGATCGACGCCGCGGCCAGCCGCCACGACGTGGTGGTTTGCGACACCACGGCCTTGATGACCGCCGTGTACAGCCACACCGTGTTCGGTGACACCGCGCTCGACGCGATGGCGCTGCAGGCGCAGTCGCGCTGCAGCCTGACCTTGGTGACCGCGCTCGACCTGCCCTGGGAGGCCGACGGCCTGCAGCGCGACGGCCCGCAGGTGCGCGAGCCGGTGGACGACCGCCTGCGCGCGTTGCTGGCCGCAGCCGCCCTGCCCTGGTCGCTGGTGGCGGGCCTGGGGCCGGCGCGTGTGCAGGCCGCGCTGTCGGCCTGCACGCCGCTGCTCGGGCCGGCCGCGGCGGCCGTTGCCGACCCGGGCAAAGGCCTGTTCACCCGGCTGTCGGCCAGCACGTCCAGCGACGCCGGCTGGCGCATCGATTGCGAGCGCTGCAGCGACCCGGGCTGCGAACACCTCAGCCTGCTGGCTGCGCGCTCGATGCGCGCGCTCAGTTGACCTGCGCCGACCCCGGCGGCTGGTTCTGACCGGGCGTGAACATCTCGCCCACGTCGACCGCATCGAAGCGGTACTGCAGGCCGCAGAAGTCGCAACCCACCTCGACCAACCCGCGCTCGGCGATCAGGCTCTCGCTTTCTTCGCGCCCCAGGCCGCGCAGCATGCCGCGCACGCGGTCACTGGAACAGCGGCAGGCAAAGCGCGGGTGCAAGGGCTCGAAGCGCGTCAATCGATCTTCCCAGAACAATCGATGCAGCACGGTCTGCGCGTCCAGCGTCAGCAGTTCGTCACGCGTCAAGGTGCCGGCCAGCAGCGCGATGCGGTTGAAGGCCTCACTCAGGCCGATGTCGTCCTCGTTGCGCGCGGCACCGGGCCGACCTTCGAGATTGCCCTGGCCCTGCATCGGCAGGCGCTGGATCAGCAGGCCTGCGGCTTGGCTGTCGTCGGCGGCCAGAATCAGCCGCGTGTCCAGCTGCTCGGACTGCAGCATGTAGTGCTCCAGCACCTGTGACACCTGCTGCAGCGGCTCTGGCTGATCGCCATGCGTCACGTTGAACAAGGGCACCACACCCTGGTAGGGCTGTTGCCCGGGAAGGCGGTCAAGCGGGTCGAGCGTGATCGCGCAGCGGCCCTGCCCGTGCAGGTTGAGCATGGCTTCGAGCCCGGCGCCGGGCGGCACCTCGCCCACCACCTTGGCGGTACAACGAAAGGCCAGATCGGGCTGCACCTCGGCCACTGCCAGCTTGACCGGGCCGTCGCCGAAGATCTGCAGCACCAGCGCACCGTTGAACTTGATGTTGGCCTGCATCAACACGCCGGCGGCGGCCATCTCGCCGAGCAGCACACGCACCTCGGGTGCAAAGGCGCCCACCGTGGCACGGCGGCGCAAGGCCTCTTGCCAGCTGTCGGTCAACCGCACCAGCATGCCGCGCACGGGCAGACCATCGAACAGGAACTTGTGCAGCTCCGACATCAGCCGATGCGCTCGATCTGCGTGCGATGGCGTGCGGCCTGCTGCACGTAGTGCGCCGAACTCCAGGCCAGGCGTTCGATCTCCTCGGGCCGCAGCGGCCGCACCACCCTGGCCGGGCTGCCCATGATCATCGATCCGTCGGGAAAGTCCTTGCCCTCGGTGACCAGCGAGCCTGCCCCCACCAGGCAGTGCCGGCCGATGCGTGCGCGATTCAGGATCACCGACTGGATGCCGATCAGGGAGCCGTCGCCGATGCTGCAGCCGTGCAGCATGCACTGGTGGCCCACGGTGACGCCCTCACCGAGGGTCAGCGGGATGCCGCTGTCGGCATGCAGCACACAGCCGTCCTGCACGTTGCTGTTGCGGCCCACGCGCATCGATTCGTTGTCGCCACGCAGCGTGCTGCCATACCAGATGCTGACCCCGTCGGCCAGTTCGACGCGGCCGATGACACTGGCGTTGTCGGCCACCCAGGCAGTGGCTGACACCTGCGGGGCATGCTCGCCCAGTCGATAGATCGCCACTGCAGCTCCTTCAAGTTCAAAGTCGATAATTGTAGGAATGGAACTGCGCCAACGGGCCTGCGAGGCCTTGTGCATCGCCGACCCCGCCGCCAAGGCGCAGGCCGCGCGGGCGCTGTTCGACGCTGCGCAGGCCGGCGCCACGCTCGACACTACATGCGTGATCGGCGAACCGGCGGGCCTGCCAGGCCGCCCCGCGCTGCCCCGGCTGGTGGCCCCCGCCACGCTGGCGCGCCGTTCGCCGTTCACGGTCGAGGGTCGCGCCGCCTTGCTGCACGCGGTGACGCACATCGAGTTCAACGCCATCAATCTGGCGCTGGACGCCGCATGGCGCTTTGCGGGCATGCCGGCCGAGTACTACCGAGACTGGCTGCGTGTGGCGGCCGAAGAGGCGCGGCATTTCGAACTGCTGCGCGAGCATCTGCGCAGCCTGAGCCGCGACTACGGTGACTTCGATGCCCACGACGGCCTGTGGACCATGGTCGAGCGCACGTCCCAGGACGTGGTGGCCCGGATGGCGCTGGTGCCGCGCACGCTTGAGGCTCGCGGCCTGGACGCCACGCCCCCCATGCAGGATCGCCTGCGCCGAGCCGGTGACCTGCGCGCGGTCGAAATCCTGGCGATCATCCTGCGCGACGAGGTCGGCCACGTCGCCATCGGCAAT
>Ga0138256_10001841_pt1 | contig 22786 bp, 36 predicted proteins | sample KNB2016incub_MG_FD_105486 | JGI IMG/M metagenome (GOLD analysis project Ga0138256, IMG submission 105486) | Active sludge microbial communities from wastewater in Klosterneuburg, Austria - KNB2014incub_MG | ecosystem: Engineered > WWTP > Activated sludge > Unclassified | place: Austria... | reverse complement strand
GGTTGGTCAACGCCTCGGTGGCCAGTGCGGTCTTCTCGGCGAAGAGTTCCGCATTGCTGCCCGCCTTGCTGAGCAGTTCGCTCACGCCCACGCCCTGTGTCTTCAGGTCTTCCAGGATGGCACCGAAGGCCGTGTTCTTGTCGCCCGCGATCTTGGAGGCTTTGGCCACGGCAAGGAAGGCACCGGCCATATCCGTGTTCACCAAGTGGATAAAATCCTTCGCGCTGCCGCCGGACTGTTCCACCAGGTTCGCGAACACGTCCGGATGCTGCGCGATCTTGCTCAGCAGCCGCACATACGCCGTGCTACCGCGCTCCGTACTGATGCCCAATTCCTGCATCGCCGCCGCCGTCCCGAGGATGGCACCGCTGCTGATGCCGAATTGCCGCGCAACACCGGATATGCGTGTGCCGATGTCGCTTACCACCGGGGCAGTGGCCAAACCGGCCTGGCCGAGCACAAGGATCGCGTTGCCGATCTGTCCCACATCCTTGGCATAGTCAGCACTACGGAGGTCGCTCAGGTTGTTGCGGAGTACGCTGATCGTATTGGTGATATCCTTCGCATCCGTGCCGAACTCAGTACCCAGGGCAAGGTTGATCTTGTCGATGGCCTTGATGGTGTCTCCGGTCACGGCCTCGCCCACCTGGCCCAGGCCCACGGCGATGCCGCGCAGTTCGCTGGCCGCCGTGCGGGTATCGATCTTGCTGATCTCAGCGTTCAATGTTTGAACAGCCGCGGCGCTCAGCCCCGTCACCTTCTGGATGTCCGCGAACTCATCGCTCACCTTGGCCGCGCCGGTGATCAGGCTGCGGAAGCCCTGTATCAGCGCGCCCCCGGCGAAGAAAGTGCCGAGGATGGCGGTCGCGCCCATCACCTGGCCCTTTACGCCTTGCCAGGCACGGCCCAAGGGACCGAGGCCGCTTTCCAAGGTCTTCGCCCGGTTCTCCACCGCCTGCAGCTCATCGCGGGTCTTCTTCAGGCCGATGTCGTTCGGCGCCATGGTCTGCAGCTTGGCCCGGAGGCGGGTGGCCTCCAGCCCCAGCTGCTCCATGGTCAGGTCGGTCAACTTCAGCTCCTTCCGCTCCAAAGCCCAAGCGTCCGCCGCGATGCGGTTGGCGCTGGTCAACTGTTCCGTGCGGTCCTTCACCAGGGCCAGTTCCCGCGCGGCCTTCACCTTGTCGGAGCCGCTGGTAGCCGGGTTCGCAAGGATCTGCTGCAACCGCTGGGTCTCCAGTGCAAGCTGCTCCGTGGTCATCTGGGTCAGCTTCATCCCCTTGCGCTGCACCTCCCACGCCTCGGCAGCGATGCGGTTGGCGTTGGTCAGCTGTTCCGTGCGGTCCTTCACCAGGGCGAGCTCTTGAGCGGCTTGGGCGTATTCCCCCTTGCTCGTGGCCGGGTTGGCGATGATGGCCTGCAAGCGCTTGGTCTCCAGCGCGAGCTGCTCCGTGGTCATCTCCGTCAACTTCATCCCCTTGCGCTGCACCTCCCACACTTCAGCGGCGATGCGGGCGGCGTTGGTCAACTGCTCGGTCCGGTCCTTCACCAGCGCGAGGTCCTGCGCCGCCTTCACATACTCTTCCGAGCTGCTGTTCGGGTTCCGGATGATGGCTTGCAAACGCTGGGTCTCCAAGGCAAGCTGATCGGTGGTCATCTCCGTCAGCTTCATGCCCTTACGTTGCACCTCCCAAGCCTCTGCCGCGATGCGGTTGGCATTGGTCAACTGTTCCGTGCGGTCCTTCACCAGCGCGAGGTCCTGCGCGGCTTTGGCATAGTCCGCAGTGGATGTCTTCGGGTTCTGGAGAATAGCCTGTAGGCGCTGGGTTTCCAGCGCGAGCTGACCGGTCTCCATCTCGGTCAGCTTCATGCCCTTCCGCTGAAGCTCCCACGAATCCGCCGCGATGCGGTTCGCATTCGTGAGCTGCTCCGTGCGGTCGCGCACCAGTTCCAGTTCCTGCGCGGCCTGCGCCTTCTCCGTCGCGCTGCCGTCGGGTTTCCGCAGCACGTCCTGCAGGCGCTGCGTCTCCAGCTTCAGCTGCTCGGTGGTCAGCGTGTTCAGCGCGAGCGTCTTCCGCTCCTCCTCCCACGCCAGCTTGGCGCGCCCCAGCGTGGTGTTCACATCCTTGTAGCGCTGCTCCACCAAGGCGATCTCGTCCGCTTTGGCCCGATCGGCGGCACTGGTCTCATCGAACAGGCCGGAACCGATCTCGGCCTTCAACCTTCCGAGGTAGCCCCGGAGTTCTTTCGCACTTAGACCCGTCGCGCCAAGCTCCTTCCGGAGTTCTTGCATCCGGGTTTCCTTGGCATCGATGGCATTCACATTCGCGGCATAATCCGCTTGGATGATGGCCTTTGCAGCCTTGGCGTCCAGAATAGCCTGTTTGTTCGCGGAAGCCCTTGCAGCAGCGATCTCCGAATTCGCTTGCTTTTCCGCAGCACGGAGCTTGTCCTTCTCGTTCTTCAGCAGAATGGTGTCCTGCTTCAGCTGCGCAAGCTCCTTGCGGGCCTCGGAGCCGTTCACCACAACATCGAGCTGGATCTTATCCGGGGAGGTCTCCTTGGCCATGGGGCCGAAATAGCCCGCCCCGCAGGTCCCGAAAAAGGACAACGGCGCTTAGCGCCTCACCCGCTCCACCAGCCAGCGACCGCTCCAGCGTTGGCTGCCGCAGCAGCTGCACGCATGCATACAGGCACCGTGGTAATCCAGCACCTGGTAGTTGTAAGGGCTGCGCTTCAGGGCATGGAAGCAATTCCAGTTGATCCGCTTGTTCGGCGTGTAGTCCTGCGCATCGCGGCAATCATCACAGATCACAGGGCGCATCGGGCGGTCGGGATGGTACGTGGTCTCCACGTCCTCCAGAGAATAGGTGATGGTGTTGAACATGGCCTCCCCATGCACCCGAAAAGCCGGGGATGGGCAAGGCACGTGGAATAAAAGGGTACCGGTTATGCCGCGAAAGGCCTTGGCCCAGGTGGAACCCGCAAAGCGTCATCGGCAAGGGTGCTCTCTTTGCCATGGGAAACCCATCACTTCACTGGAGGATGGAATGGCGTCCCTACGGCCGCCGCGTTCAATTCGCAGGAATGCCGCTCTTCAACTGCTGCTCCACGAAGCGCTGCGCCTCGCTCCAAACGGAAAGCTCCTTCACCTGTTCCGGCGTCGGTCCATAGGTCGCCACGAAGCGCAACGAATGCGGAATGGTCTGCACCACCTGCAACAGAAAGGCCGGCCGTTGCCAATGCAACACGTAGAGCTGCGCACCATCCGTACACGTAAGGAACGGGGGCGGGGCCGAAACACCTTCCAAGCTGAGCGCCCCGGCCTCATCGCTGTTCTGCTCGGTCAGGTGCATGCCGATGCCCAATTCCAGCATCACGCGGAAGAATGTATCCGTGTTGATCGAGTCCGCTCCGCTCTCCAGCTTAGTGATCTGCAGCCCGCTCGTGTTCGTGCGTTCCCGCAATTGGTTCGGGGTCCAACCAATGCTCTTGCGCCGTTTGGCGAAGAACTTCCCGATGGCCCGCTTCAGGGCGTTGATCTCTTTGCTCATCTTCTCGTGCCAAAAGTACCCGCTGGGGCGCCCCCGGCCGAATTTCTTCTAGCCGGGGTCTCGCGCCCCACCACAGGTACACCAATTACCACATCAGAGACCGGTGGTTGCGGTACTAGTTCGCCCATGATGTTCATGCGGGCTACAATTGGCTCATCCATTTGTTGATGATCACATCCACGCGCTTCAGTCGGTTCTTCTCCAGAAGCTGGTCCTTCGAGTAGTTGAACTCGAAGTCCCGCTTCCAGGTGATGTTACCCTCCCAATCGCACAGCAGGATCCGCTTCACCATGTACTTATTGGCTTCGGCATCGTCGGTATCGCCGAAGCGGCTCCACTGGTAGTCGAAGATCTTCCGCAGATCGGGGTGGATCGATGAAAGAAGGAAGTCCTTGTAATCCTTCCACTTCTTGAAGGCTTCTGGCAACGTTCGGATAGAGTACATCAGATTCTCCTTGCCATATATGGCGGCGGTATGCACGCCCTTCAGCCGCTTCTCCAGCTTGTCATAAGTATCGGGTTCCAACTCCTGCAGGTCGGAAAGGCAGCGGAAGGCTTTTTCATGCACGAGGTTGGAAACTCTGAAGTACCTAAGGTTGCCACCGAGCATATACATCTTGTCGTATATGCGGTTGTACTTCAGATCATGCTCTATGAGGTACTTCCACACATCGGTGTACTTCCAGTCGATGATCGGATATGCCTTGTTGGGTGTGTGCTTCCGCCGGAGCCAGAATAGATCATTGTCCTCTCCGAACATTACGAATCTCCTGTCCGGACTTTCCTCCGCCCGCAGGCCGATGATAGACACGCTGGTGCCTTCCAGCTTGTTCAGGTTCTGACCCACCCACAGGTTGAATTTGTAGAAGCGCTTGGGATACTTCGTCTCGATGCGGTGGATGGCCATCGGATGTTTCTCGCGCACCCACTCCTCGCCTTCACCCCACGCCCAGAGGAAGAGCTGCTGCTGACTGGCCGCGTTGGTCATGAAGATGGGCACCTGGTACCACATCGGTATCACGTTGGGCTGCGCCATGGCCCATTCCACAAGCTCTATCGTGCCATGGTACTCTGCCTCTTGATCTTGGAAATACAGGATGAACTTGCGGTCTCTCTTCTTCGCTTCGGCGTTCACCAGGTGGAACAACGCCGTGCTGTCCTTGCCGCCGGAAAAGGAGAGGGAGACGTTCGTGTACGTATCGAACAGCAATGCGATGCGCTTGCGCGCAGCCACCAGCACATCGTCGGTGCCACGGGCCACTGTCCTTGCCATTATTCCTGATCAGGATCGATGTCAGCCTCCACTTCTTTGATCTGGCTCTCGATCGAATAGGGCACGCCCTTGATCTCCGAGGCGATGCCTTTCAGCCCGATCAGTCGTTGCACCTCCTCCAAGGTCATGCCCAGTTCCTTCATGATCTTCAACTCATTCCACCCCGCTTTCAACATGCCCACCAGCGCGGCTTGCAACTCCACCTCGTGCTTTCCCCGCGCCCGATTGTGCCGAATGGTCGACGCCATGCGATCGCGGATGTCCTTCGCGATCACCGAAACGGGCAGCATGCCGTTCTCCCGCTCGCGAATGTTCTTGTATCGCAGCATGATCATATAGCGGTGGAATCCATCCACGATCACATACTTGTCACGCTCCGCGTCATGGAAGCACACGATGGGCATGGTGTACCCATCACACTTGATGCTTTGGTAAAGCAGGTCCATTTCCTTCTTGGCCACATGGTTTGGGTTGTAGTCGTTGGCCTCTATCTTGTCCATCGGTACGGCAATGACGCTGTACACCGGGCTTTTGAATTTCTTCGTTGTGCTCATAGCTCTCTTTTTAATTCCCCTACGCTCTTCCTGTTGAAGTATTCCAGTAGCGACATCTTCGCCGCCACGTTCTTGTCGATCAGCGCCTCCAGTGGTACATCGCCGGTGAGGTTGTAATAGGTGCAATCTCCGGTCTGCCCGGTGCGCCAAGTGCGGTACACGGCTTGGTCCACCACGCCGTAGTCCCACGTCTTGTCAAAGAACACCGTCACATTCTTGGCTTGCAGGTTCAAGCTCATGGCATCGCTCTGGATGCTCAGCACCGTGGCCTTCGGGTAGCGCTTGGCGCAGGCCTCCCGGCTGGCCACGTACTTGCAATAGATCAACACGCGCTTGGGATCATGTTCTGCCATCAGCGCATCCACCCGCTCAAACTTCGCCGGATCGCAGCTGTAGGTATGCTGCATCTTCTGCGTCATTTCCAAGAAGATATTATTGTTCCGTGCCTCCATCATCTCATCGTCCAGGTACTTCTCCTTCAGTCGCTGGTACTCCGCCCTAAGTTCGGCATTGATCTGATAAGGCACATCCACCATGATCTTCGCCACGTCCAACTTGAGGTCGGCTTGGTACACATAGGGGCCTATCAGGCTGTACAGGTGGTCCACGTTGTGGTACTTGTTGATCCACTCCCGGCGGATGGTGCGGTGCCCGATGCGCTTGGTCATCACCGTGTATTCGCAGAACGTCTGCTTGTATTGGGCCAAGCCCATCTTCAGAATGCGCGGGCTCAGGAACTCCATCTGCGCCCACAGGTCCAGCAGGTTCTTGCTCAGCGGAGTGCCGTTCAGGATCAGCCGGAATTGGGCCAGCTTGCCCAGCTCCACGATGCGCTGCGTCCGGATGCTGTCCCAGTTCTTGATCTTCAGGCTCTCGTCCACCACCACGAACGGGTTGCTGTAGCTCTTCAGCTTCTCGATCAGCTCCAAGTAGGTGCGGTCGCTGCTGCTCAGCGTTTCGATGCCCATGGCCTCATGGTCGCACTCGAAGCCGCCCCACTTGGCGATCTCGCTCTTGATCCCGGTGCCCTTCACCTTCGGGTGAACGCTCCGGTACGGCGCCAGCCACAGCACGAAGTCCACCTCCGGAACGCTGCGCACCAGTTCCATCGCCGTGCGGGTCTTGCCCGTGCCCGGCTCCATGAACAGCGCACCCACCTTGTACTGGCGGAGCTGCTCGATGCCGGTGGCTTGGTCGGTCAGGAGTTCAGCCGTTATCTCTTCCTGGGCAATCATCAGAGGGGCATCCTTTACCTGATTGAATTGTCTCCATCTCGGCGGCGGATGGGTCCTCATAAACACGTCCGCAATGCTTGCATTCCACGGGGTTTCCGCTGATGCTCGGTGTAGTTCCGATGACAAGGTCCTGTCCCCGCTGCAGAGCAGGCTCGGATGCAATATGCTTCAGCAGTTGCTTCAAATTTGGATTCATCATCGTATCAGTTCACTATCAGGTTCAATGTTAGTTGCCGAGATCGGCTCCGGCACATGCGTAATGTACTCCACGTCCGGCGCTCGCATTCCGGTGTCGCTGAAGAAGTGCGCCTCCTTCTTCGAGCTGTACTGGAGGTCCTTCTTCTCCAGTATCCAAGCCGAGATCCAGTAGGCCTCGCTCTTGCTCACCTCATGGTCCGGCCCGAACACCTGGCTGGCCGGGATCAACGCCTCAGTGCCATCGAAGCCCACGGCTTTGTAGCACTTGTCCGAGATCCGGTAGAAGCTCTCCAGCCGAACGGAATAGCACTTGGTCTTCATGCCCGTGCGAGGATTGTAGGCACCGGGCCTGAGTTGCGCAGGAAGAGACCACATGACTCCTTCGGGGTCGCAATGAAATGGTCCACCTTCTTCAGGCAAGGCTCATTCCATTCCAGTCCCCAAGCGCTCAGCAGTGCCACGATCTCCCCCTTGGAATGTACCGTGGTCGTCGCTCTGTGCGGGCGGCTCACGCGAATACCGCGCACAAGGGTCTGCTCGACCATTTCGACCAACCGCGCATCGTCAGCGGCGATCACGCGGTCCAGTCCGGCTATCGATTTGGTAAGATCGCCCACCATGATCTGCACCTTCTTATCGTTGTCCTGCACATCATAGAAGTCGATGGTGGCCTGTTCAACGTTGCGCGTTCCGGGCAGACGATGGCTCATTTGCACCGCACCGGTACTGCTGCGCTCCATGCGCCTGGTCATCCAGAACGATACGCCGATGAACTGCTTCGCGAAGTGATGGTCCTTCGGGTAACGGTGCATGGTCCTGCGCAGATTGGCTGCATCGCGCTTGGTCACATAGGCCAGCCCGGTAGCCTTATGGATGCGCACGAGATCGCGTACCATCTGCTGGTTCAAAGGCTTCAGCATCTCCAATTTCTCTTCACCGGTAACCAGGTCTATCGCGGCAACATCGCCGTAGATCACGCTGGCCCATTCCTCGCCGGCCATCGCTACGATCTCTTCAATGATCGCGCGCAATCGATCGTCGGCCTTCAGCACACGGTAGCCGGAAGTCTTGCCAAGGCGAGCGCATAGTGAGTTCGCCAGCACCATCACCTCGCAGGTATCATCAACACCAGTGCCGTGGAAAGGATCATTCCAATGAGCGGGGATCGGCAGGATGGCATAGCGTGTACCGCAGTTGCCGTTCGCACCGATCAGGATGTCGCAGCCGATGAAGCCGCCCATGGCATGGTTCAGGTTGATCGCCGCCGTGCGGTTGCCCGAATCGAAGGGGACCCAAAGTGTCTTGAACGAAGCGCCGTTCAAGTTCCATTTCTGTTGGCCATGGTCGTAGTCCGTGAAGCCTTTCTTGACGAGTTGCAGTGCAGTTCTCATTGTGGTAATTGGTGTTTGGTGTTCACCCAGTGCCGCTGGGCGCGGTTGGTGATCTTAGAACGAGAGCTTGTTGATGGTGATGAAATCGAAGGCCACGCACCATGCCTGCTTCTCGGTCATGGTCTTGTACTTCAACGCCTTCGCTGCGATGTCCTTCTTAAAGCCGTTGCCGTTCTTGGAAACTTCTTCCAGGATGATCTCGGCGTTCAAGGCCCATTCAGTTTCTTGACGGCTACCCATGTCGAAGCCTCCGTCGAGACGAAGTTGACCGAAGACGGCTTTTGCATTACCTGCAACTTTCAGTTCGCGGACCTGTTCGTAGTTGCTCTTGAAGGTGCTCGTGGTTTCCATTTGGTGTGTTTTTCTGATGTGGTCCGACAAATATAGGCGGAATAATTGTTCCGGCATGAAAAGCGGGAATAATTATTCCGGATATTCGACGAAGCAGGATATTCCATCGACAAAAACCCTCAACACATCTGCCCACTATCCCCAAAGCTGTAATACCCCGTGTCCGTCAAGATCACATGGTCCTGCACAATGATATCCAGCATCCGCCCGCCCTCCACCAGCTTCCGGGTCAGCCGGATATCCTCCTCGCTCGGCCTCAGCTGCCCGCTGGGGTGGTTGTGCGCCACGATCATGCAGCTCGCCCGCTTATCGATCGCCATCTTGAAAATGCACTTCGGGTCCGCAACGGTGCCGTGCAGGCCGCCGATGCTCAAGCGCACCCGCTCCAGCACCCGCAGGCCACGGTCCATCAGCAACAGCCAGAACTCCTCATGCGCCAGGTCGCAGAGCACGGGCCGCAAGATCTCGTAGGCTTCCGAAGAAGTGCTCACCCGTGGCCGCTCGTGCGGCACATACACATGGCGCCTCCGGCTCAGCTCGATCGCCGCCAGGATGTTCCGCGCGGTGGGCTTCCCGATGCCATGCACCCGCATGATCTCCTCCGGGCTGGCGCGGGCCAAGCGGTTCAGGCAATTGTCATAGGTCGCCAAAAGGTCCACGGCCTGCTTGAATGTCGTAAGGGTGATGGTGCCGCGCCCGATCAATATCGCGATGATCTGCGTGATGGATTGTCCGGACATGTTTTCGGCAAAGAGTATTTGGTCAAGCACGATATCATGATTTAGTTGGGTTTCCATCGCTCCGGTCCGGTTTGCAGGCATGGCCGGACCGGAGCGATGGGGCAAATTCGATCATCGCTATTCTCGAAGCAAGTCCGTTCGCAGGAACGGCAAAAGGCCCCGGATCGCTCCGGGGCCTTCGCCTTCTCTTGTTTCAGGCTGCTTGGGCGGCCCTCAGTTCAGCGGCCTTTTTCGCGCTGATCTTCTTCAGCCTGCGGCCGTTCACCTCCACTACCGGCTCTTCGGCCATGGCCGGTTCCGGCATCGGGGCCGGTTCGTGTTCCGGCGCGTCCTCCAGAACGAAGACGCTGTGCGTGGGCTTGCCCTCCACCATTTCCTTGCGCGGGCTCACGATGAAGCTCAGGAAATTGCCGTCCTCCGTCACGCGCATATGTTTCACTGCCTCCTCCATCCGGAGGGTCACGGTCACGCCGTCCCACTTGGTGGTCTTTCCGCTGCCGATGTACTTCTTCACACTTGCCATTTTGTTTGGTGTGGAGGGGTTGGTTTGTTGCTCCACGCAAGGACCATCACTGCCAAGGGTGAGGTGGTGCTGCACCGTGGAATACCGGACCGGCACCGAAGGGATCAACATGGCCGAAGGCCCCGATACCGGCGGTGGAAAGGGAGGATATGCCGCGAAACCGCAGGCATGTGCCGAGCGAAGTCGAAGCACTTGGGCATCAGCGCACGCATCACCCGGCAGTGACCTTCGCTGTGGAGCCAACGGACAGTCAACCCCTGACCATGCCGAGCGCAAGGGCAAGTGGAAGTACCTCGCCTCAGCAGTGGCAAGGCCGCCAAGGTGGATCGGTGTACCGTGCATCAACCCTTCGCATGCGGGGAAGCGGCAGGCGCGTGATCGGTGGCTCTTCCAGAGCGGTGTGCCCGCGCGGGGTGAAGGATGTTATCGCCTCGTCGTTGTCTTGGTGGGCCATGAAGGATTCGAACCCTCATCCCCGGGTCCGTAGCCCGGTATTCTGTCCGTTGAACTAACGGCCCAAGGTGTTGTAGGGGAGACAGGGCTCGAACCTGCGACCACGTGCTCCCAAAGCACGCATTCTACCAACTGAACTACTCCCCTATGTGTGCGCTGTGCGCGGAAAGAAGCCTACCCTTCAGGGTCGCTGGTGGCGCGGTCGCCGCGAAAGAAGAAAAGGGAATGACACCCATACCCGAGTCGAACGGGTCTGACCGCTTTTGCAGAGCGGCTCCTGGCCGCTCGGACAATGGGTGTGGGTGTTCATCGTGCGGCAAGTATACGTACAGGAGAATGGAATTGGTTCGCTTAGCCTGCTACTCGGGGAAATCGCCGCTCAACTCACTGGAGCTAACACCGGCATTGAGCACAGCATTCAAGAAGGAACAGTAATGAGCGGCATCTTCTTCGTGGAGAAAGATGGTACCGACATCAACCGGCCCGTAAATGGCGAAGTGATGCGACCCCGGTTTGCTCCACTTGAAACCAATGGCACTGGTATCGACGCGCTCAACAGTGAATGCGATTTCGCTCATCGTATTAGTTGAACGGATGGTCAGAAAAGGGACTGGACACGATCACCCCAAGGACGATCACGAGTAGCGCTGTCAGCATCTCTGCGGCAATTGCTCCCCCACCTTCTTCTGCAATGCATCCATCAGGATCCGGTACAGTTCCGTGCCGGGCTTGATGTCCACGCTAACACCCTCTTTGTCGTGCTCAAAGCGGACCATCGTTGCAGCGCCGATGTCGATGGTAAGCACGCCGGAAAGGTATTCCCCGTCGATCAGCTCGGGCGTCCCCTCGGTGAACCAGTGTTCATCGGCGGTGCGGATGATGGTTGTCCTTGTGCTCATGGTTGTTCAGGGATGGATATCCGATACATCCGCCCCAGCCCGGGCTTCACCGGCGGAAGGGCCTTGGCCACATCCAGCCAGCTCTGCACCGGCTCGCCCGTAGGCCCGATGGCCACCACGCGTGTGTAGTCCTTCCACACACCCTTCTGCGTGGTATCCACCAGCTCGCAATGGATGAGTTGCCCGGTGGCTTCCTCGAAGTCCCGCCGGAAGCGTTCGATATCCACGGTGCGGATGAAGGGGACATCGCCATCGGCAAGCACCTGTTGCATCTGCTGGATCAGCGCCAAGGTGCGGTCTGTGCCGCGTGCGGGTTGGTGGTGGGTGTGGGTCATGGTGTGATCAGTTCGCATAGGAGGTTCCGGACGGAACGGGATCGGGGATCACCGTGTACTTGCGCTTGGGCAAAGTGCGCATGAAGGCGAAGAGCGCATTCGACTGATCGATCGTCCGCTCTTCGGCAAGGATGTGTACCATGCCTGATGGTTTCACATCCGCGATCATGAAATGCGTCGCCCCGTCCGCACCGACATCAAAGCTGATGGTGGGATTGATCAGGCGCCCAACGGACACGGCGCGGAGATACCGCTCCCGCCCATGCGCCCGGATGAACGCCTTCTTCTGCTTGCGGGGGAGTTTCCAGGTGGGCATTATCCGAGTCACTTGTTGTCCATCACGCTCTTTATTACGGAGTTGAGCCCCTCGCCAAGCTGGTCCTCATTCGGATTGTCGGCGAGCAGTTGCAACTTTCCCAATACCGAGGCGAGTCCATGGTCGACGCTACCAAGTTGATTGAGCTTTTGGAGGACTGCGCCTAGCTCTTCGGCAGCTCCGCGCACCTTGAATTTGATGTCAAGGATCTCGTTTGAGAGGATTACTCGCTGAATTGTGTTCATGGTGTGAATTTGTTGGACATCAAATTTAGCTCACGGTCTTACTGCCTGTTGATCTGTTCTTTCCCGGCGGCATCCACATAGCTCTCGAACTCCATGCGTGTGCAGATGTAGTAGTGCCACCACTGCTTACGTTTCCCGAAGACCCGGTACACGATCTGGATCCGCACCGGGTCGTTCTCGTTGATCACGTCGCGGCCCTCGTCGATCACTTGCACTACGTGGACCTTGTACACGTCGGCATAGCCACCAATGGGTGGCTTCGCGTGGAAGGTGGCGCCGGGCTTGATCGTCAGCATTCTTCGGCGGTTACGGGTTTGCGGTTCAAGGGCTTTACCTGCTTCCAGATCTGCTTTTCCAAGGCATCAAGGTTACCGTCCAATGCGAGGAAAAGAAGTGGGCGCCATTGCCCGTCCTCCTTCAGCACTTCGGCCGCGTATGCTTTACGGACGGCTTCTTCGCCGATGCGCCGCAGTATGTCCCGCTTCTTGGCCAAGGTCATGTAGTAGATAGCGGTCTTCTCGTGGCTCAGTTCATTGGCGAAGTTCCGCGCCCAATCCATCCACTCATCCGGCAAGGGGTCCAGCAATTGGGCCATGGTACCGCCCGCAGCCAAGTGTTCCCATACGCTCGTGGTGCTCAACCCGGTCACCAGCCGGTGCAACCGCACATACTCGGCGAACTTGATCTTCACGCGCTGGCCGGTGTTGTAGCGCAGCACATAGCCTTCGGCATTCTTCAGCTCGCGCTGCCTCAGCTCCTCCGGATCGTGTACGCGCAGCGAAGGATTGCCACCGAAATCGCTCCCTATGCGATGGTTCACCTCGATGCCGTCCGCCAGCCGGATGCTGGTGAGCCACACCAACGCCTCACGCTGGCCATAGTTCACCACGATCCGGTTCTCCGGATAGATGATCTCGAACAGGTGCGTGTGCTCCTCATCCACGTGCTGCCCCACGGTGCCGCCGTAGAACGACTTCAGGATCTCCATGCCGCGCTCGGCCTGTTCGCTGTGGAAGCTGCCACGCGTGGCCAGCACCACGTTCCCCTTCCACTTGAACAGGATGCCCAAGCTACCGTCATGCTTCTCGGTGACGGTAAAGGGGCCTTGAGGCAAAGGACCTGCAACGGGTTCCGCGCCCAAGTGCTCCTCGTAGTTGAAGAACTTGGGCAGTGAACGGGCCACCACTTGCCATTGGTCGTCGAACACGAGGCCCCGGCATTGAAGCAGCTCCGGCGTCCATGCGCGTTCGTACTGGGCGCGCGGCGTGTAGTTCACGATGCGCAAAGGCAGCTCGTTGTGCGGGCGCACGCTCACCAAGCCTGCGGCTTCCAATGCCGCAACCTGTTCAAGGGTGGGGATCTTAGCTTGCATCTGCCTCCTTTTCCGTCCCCTCCATCGCCTTCGCCAGCTTCGTCACCAGCAGCAGCTCCTTCACCAGCGGATCGATCCGCCGCAGAAAGTTCGCGTCCTGCTCGGTGATCACCGTGGTGGCCACGGTAAAGAGCAGCCCGGCGGCGTCCGGGTATTCGGTGGCCACCTCATCGCCCAACGCGGTGATGCGGTCAGAGAGTGTCTTGCGTTCCATGGGTGCGAAGAACGAAGATCGTAACGTTTGCGGCATCCGGAGTTATTCACACAAAACCGCCCGCCGGGATCGCTCCCGGCGGGCGGTGCCTCGCATCGATCAAGCTTCGCAGTTGCGGAACTCGATCTCCTGCTGGTCCATCAGGCGCTGGTTCGCCAGCTCTTGCTGGTCCACCTGCTCGGGCACGTACAGTACGTGGGTGCGTCCGAATGTATCCTGGCTGCGGCGCTTCGCTACGATGGCCCGCAGGTAGTGCTTGCCGTTGCGCTCGATGGGCTCGGCCATCATCAGGTCCTCCAGGCAGATGCTGAGGGTGATGTATTCCGATCCGTTCTTCTGCCGTCCGTTGCCGATGTATTGCTTCTCCGTCGTCATTTTGTTTGGTGTGGAGGGTTGGTTTGTTTTCCACGCAAGGACCATCAGGCCAATGGGGAGCGGGGCCGCTGCACCGTGGAATACCTTCCTTGTCTTTCTCGACTGCGCTCGAAATGACAAGGACGGATATGCCGCGAAACCGCAGGCATGGGCATTAGCGGACCCGCTCCCCGGCCTGACCTTCGCTGTGGAATAGCAAACCCTTCAGTCCTCCGCACCGAACGACGACGGGGATGATTCGGCGATGGATGGCTCAGGTGGGGTCGGACCCCCCCCTTATCTTCTGGAGGTTTTCGGCACGAATGGCTTTGTGCTTGTCAAGGACAACGCGTGCATCTGCTGGCGATTCCCGGGCAAGGGCATCCAGGTCGGCCTGCACGTCTCGATTGAACTTGTCGAACACCTTGGCCTCGGCCTTGCGGCGCTTCTCATCTTCGGCTTCTCGGGCCTTCAATTTGGCCAGTAGTTGTTCCTGTGCCTGGAGAGCGCGCCTTTCCTCGTCCATTTGGCTGCCGTGCGTAACCCCTTCCAAGGCCCGGTATTCCCGAATGCGTTCCATGCCCGCTTTCAGCGCTTGCTTCTTCGTTCGGGCAATAACGGTCACCCTATGGCCGGAACCTTCATTACTGACCGTGGCGAATAAGTGACAGGAATAGATGGTTTGCTGCTTTTTCGCGCTCCAAAGTCCATCTAGTAGTTCGACGTCCCACAAGCTCTTCCCGGATCCAATGGCAGGGATCTGGGGCTCAAGGGCCAACTCGAGCACGCTGAACTTATCGACGCACCGGAACAGGGCGTTGAGCCGCTTACAAGCCGACTCGGCATCAGCCTCGAGGTGATAGGCAGCATGCACGGTGTAATCACTGTACATGCCGCTTTCAATTACGTAGATTTTCTTCTGCTCTTCCATGGTTCTTCTCGTGTTGTGCGAATTAAAGCTTTGGGATCATCATCGTCACCGAATCACTGAGGTCGGGGGTGCGGCTCCACTCGAGGAGCTTGGGGAAGCACTCCTTCAGGATCTCGTAGGTGTTCACTTCGGTGTCCATGTACTGCGGCCAGAAGCTCGTGTGTACATCCTCCATCACGTACCAACCTCCGGGCTTCAGTTGTACCCAATAGAGCTGCGTGAATGCGATCTGCTGGTGGCTGGTCAGGTGGCTCCCGTCGTCTATGATCACGTCGAACTGCCCCAGGGTGGCCAAGGCTACGGTATCGGTGGCATCCATCTGCAGTACCGTGCATCCGGCAATGGCGATCGGCGGGTTGATGTCGATGCCCACTATTTCCGCCTCCGGATAGAACTCGCGCCACATGCGGAGGCTCGCGCCATCCTTCACGCCGATCTCCAGCAGGCGCTTCGGCGCGGCCGGTAGGTGCTGCTCATAGAAGGGGCAATAGCCGTGGAAGGTGGCTTTGTCGGTGCCGTATTTCAGGCCGATGTTGTGGAGGGTCATGGTTTCGTTTGTTGCGTTCGTGTCGATGGTTCTGCTGGCGTTTTCCATTCATATCCCCACACCCACGGGTTCTCCTTCAGGCTTTCTTCGCCATTGATGCGGCGCCACAGCTCGAAGTAGGCGGCGCTGGCGCTTCGCCTCCATTCGCGCCATGGCCAGCCGTGGCCACCGGGTTGGCCATCGTCACAGGCGATGCCGTAGCGGAGGTTGTCGTTCTCATCCGGTAGCGCGGCAATGCCCTCCGCCAAGCTGTCCGCTTCGCTGATACTTTGGATGCGTTCGCACAGCACGCGCGTTACCGTGTTGCTGTAGCGGGCTGCCCAGCGCGGCATGAACATGCTGCTCTTCCAGCGGTCCACCTCGTAGGTTTCGGAGTCCGGGTCCGGCCCCAAGTAATTCACGAGGTTGCCCAAGCGGCTTTCTCCGGAAACGCAGTGGATGCGGCTACCACCCGCGCGGTACGCAATAACGGGACCTGCATCGCCTTCCGTTTCCGCCCAGGTCTCTTTCCACCAGAGGCCATCGCCGACCCCAATGCGGGGGTAGATGCGGTGGACGGTATCGTGGCGCTTGCTGGGCACCTTCAGGTAAGGGCCTGCGTTGCCTGCGGGCGAAGGGCCTTTGTCCACCCGTGCATCCTGGAACTGGAAGTCGTACTGCTGCCAGTTGGCGTTGCTGATGCCGCGCCCATCCACCAGGCTATTGTGCGCGGCGATCGCGCGGCGGGTCTGCGTCTTGCGCCCGGCGGCAAGCGCGCGGATCATGTCCGCGCTCAGGAGTAGTCCGTGTTCTTTCATGGTTCTGGATTGAAGGCATGCAGCGGGCAAACGCAGGCACTGCCGGTGGTGTATCGTTCTGGTTTTTCGGAAGCGTATTCCAACTTGGCGAAGAGCGCGAACTCACGTGCGGCCTTGTTGCGGCAGGTGCCCACGAAGCCATCGCGCCGTTTCCAATGCACGCAGTTGTGGCAGAAAGGCTTCTTCCCCGGCTTCACAGGGTCGGTCATCAGCGGGAAGCTGCCGGTCCGAAGCACCTCCTGCAGCTCGGGGTAGCTCACCGGCTGGCGGCGCTGGGTTGGGGCTTGGTCGACCATGGAGTGGCGTTTATTTGGTAGTTGTGCCCCATTGAATTACAATAGATCATCGCCAAGTGATAGCTGCTCGGTCAACCGGGGTTCGGTTGCGTCGAACAGCCTTGGCGCTGACCGATGAACCGCTAACCGATTTCGTGATACATCATACCACTCCCATATTCGTTCAGTACCAACGAAATCACGCCCAAGTTCGGCGCAGGCTACCCCGGTGGATCCGCTTCCCATGAATGGGTCAAATACGGCTCCACTTGTTCGCTCGACAAGGTATTTCATCAAGGCGATCGGCTTTTCGTAAGGGTGTCCGCTTTTCTTTGCATAGGAGCATTGGCGCGGTGATGAAAATCCGGGAGCGCGTTTAATTATTGATCCATCCTTTGTTGAAAATCGGAATGACTTGTCACCGCAGAAGTGTATCGTGTTGTGAGTTGGGTAGAAGTGCTCCGATTTTGTTCTGCCACCGCTCACCCACCCATATTCCCACACTAGTTCCGCGAACTTTCCGTCTACCTCGCGCAATGGATAGCGCCAGTCCATTATGTAGACCTGCATCCGGCTCACCCTTGCGGCCTCTTTGAAAAATCCAGCCAAGAACTCAAACTCCCCATTCACTCCATACGGGGGGTCTGATACAATGACCTCGAATACCTTGTCAGGCAGCCCGGCCATGTACTCCATGCAGTCGATGTGTAGTAGTTCTATCTGAGGCATCGGTTAGCGGTTCATCGTGAAAGAGAACAACGGGGCACAACTACAGCTATACGCCACGAGGCGCGGCGCATAGCAATGTCCGTTAGCCCGCATCAAGCACAAGGCCCTTGCCCTTCAGGAATTCCAGTTGTGCATTACTGAACCACTGGTATTCCGCAAGCTCCTTCAGCAGGGCCTTCACCTCGGTTTCGGTGTACACTGGTTCGTGGGCCATGCCGCTGTGTACCACGAGGGTGGCAGGCACCGGCCACTTGTACAGCGGCCGCAGGGAGATGTCGAGCGACCCATCGTGGCCGCTGGTATAGACGGGGATCTTCTTTGTCATCGCGTCACCATGTTCACCAAGAAAATGCAGAACAGAAGTTCGCCAAGCGAGACTTCTGCCAAGGGGCGGGAGAGAAATGTGCTGAGCTCTTGGCTTTCCGTTCCGCAGCCCGAAGCGAAGAGCATGAATGCCAACGTTGCGGTTACGAGAAGCATCGCCTTGCGGGAGGGGCGGTAGTGGTGAACTGGCTTCATGGCGCAACAGGCGTTGGCATCCAGTGGGTGACATGGTGTTGCACCGGCCCGTTCTTCCCGCAGCGGTAACCGGCCTCCGTGTAGGTGAGGTCGGTAACTCGGTACGGCTTCATGGCGGGGTAGCGGTGCTCGGGCGGTGGCACCACCCACACGTCCACCACCTGGCCGAGGCGCGGTAGGTTCAGCTGCACGCTGAGCCAGCCCGCGCGGAACTCCGGCGTGGCCAGCAGCTTGCGGGCGGCGATGTACGGCCAGTCGATGGTGGAATGCTTGCGGTGCTCGGTGCGGATGCGCTCCGCGATCTGTTCGTGGATGTGGCTGCTCATTGCTGTTCCCATTCTTTGCCGAACCGTTTACTCGCTCCAAGGGCCAGCGAACCATTGCGTTGGAGATCCGTGTTCATGGGGTCCCGAAGTATGGCATCGAGCGCATCCTGAAGTTTGCTTATCGGATCGGCCTGCATGAGTTCGTCGAAGGCCATGATCTTGATCGCGGCCAATGTTGTTCGGTGCGCGACCTCGCCATTGTTTGCGGTTTCGATGAAGATGTTGTCGCCGTACTCCTCACCGTGGTCCAGCACGAATAGCTCGCGCTCAAGGTCTCGGAAGTAGGCAACGTAGGATGGGTGGTTCTGGTGAAGTTTCATGGTCGTTAGATCGAGTTGGTAATTGAATGGGCGGGTACGTTCACCTTCGGCCATTCATGGTGCTCCACGCCATCCAGCATGTGGCCGGCGGCATGCTTCTGCACCTTGCGCATCCGGAATACATGCTGGCCATGGAAGCCGTGGCCGCCTTCGACATTCACCCAGCGCTCATTTTTAGCGAGGGGTTGCACCTCTTCTTGGCTCCATGGTTCATCTATCGGCATCCAAGCGCCCCATTGCTTGAAGAAATAACTTACCCCAGCCGCCTTGCACTGGTCGCGCAACCCCCGCGCCCACTCCGGGTGCATGGGCCGCGCACCGGGGCCGCTCTCCCCGCCGGTGATCACCCAATCGATCCTAGGACCTATTTCGTGGCCAAGATCGTACTGTGGTCCATTGCTGTTCCAATCGCCTTCGTACCCAGTGAGATAATTCCATCTAGTGCTCAGTCCTCCTCCATGGTAGACTATGCCTTTGAGGTCCACCGGCCCCAACAACGGTTCACAGCTCAAAAAGCGAACAGCCGCCGGGCACTTCAGCAGGTGCGGTATGCGTTCATCGGCGGTGGCTTGGTTCTCCACGCTGGTGCCGAGCCATACGTTGGGAAGTGGATGCTGGTGCCGGCTAGGGTGTTCCACGGTGAATGGCTCAGCCTGCTCAGGGAAAGCCCGGATACGTTTAGGACGCATAGCAACGAAGCGGTCCCGCGTGCTGAAGTACTCCGCCATCCGCTCCGGCCGCTTCGTCAATATCTGGTACGTGTGCTGGGGCGTCAATGCCATCATCGCGAACACCTGGTCGATGAACTCGAACGGCACATCCTCGTGGAACAGGTCGCTCACGCTGTTCACGAACACCGTGCGGGGTTGCTTCCATTTCAGCGGCAGCATAAGACGCTCGTGCATCAGCTGCACCTGCTCGAACGGCTTCGCGTACTGCGGGATGTTCTGCAGCTTGCCCGCCAAGTAGGCCTTGTGGCGCTTGTCGTGTACAGTCTTGGCGTAGCAATGCTTGCAGCCCGCGCTCACCTTGGTACAGCCAGTAACTGGATTCCAAGTCTCGCCAGTAGTTCCCTCTCGCTGGGTCCATTCTATCGTTGTGCTCATGATGTCAAGTTCAAGGATTGTTGGGCGGGGTCTACCGGCACTGGCTTCGGGTTGCGAAGGCGCTTGGCCTTCTTGCTGTTCAGGTCGAGCTTGCATTTCGGGCACCATGCGATGGATCCATGGCCTTTGCATTCATCGCAGGTAACGTACTTGTCCTCGTACCACATCGGGTCCTCGTCGTAGTGGTTGACAACCCCTTCCTCGCATCGGTCGCATTCACGCATGCGCGTGTCGGTATTACCGCACTGCGGGCATTCCCCGGCCGTGTCGTCATCATACTCGAAATCCTCTTCGCTCATGGCTTCTCTTCCGGTTGTGGCGCCGTGGCCTGGTCCTTCTTCTTTGATGCCGTGATCAACTCGTTCAGACCAGCCCCGAGCTGCTCCACCTTTTGGAGTTCCGTGGCCAGGTGCTGCAGCTTGCCGATGAGCGTATTGAGGCCGACGAGGCTGGTGGATAAGCGGAACTCCCGCAAAGCCTGCTTCTGGTCAACGAAGCTCTCACCCTTCCTCCGCACCCACTGGTACTCGGGTTCGGTGGTGAGCAGGATCAACTCGATGTCCGCCTCGAGCAGGGTGGTCTCGTAATTCAAGAGGTACCGGGTGTTGCTCCGGATACCGATAAAGTGCTTCTTGGTGCTCATGCTGTCGTGGATATTTCAACCTTCCCGCCGAACACCACATCCTCCCACTTGATGATGTATGCCCCGCTCTCCCCGGCCACCTTCACTGCGCAGGTGCCATCGGGGCGCAGGTCCTGCACGGTGCCTTCCACCGCCTTGCCGCGCGGTTTCACGGTAACGGTATCGCCCACGTTGAAGCCGGGTTGAATGTTGTTGGTCTTCACCCATTCCACCCAGAGGGCGCGCAGCTTTTGGCTTACCTGGTGGTCGCAATCCAGTTCTTCCACGAACTCGCTGCGGATGGTCCAATAGTGTTCTCGCTCCAACACCTTGGCCAAGGCGTAGCCGTCCAGGTCGCCGTAGGTGTCCTCCATCGCGCTCGCGATCTCTTCGGCGAGTTCATCGATGTCCGTGCTGTTGGGCCAGCCGGACCATTTCACAAGGCTTTTGGCCACCTCGCGGGCCACGGCGGGGTAGACCTGTTCGGGCTCCGGCCTTTGCGAGGGCGTCATTACGGGTACGGGGAAGAGTTGGTCTTCGGTGTTGATGTTGGTTGTGGTGCTCATGGTATCTGTGGTTTTCAAAGTGGCACCCCATACCCAAAGGGCATGTTGGCGTTGATGAATTGGTGATCGTGCAGCTCCATGGTGGCGTGGGCGCCATAGAGCGGGTTCCAGTAGTAGCCCACGCGGCGCTTCGTCTTCACCGTGCGCCGCACATCGGCATGGTCCGGGCCTTCGCTGCTGCGTTCCTGCACCAGCACCAAGTAGCCGCTGAGCACATCGCGGTACACCAGCCCGGTGCGCAGGTTGCGCACGAGCATGGTGCGCTGCTTCAGCGGGTCCTCGGCCACGGCGATCGCGTTGGGCATTTCTGAGTTCTTCGGGGAGGTTTTCTTGGTCATCGGTTTCTCGTCAAGGGTCTCACCAATACATTGAAAAAAGCATCAGCAAAAGCCTGCCAAATGGCTTGTCGCATCGCGAACGCCTTCATGCGCTCCCGCACCAAGTAGCCGTCCTCCGGTTTCACCATCTGCTTCACGTTCTCACAATACAGGCGATGCTCATGCAACTCGTAGTTGAGCTGGCGCAGTTCCTTGGCGGCGGCTTTGTAGTCGGCGGTGGTCATTTGCTGCCGGTGATCAGGATGGAATTCTCTTGGATATCAATGGAGCAGATCTCGGAGGACCTCACATTGAAGATCTGGATCCCCCACTCCCCCGTTATCGGCGACTGAAAAAGGTCGACGCGGATACGCGAGTCCTTGTTCAGTAGGTATTCTACGGAAACATCCGCGTCGAGCTGGTCGGTATTTGCGCCCTTCCTCAGAAGGACGATGGGGAATTTGTTCTGGCTCATTTGTCAGCAGTGATCAGGTCAAAGAGGTTCACTTGGCGCTCCGCGTTCGCTACTGGTTCCGGAGCTGGCGCATCGAGCAGTCGTCGCATCACCTGCTCGATGCGCTTCGGCATCAGGTGCACGTAGTCCGGATTGCCTTCGATCAGGATCGCCTTACGGCCGTGCGCCAAGGCCACGCCCGCGGTGGTGCCGGTGCCGACGAAGATGTCCAGCACGGTGCCACCGGGAGGGCATCCGGCCAAGACGCAGGTTTCCACCAACTTCGGCGGGAACACGGCAAAGTGTGCTTCACCGTAGGCATCCGTTGCCACCGACCACACGGAGCGTTTGTTCCGTGTATCTCCTTGCCATGGAATGTTCCTCCCAATGTCCGGGTTCATCTCATTCACCCCGTACACCCGTTGCAGGTTGCCGCTACGACCGGCACGCTTTTGTGGCTTCTGTCCCGGAGGCGCCACGGTGCTCCTATCCCAACGGTTGCGCGGCGCTGCTGCAGCGCTTTCCGCTGGCTCCTTCACGGACTCTTGGTCGAAGTAGTAGCGCTCCTTTTTCGAGAGCAGGAAGATGTCCTCGTGGTTGGATGTAAAGCGGTCCGTAACACTACTTGGCATCCCGTTGGGCTTGTGCCAAATGAGACCTTGCCGCAGGTACCAGCCATCATCACGTAAGGCAAAGGCCAGCATCCACGGAATACCAACGAGGTCCTTCCGCTTCAATTTCGGGCCACGCTTGATCGGACGGCGGATGCCGTTCGTGGCACCGTGCTTGCTGCCTTGGAGTGTGCTCTTCGCGTTCCCGTACCACCCGCCATTGCCGGCGTAGCTATCGCCCATGTTCACCCACAGCGTACCATCGTCCCGCAACACGCGGCGCACGGCGCGGAACACCTTCACGAGGTTGCGGATGAATTCCTTCGGCGTGGCCTCCAGCCCGATCTGCCCGTCGAAGCCGTAGTCCCGCAGGTTCCAGTAGGGCGGGCTGGTCACCACCGTATGCACGCTGTTGGGCTTCAACTTCCGGAGCTGGGCCAATACATCCCCTTCCAGGATGCGCACGTCGGTGGTGATGCGGTCGATCATTCCTCCTCCGTTGCGTTCGGTTCCACCTCCACCAACCAATACGCTGCCGCGCAGAAGCCATGCGTGGCCATTGCTGCCCCATCACGGGGTTCGCCGTCCGCGCTGGCGCTGGAGAGCGCTATCATCTTCAGAGCGGCCTCCAGCACGGGCAGGCGGTGCCGGTCCATCGCCTT
>Ga0138256_10001838_pt1 | contig 22814 bp, 18 predicted proteins | sample KNB2016incub_MG_FD_105486 | JGI IMG/M metagenome (GOLD analysis project Ga0138256, IMG submission 105486) | Active sludge microbial communities from wastewater in Klosterneuburg, Austria - KNB2014incub_MG | ecosystem: Engineered > WWTP > Activated sludge > Unclassified | place: Austria... | reverse complement strand
TTCAGCTTGATGGCGATGCGCTCGTCCACGCTGAGGTACTTGTCGCGACCCTGCTTCTTCGCCTCTGCGGCGAGTTCCTCAGCGGTGTAGTACTCGGCCTTCACGTACTCGCCGGCGAAGTCGCTGACCTCCGGCTTGAAGCGGCCGCGCAGGTCCACCAAGGTGAGCGAGCCGATGCCGTGCTGACGCGCCACACGTTGGTCGTCCGCACCGAAGCTGGGCGCCGTATGCACCACACCGGTGCCATCCTCGGTGGTCACGTAGTCGCCACCGATGACCTTGAACGCATCGCCGCCTTCCGGTGTGGCGTAGGGGAGGAGCTGCTCGTAACGGACGCCTTCCAATTGATGGCCGTAGAAATTGTCGAGGATGCTCCAAGGGATGTTCTTCCCATCCTTCTTGTAGTCGTCGAACGAAGCGTCCTTGTGGTCCTCCTTGAAGTAGGCGCTCAACCGCGCCTTCGCCAGCACCACCGTCTGCGGGCCGTGCGTGTAGGGGTTGAAGGTCTTCACGCGCACGTAGTCCAGCTTAGGCCCCACGGTGAGCGCGCAGTTGCTGGGCAGCGTCCACGGTGTCGTCGTCCACGCGAGGATGAACACATCACCGAAGGCGTCCTTGAAGAGCCATTCGCTGTTCGCGTCGCGCTTCACCTTGAACTGCGCCACCACGCTGGTGTCCTTCACCGGCTTGTAGGTGCCGGGCTGGTTCAGCTCGTGCGAGGAAAGGCCCGTGCCGGCGGCGGGGCTGTACGGCTGGATGGTGTAGCCCTTGTAAAGCAGGTCCTGGTCGTGCAGCTGCTTCAACAGGTGCCACACGCTCTCGATGTACTTCGTGTGGTAGGTGACGTAGGGCTTCTCCAGGTCGAGCCAGAAGCCGATGCGCTTCGTCAGGTCGTTCCACACATCCGTATAGCGCATCACGGCCTTCTTGCACGCCGCGTTGTACTCCTCGATGCTGATGGTCTTCCCGATGTCCTCCTTGGTGATGCCGAGCTCCTTCTCCACGCCCAGCTCGATGGGCAGCCCGTGCGTGTCCCAGCCGGCCTTGCGGTCCACGCGGTGGCCCTTCTGCGTTTGGTAGCGGCAGAAGATGTCCTTGATGGCGCGGGCCATCACGTGGTGGATGCCGGGCAATCCGTTGGCACTGGGCGGGCCCTCGTAGAACACGAAGGGCGGCGCATCCTTGCGCAGCTCCAAGCTGCGGCCGAAGGTGTCCTCGGCCTCCCACTGGGTCAACACCTCCTCGGCGACCTTGGGCAGGTCGAGCTCGTCGTACTGAGGGAAACGCTTGCTATAGTTGCTCATCGTACGGTCTCATTCGATTGGCGGCGGATGAAGTCCGCCAGCATGGGCACGGCGAAGGAATACTTGCCGTGGCGGTTCTTGAAGATCAGGCCTTGCTCGGCCAGGGCTCCGAGCATCTGGTTCACGTGGCTCGGGCTGAAGGGCTTCCCCTCGAGCTTTTTGGATGCTTCGCTGATCTCCTGCACCGTGAACTCTTCGTCCGCTGCTTCCAATGAAGCGATGATGGAGAGCAACTCCCGCTGCCGGTCGGTGACCTTGTTCCAGCGGCCGGAGAAGAAGTCGCTGTCCAGCTTGCGCGCGATGTGCGCCACGGTCACATCCGGCCTGGGCACACCGTCCGCATGGCCGAGGTAGGCCTCGAACATCTCGTAGCAGATGAACTGGATGAAGTAGGGATAGCCGCCCGAGCGGTTCGCGACCTCCTCCACGGCCTGCGGTGTGAAGGAGACCGGGCATCGGCCATCCGCGATGGGCCGGGTGATCGCCTCCCTACGGTCACGCTGATCGAGCTTGCCCAACGTGATCACTTTGAACATGCGTTCGGCGAAGGTCCTGGCTTCCACCAGCTTGGGGAACAGGGTGGGCAGGCCGGTGAGCACCAGCATGATCGGGATGCCCTTCTTCTGGATCGACTGGAACACATCCAGCAGGAGCGAGAGCGGGTATTGGTCCTTGTCCGAACGATCGGCCAGGTTCTGCGCTTCGTCGTAGGCGAGCACGATCCCCTTCATACCGCTCTGCCGCACCACGTGCCAGGTGGCCTCGAGCACCGCCTTGATCTTGTCGGAGACCAATCCCGGTGTGGAGCGATACAGCGACTCCATCAACGCATGGTCGAAAGTGATCGAGCGCTCTTCCCGCTGGGGATGAAAGCCGATGCCTTCGATCACCCGCCGGTCCACTTCGAACTGACTGGTGAGCACCGACAGGTCGGTGATGAGCCGCTGGGCAAGCTTCTCTTCGGAGATGTTGATGGCCTCGGAGAGCTCGTTCCCGGTCCACAACCAACCCTGCTGTCGGGCGAGCCCCTTGAGCGCCCCTTCAAGCAGGACCGTTTTGCCCACCCCGCGCAGACCGGTCAGCACCATATTGGTGAGGATCACCGGCTGGCCCAGTAGCCGCTCGAACTCCCTGATCTCGGTGGTCCGACCGGCCAGGTAGGGCGGTGGATGGCCGGCTCCGGGGCGGAACGGGTTCACGAAGCTCATGGGCGGCTGGTCATGGGTTCTTGACAAAGATAGAAACCATTAGTTCGATGACTAAATTTAGGCAATGGGCTTAGCCGCTTGCGGGACCGGACCGGCGACCATCGCCGCGCTTTTTTGAGTTAATTGCTTGTCCATCAGGGCCTTCGAAAGGGCTGCGAAGATAGCCGGTCGGCTCACGCGGCCAGCCCGCCACGCCTCAGTGCAGCACCACGCGCAGCACCGCAGGACGCAGGCCCTCCCGACGGATCAGAAGGACCCCGCTGTCGAGGTCGCCCCGGGCCAGCCACAGCTGCTGGGTGCCGGGGGTGCTCCAGCGCTTGAGCTCCCGCCCTGCGGCATCCATGAGCACCACGGCCTCGCCGGTGGCCAGCGGCGCTCCGAGCTCGATGCGGACCGCTTCGGTCCAGGGGTTCGGGAAGGCGTGCAGCCCACCGGAAGCCTGGATCGCGCCCACCTGGGTCGGGAGCTGGGGATCGGAGAAGATCAGGCGGGTGCGCACGGCCTGGTCGAGCACCAGAAGGTCAGCGTCGAGGTCGGCGTCCAGGTCCGAAAGATGCACCCCGTGGTAGCTGCCCAGCGCCTCGATGAGCTGTGGGGTGCCCAGGTCACCGGTGCCATCGTTGGCCATCCACAGCAGTTCCTCCGCCAACTCGTCCACGAAGGCCAGGTCCACATCCCCATCACCGTCCACATCACCCAGGTCCCAGCCGTGGTCATCCTGCAGCGCGCTCTGGCCGATGGCGTTCGCGGTCCACGGGTTGCCCGGTCCGTTGTTGGCGTACCAGGAGAGGGGTCCGCTCTGCTGCAGCACCACATCGATGTCGCCATCCATGTCCATGTCCGCCGCGCGCACCCGCCGCACGGGTGGCTGGAAGCTGCCGATGAGGTCCGATGCCCCGACCGCGGTGAAGAGCAGGTTGCCCAGGTTCTCCCGCACCACCAAGGTGGCGGTGTTCGCGTTGCCGGTGCCCGTGGTCACCACGTCCGGGTCGCCGTCGCCATCGAGGTCGGCGATCGCCGGCAGCAGCACCTGGATGCCGGAATTGAAGAGGTTCTGGGTGATGAACTGCCCCGACCCATCATTGCGGTACGCGTGGATGACGGGGTTGCTGGCCCACATCAGGTCGGTGTCGCCGTCAGTGTCCGCATTCCAGGCCAGCACCACGCCATCGTTGCCTGGTGTGGCCGCGAAGGCCAGCGGGGCCAGGAAGCCGCCCGGGGCGTTGGGGCACCAGACCAGGCTGTCGGTGGTCTGCTCCTCCAAGGCGCTGAAGGTGTCCATGAGGCCATCGCCGTTCAGGTCGGCGGGCGCCTGGTTCTGCACGCCGAGCCAGGTGGTGTGCACCCGGTCGAAGCCGCCCAGCGTGGTCTGCTCGACCCAGGTGCCGTTGATCACCAGGTCGGTGTCGCCGTCGCCGTCCATGTCGCCCCAAGAGGGCCAGCGTCCGGCCCCGTTACCCGGCAGTACGGCGCGTCCACGTTCCCACGGTGCCGCACCCGGGTTGCGGTACCACTCCAGGCCACTGCCCACACCGCGCACCAGCAGCAGGTCCGGCGCACCATCGGTGTCCATGTCGGCCAGGTCAAGGTCCACCATGAAGGAATTGGAGGCGCATAGGGCCACGGGCGCATCGAACTGGCCGCCACCGGCATTGCGCAGCAGCAGCACCTCCTCATCCCCCACGACGACCAGGTCCTGCAACCCATCCCCATCGGTGTCGGCGGCGCGCAGGGTGTTCCGGTCAATGGCGCCGGTGGTGATGGTCAGCGGGGGAGCGAACCCGTTGGTCGTGTCGTTCAACAGCACGGCCACCCACTGGTCGCCGGCGGCCACCAGATCGCTGTCACCGTCCACGTCCACATCGAAGACCTCCACGCGCAGGACCGGTCCGAGCGCGGTGGTGATCACCGAATCCGCCGGGGTCCAGGTGAGGCCGGTGTCCAGCCGCAGCACCGGCCGGAACTGGTTGTTCGTTCCCACCAGGTCGAGGTCGCCGTCCAGGTCCATATCCGCCGGTACAGCGCCCGATGGGCCGCTCACGCTGGTGTTCACCGGGCCGAAGAGACCGTTGCCCAGGTTCAGGGCGATCCGCCGGCCGGTCTCTTTTCCGAGGAAGACATCCGGCAGTGTGTCGCCGTTGAGGTCCACGACGGTGGCACGCTCCGCATAGGACTGTGCCGCCATGCCATCAAGATCGGCGCCTTGCGTGAACTGTCCGGTGCCATCGTTCATCAGCCAGTACGTTTCCAGCAGCGCGCCATTGCCGACGATCAGCAGGTCCGCGTCACCGTCCAGGTCCGCATCCGCGGGCACCAGATCGAGGCGGGTGCCCAGGACCTCGTGGATGCGCGCGGGTCGCTCAAAGGTGCCGTCGCCGTGGTTGAGGCTCAGGTGCACGCGCTGGTTCAAGGCCCACACCACGTCCTGGTCGCCATCGCCGTCCGCATCCAGGGCGGCCGCTGCGGTCCGCGGGCTGGGCGTGGCCTCGGTGATGATCACAGGCGCGCTGAACTGCGCGTGGAGACCGGGAGTGGAAAGGAGGAGTGCGAAGAGGATGAGCGTACGCATGACCTGCCGGGGAACAAGCGACCGGAAAAATAGTTGGCCTTGCTGTCCTCGTCCGACATCCGGCCCGCAGGGCCGATCACCCGCTCACATCGTCCCCTTCAGCATCCGGTTCCAGTACAGCCAGGGCAGCATGTACTTCTTCAGTACCCACATGCTCCATAAGGGCTTGCCGGTGTCGAAGAACTTGCTCAGCAGCGGGTCGCTGTCGCGCACGTTGTCGTACTTGAACTCGGCCAGCAGCATCTTGCCGTAACCGGTCACCAGCGGGCAGCTGCTGTAGCCCTCGTACTTCGCCGGGGAGAGCATGCCATCCTTGATGCACTGCAGGATGTTGGCCACCACCACGGGCGCCTGCTTGCGGATGGCCGCACCGGTCTTGGCCGTGGGCAGCGCGGCCACATCGCCCAGTCCGAAGATGTTCGCGTAGCGCTTGTGCTGCAGGGTGTTGATGTCCACCTCCAGCCAGCCCTTGTTCGGTCCGTCGGCGTAGGCCAGCGGGGAGAACTTCACGAAGTCGGGTGCGCTTTGCGGAGGCGCCAGATGCAGCATGTCGTACTTCATCACGATGGTGCTCTCGCCCTCGATCTTCTCCGGCAGGCCTTGCTCCTCGGTGAGCACGCAGTGGTTGTCGCCGGGCTTGCTCCACTTGAAGTGGATCTCCTGTTTGTCCGCATCGATGCGGATCGGGTTGTAGAAGGTCTTGAGGATGATCTCCTTCTTGCGCACCACGTCCTCCAGCGCGGCCCGGAAGGGCTGCACGCCGAAGATCACCGAGCCCGGGGTGGCGAAGACGAGCTTGGTGCGGTCGCGCACACCGCGCCTGCGGAAGAACTCGTCGGCCAGGTAGGCGGCCTTTTGCGGCGCGCCGCCGCACTTGATGGGTGTGGCGGGTTGCGTGAACACGGCCACACCGCCCTTGAAGTCCTCCATCACGCGCCGTGTCTTCTCCGGGTCGATGTAGTTGCTGCACACCACATCGGTGGCCAGGGCCTCACGCAGACCGGGCAGTGCGTCGAGGTCGAGCTTGATGCCCGGGCACACCACGAGGTGGCCGTACGTGTACGCCTTGCCGTTCGTGGTGCGCACCGTGTTCGCGTCCGGTTCGAAGGTGGCGGCGGCCTCGCGGATCAGGTCCACGCCCTCGGGCACCACGGTGGCCTCGTCGCGCCGGGTGTCCTTCATGGCGTAGGTGCCCGCCGCCACCAGCGTCCAAGCGGGCTGGTACCAGTGGTCCCGGGCGGGGTCCAGGATGGCGATGCGGAGCTTCCCGTCCTTGCGGTGCAGTTGTGCGGCGGTCATGATGCCGGCCGTACCTCCACCGATGATCAGCACGTCGTAGTGAGCGTTCGCCATGGCCCTTGGGTTTGGGACCACCAAGCTGGGCACGAGGGCACCGCCGGAACAGTGACATCGGTCACCGGGCCACCTTTGCCCAGGCGGCCCGCAGGCGCGCGTGCCTCCGCAGCAGCAGCTGATGGCGCGTCTCGGTGGCTTCGCCCTTGGCCTTCACCAGCGCCACCAGGGCCTTCCGCTCTGCGGCGCTCCAGTCTTCCAGGTCGTCGAAGAGGTCCAGGGGCAGCGCCCACAGGTACAACGCCGTCCGCTCGTCCGCGGTCCAGGCGCTCAGGTCGCCCACCGGCAGGCAGCGGCACAGCCGCTCCAGCGCACGCCGCATCGCCCGCACACGGTCGCCGTCGTGCTGCACGGCCACATGGACCGGCAGGGCCGCCGACAGGGCCGCGGTGTCCAGCACGGGTCCGTCCTGTGCGCCCACCGGCAGTTCCAACCCTTCGGCGACGAGGTCCTTGAGCAGCTTCAGCGGCACTTGATGGCCCTTGCGCGATGCGAGCCTGTTGAACTCCCGCTCAGCCAGGCGTTGCAGCGGCCGCGTCATCGGGCGGAAGCCAAGCCGGTAGTAGAACCAGTAGGCGCCGCTCTTCAGCCCGTCGGGATTGTCGTGCCCCAGCTGGTAGTTCTCGGCCTCGAAGCAGGCCACGCCGAAGCGCTGATGGTACAGGCGAAGCAGCTGGGCGAAGAACCAGGCGCTCTCGCCCCCGCGCACGGCGGGGAACACGTTGATGCCCACCTTGCTGCGGCCGGGGAAGATCCAGGCGCCCCCGTAGGCGAGGGCCACGCAGTTGCGGAAGGCCATGAAGCCCACATAGCTGTCGAAGGGCAGCCGATGCGCGGCATCCAGGTGGAAGAGCGCGATGCGCAAGCCCCGGCCGAGGTCGAAGAGCTCCGCCGCACCGGCCCAGGTCACCGGGTCGGTCTCGCGCTCCTGCACGGCCAGCACGGTGCGCGAAGTGTCCACGAGGTCCTTCAGCTGCGCGGTGGTGAGCCGGAGCGGAGGCGGCACCGGGCTGTCCAGCACGGCGCGGAGGTCCACCCCCTTGCTCAACCCGTTCGGATGGCAGAAGGGCGTTGCCGCCGGTGCGCGGGCCGTGGTCAGGTCGCAGCCGGGTGCGCCATCGACGGCCACGGTGATCAGCATCCGCGCCCAGAGCGACTCGCGGAGGGCCTCGGTGGTGGGAAGGCCATCGAGCATGCTGATCAGGGCGGTGAGCTGCGCGCGGGGATCGGGTCCGAAGAGCGCCCCCATCAGCTCCGCGCTGTCCTCCACCGGCCGGTCCACCGACTCCTGCTCGGCCTGGGGCAGCAGGGGGCGCACCGTCTCGCGCAGGTCGTCCAGCGCTGCGTCCACGGCGACCACGCGCATGTGCGTGCGCCATCGAGAGAGCATCCACCGCACCAGCGACAGGCTGTAGGTGCCCTGGATGGGGGTGCCCGCCACGCCACTGTTCGTGAGGCCGGTGCCCAGGCCGCCGGACCGTGCGCGCTCCATCAGGCGCGCCAGGGCGGCCTCGGCCTTGTCATGCTCCGCCGGGTCCGCCGGGTGGGCCAGCACGAAGAGCAACAGGTCATGCCATTCCTTGAGGGCTTTGGAGGAACGCAGGGGACGGCCCATCGCGGCCTCCAGCATCCGGCCTCGCTCCGGGCCCGTGGTGCGGGACAGTGCACGACGCAGGTCGAGGATCTCCGGGGTGGTCAAGGGGGCGGCCATGCCGCAAGATGCGGATCGATCCGCCGTTCCACGCGAAAGGCCCGCCCCTTGCGGAGAAGGCCCTTCACGCTGTGGTCGTGCGCTGGGCTCAGCCCTGCTTGGCCAGCTGCACCTCCGCCAGGATGCGCACCTCGTCGCTCACCAGCACACCGCCGGCCTCCAGCGCCGCGTTCCAGGTGAGGCCGAACGCCTTGCGATCGAGCGTGCCGCTCAGGTTCAGGCCGGCCTTGGTGTTGCCCCAGGGGTCCTTCGCCTGGCCGCTCCACTCCACGTCCAGCGTCACGGGCCGGGTCACGTCCTTGATGGTGAGGTCGCCCGTCAGCTTCCACGTGCTGCCGCTGCCTTCGAAGCGGGTGCTCTTGAAGCTGAGCTTGGGGAACTTCTCGCTGTCGAAGAAGTCGCCGCTGCGGAGATGGCCATCGCGCTTCTCGTCGTTGGTGAAGATGCTGTCGGTGTTCGCCCAGAAGCTCACCAGGGCGTTGTTGAGGTCATCGCCTTCGAGCTCCACCTCGGCGCCAAATTCCTTGAAGCTGCCGGTGACCGTGCTGATCATCAGGTGCTTCACCTTGAACTGGATCTCGGAGTGGCTGGGGTCGATGGCCCACTTGGTGGTGGTTGCAGTTGCTGTTTCCATGGTTTTCGTTGTGTTTCAGTTTGGCGAGGGCGCATCATGATGCGCCCGTACGGTTCGTATGCTCAGGGTTACGACAATTGCATAGGCACATCCTGCAGCAGGATCTCCGCACCGTTGGGGCCCGCTTCGATGTGCAGGGTGTCGGTGTCCCACACACCCAGTGCGTCGCGCTTGCCCAGTTGCTGGCCTTCGATGGTGGCGCTGCCCTCGATCACGAAGGCGTAAACGCCATTCCCCTTCCGCTTCACGGTGTACGTGGGCTTCTTGCCCGCATCGAACTTGCCGATGTGGAACCACGCATCCTGGTGGACCCATACGCCGGCATCATCGGGGTTGGGGCTCAGCACCTGTTGCCAGTTGTTCACGCGGTCCTTCGGGTCCAGCGTCATCTGCTGGTAGCGCGGGGTCACTTGCCGCTTCTTGGGGAAGAGCCAGATCTGCAGTGTGTTCGCGTCCTTGTCGGGATAGGGATTGAACTCGCTGTGCAGGATGCCCGTGCCAGCGCTCATCACCTGGACGTCACCAGCGTTGATGATGCTGGTGTTGCCCATGCTGTCCTTGTGCTGCAGCGCGCCCTTGAGAGGGATCGTGATGATCTCCATGTTGTCGTGCGGGTGCGTGCCGAAGCCCTTGCCCGCGGCGATGATGTCGTCATTCATCACGCGCAGCACACCGAAGTGCATGCGGGTGGGGTCGTACCAATTGGCGAAGCTGAAGCTGAAGTTGGCCTTCAGCCAGCCGTGGTCGGCGGTGCCGCGCTCGCCGGCGCGGTGCAGGATCATGTTGGCCATGCGTTCGGGGGGTGTTGGGGGCAGGTGGTCGAAGCCCACCGGCTCCAGCGGTTTGATCTCATCGATGTCGTTCTGCATCAGCTGCGCGGCGGCCGTGCCGCCCACGAGCATGCCGGTCCCCAGAAGGCTCTTGCGGAGGAAATCCTTGCGGTCCATGGTGCTGTCGTGTTCGGTCCCGATCCTGGAACATCGGTCCAGGGGGCTTCGTTCATTGCGCCTGCAAATATATTCCATGGAAAATAAATGGCGGGGCAGGTGAGCCCCATCCTTGGAACCGCGAGCGACCGTGGAGAACCCTTCGGTCCGTCATCCGGCCCGTAGACCACTGCGCACCCCGACCTTTGCGGCATGTCCCTCCCTTGGATGTCCGCCGCCGAGGCCGTGCGCCTGGTACACAGCGGCGACCGCGTCTTCATCCACGGCAGCGCCGCCACGCCGGTCCGCCTCGTTCATGCCCTGCTCGACCGCCATGCTGAGCTGCGCGACGTGGAGCTCACCGCCATCAGCACCTTCGGCGATCTGGGCTTCGACCGACCCGAGGTGCAGGGGCCCTTCTTCCTGAACTCCCTCTTCGTGAGCGCCAACATGCGCAGCACGGTGGACGGACCCCATGGCGACTATGTGCCGGTCTTCCTCAGTGAGATCCCGCGCCTGTTCGATCGTGGCATCCTCCCGCTGGATGTGGCCCTGGTGCATGTGTCGCCGCCCGACAAGCATGGCTTCTGCTCCCTGGGCGTGAGCGTGGACGTGGCCCGCAGCGCCGTGCGCAACGCCCGCACCCTCATCGCGCAGGTGAACCCCAACATGCCGCGCACCCTCGGAGACGGCCACGTGCACATCAGCCGGTTCGCCGCACTGGTGGAGGTGAACGACCCCCTGCCCGAGGTGGACTATGCCGCGCAGATCGGGCCGAAGGAACGCCGCATCGCCGAGCTGGTCAGCGCCTTGGTGGAGGACGGCAGCACCCTGCAGCTGGGCATCGGCGCCATCCCCGACGCCATTCTGGGCGCGCTCGGTGGCCACAAGGACCTCGGCATCCACACCGAGATGTGCTCCAACGGCATCATCGAGCTGGTGCGCAGCGGGGTGGTCACCAACAAGTACAAGAAGAAGCACCGCGGCAAGGTGGCCACCGCCTTCGCCTTCGGCACGCGACGGCTCTACGACCTGGTGGACGACAACCCCTTCTTCACCTTCCTGGACGCGCAGTACGTCAACGACGGCAAGGTGATCCGGGAGAACCCCAAGGTGGTGGCCATCAACAGCGCCATCGAGGTGGACCTCACCGGCCAGGTGTGCGCGGACAGCATCGGCACCTACCAGTACAGCGGCGTGGGTGGCCAGATGGACTTCATGCGCGGCGCCGCGCTGAGCGAGGGCGGCAAACCCATCATCGCCCTGTGCAGCACCACCGGCAAGGGCGCCAGCAAGATCGTGCCCTTCCTCAAGCAAGGTGCCGGGGTGGTCACCACCCGCGCCCATGTGCACTACGTGGTCACCGAGCACGGCGTGGCCTACCTCTACGGCAAGAACCTCCAGCAGCGGGCCCAAGCCTTGATCGGCATCGCTGCCCCGGAACACCGGGAGGAGCTGGAGAAGGCGTACCGGGAGCGGTTCGGGCGGGGGTAGGCAGGGCCGGCGACCGGCAGACCCGTGAGCCCTGCTCCGCTCCCCCTAAGGCAATTGCAGCGGCCAGACCCCCAGCGCCACCACGGCGATGCCGCAGAGCAGCACCACCAGGCCGTTGAGCGGGGTCACCTGCACCTCCAGCGGCTGCTCGTCCGCCGTGAAGGCCTCGCGCACCACCACGATGTAGTACGCGATGCCCACCAGGGCCATGGCCACCGCGAGGATGGTGGTCTTGAGGAAGCCGGCCTGCAGCGCCAGCAGGAACACCTGGTACTTGGCCACGAAGCCGGCGGTGAGGGGGATGCCCGCCAGGCTCAGCAGCAGCAGCAGCGCGGTGATCGCCAGCCAGGGCCGGGCCTGATAGAGGCCGCGGAAGCTCCGCACCTCCTCACTGCCGTTGGCGGCACGCTTCACCAGGGTCATCACCACGAAGAGGCCCACCGTGGCCAGGCCGTAGGTGAAGGTGTAGTAGAAGAGGGTGCTCGTGCTGGCGGCCGTGTTGCCCAGCACCACCAACAGCAGGAAGCCGGTGTGGGCCACGCTGCTGTATGCCATCAGGCGCTTGAAGTTGGTCTGCCGCAGCGCCACGATGTTGCCCACGAACAGGGTGAGCACGGTCATCGCCAGCAGGGTGTTGGCCAGCGCGGGCGGAAGGCCGGTGAGGTGCACCAGGCGGAAGAAGCCGGCGAAGGCGGCCATCTTCACCACCGTGGCCATGAAGGCGGTGACCAGCGTGGGGGCGCCTTCGTACACGTCGGGGCTCCAGAAGTGGAAGGGCACGGCCGCCACCTTGAACGACAGGCCGATGGCGATGAAGAAGAGGCCCAGCAGGAAGAGGGGCGACGGTGCCGCACCCTGCGCCTCGGCCACCTCCTGGATGCGGCCCAGGTCGAAGCTGGCGGTGACGCCGTACACCAGCGCGATGCCCATCAGGAAGAGGGCCGTGGCGAAGGAGCCGAGCAGGAAGTACTTGAAGCTCGCTTCGCCGCTTCGGTAACTGTTCTTCCGGCCGCCCGCCAGGATGTACAGCGGGATGCTGAGCACCTCGATGCCCAGGAAGAGGACGAGCAGGTTCGTGTAGCTGGTGAGCAGGAAGGCGCCCGTGAGGGAGAAGACCATCAGGGCGTAGTGCTCGGCCACGTCGCGCTCCATGCGGGCGTAGTAGTCCACACCGAAGAGGAAGAGCAGGATGGTGAGGCCGGTCATGCCCATGTTGAAGGCCGTGGCGGCGCCGTCGAACCGCACCATATGGGCGAACAGGGGCACGTCCATCCACCAGCCGGTGGCCGATACGCCGATGGCGCCCAGCAGGCCCAGCACGGCCACAGGGGCCAGCAGCCGCTTGTTGCCGAACACGCCGAGGTAGAGCAGCAGCACGCCCAGCACCGAGGTCAGGATCAACGCGCTCATCTCAGTTCAGGGCGGTGAGGGTGTTGAGCATCTGTTGCACGGGGGCCTCCAGCAGGTCCAGCACGGGGCCGGGGTACACGCCCAGCACCAGGCTGATGGCAATGAGGGGCACCAGGTAGAGGTGGTCATCGCGGTCGGCGTCGGCCACCGCAGGCCGGCCGCTGTCGGGACCGAGCATCACCCGCTGATAGGCCCACAGCATGTAGATGGCGCCCAGCACGATGGTGCAGGCGGCCGCGAAGGCCATCCAGCCGTTGTGCTGCCACAGCCCGTTGAACATCAGCCATTCGCCCACGAAGCTCTGGGTGAGCGGCAGGGCCACGGCGTTCACCAGCACCAGCATGAAGAGCGCGGCCAGGCGCGGGGTGCGCAGCTTCAGGCCGCCCATGGCCCCCAGGTCGCCGGTGCCGGTGCGGGCGGTGACGGCGCCCACGATGTAGAGCAGGCCCACCAGCAGCACCGCGTGGGCCAGGGCCTGGTAGAGCGCCCCGCTCACCCCGTAGCTGTTCCACGCGAACAGGCCGGCGCACAGCAGGCCCACGTGGCTCAGCGAGCTCCAGGCCACCAGCCGCTTGAACTCGCGCTGGCGGAAGGCGATGGCCCCGGCGTACAACGCGCCGCCGATGCTGAGCCAGATCACCAGGTCGCGCCAGAACAGCACGCCCTCGGGGACGATCGGCATCACGAAACGCAGGATCCCGTACAGGCCCATCTTCAGCATCACCCCGCCCAGCACCATGGTGCCCTGCAGCGGCGCCATGGTGTACGTCTCCGGCTGCCAGCTGTGGAAGGGGAAGATCGGCAGCTTGATGGCGAAGGCCAGGAAGAGCGCCCAGAAGAGCCACAACTGCACATCGGTGCCAAGGCGCAGGGCGTGCAACGCCGTGAAGTCGGCGCTGTACGGGGCGGGCGTCTGCAGCACGCACCAGGCCAGGCCGAACAGCAGGCTGAGGCCGCCCAGCAGCGTGTACAGGAAGAAGCGCACGGTGATGGTGCGCCGGTGCTCGCCGCCCCAGAAGAGCAGCAGGAAGAACACGGGCACCAGCGCCAGCTCATAGAAGATGTAGAACAGGAAGGCGTTCTGCGCGGCGAACACGCCGAACAGGAAGCTCTGTGCGTACAGCAGCAGCGCGTTCACCGTGGCGGGACGGTCCAGCTGTTGCTTGAAGCCCGCACCAATGATGAAGGGGAAGATCAGGCCCGTGAGCACCAGCATCAGCAGCGCGATGCCGTCGTAGCCCAGCACCAGCCGCAGGCCGATCGCCGGCGCCCAGTCCCGGTCCACCACGGTGACGGCGGTACCGGGGTATCCGGCCCACAGGAGCAGCACCACCACGGCGGTCACCAGGGTGCTGGCCATCGCCAGCATGCGCGCCTGCGCCTCGGGGCGCGCCACCAGCAGCAGGGTGGCGGTGGCGAAGGGGAGCAGCAGCAGCGCGGCGAGCAGCATCACAGGCCGTTGAGGGTGAGGAACAGGAAGAGGAGGAGGCCCGCCACCATGGCGAACAGGTAGGTGCTCAGGTTGCCGGTCTGCACGCGGCGCAGCAGTTCACCGATGCGCTCGGCGGTGCCGCCCACGCCCACCATCAGCGGCTGCATCACGCGCTGCTCCAGCAGGGCGGAGAGGTTGGTGCTCAGCCAGCCGTAGGGCTTCTCGAAGAGGCGCTCGTACAGTTCATCCAGGTACCACTTGCGCGCGGCCCAGCGCTGCGGCACGGGCAGGGCATCGGCCTCGGGGTCCAGCGTGGCCTGCTTCGCGAAGCGGCCGTAGGCGATCCAGATGGTGAGCAGCACCAGCGCCGTGCTGAAGCCCATGAGCGACCACTCCAGCAGGGCGCTCAGGTGCAGGTGCTCCAGGCCCACGCCCGATGCGGCGGTGGCCAGGAAGTGCTTCATGGGCTCGTGCCCGCCGAACAGGTGCGGCAGGTTCAGCGCGCCGCCCACCACGCTCAGCACGGCCAGCACCCACAGGGGCGCGGTCATCACCGCGGGGCTCTCGTGTGGGTGGGCCTGGCCGCGGTAGCTGCCGAAGAACACCAGGAAGAGCAGGCGGAACATGTAATAGGTGGTGAGCACCGCACCGGCCACCAGCAGGGCGTAGATCCACGGACCGTACTGGTAGGCGTGGGCGAGGATGGCGTCCTTGCTGAAGAAGCCGCTGAGGGGGAAGATGCCGGCGATGGCCAGCGTGCCCACCAGGAAGGTGCGGTAGGTGGACGGCGTGGCGCTGCGCAGCCCGCCCATGCGCCGGATGTCCTGCTCTCCGCCCAGCGCGTGGATCACGCTGCCCGCGCCCAGGAAGAGCAGCGCCTTGAAGAAGGCGTGCGTGGTGACGTGGAAGAGGCCCGCGCTGAACGCCCCCAGGCCCAGTGCCACGAACATGTAGCCCAGCTGGCTCACCGTGGAGTAGGCGAGCACCTTCTTGATGTCGTTCTGGAACACCCCGATGGTGGCGGCACACAGGGCGGTCACCAGGCCGGTGTAGAGCACCACGTCCTGCGTGAGGGGCGCCAGCACGAACAGCGCGCTGCTGCGCACCAGCAGGAAGATGCCGGCGGTGACCATGGTGGCCGCATGGATCAGCGCGCTCACCGGTGTGGGGCCCGCCATCGCGTCCGGCAGCCAGGTGAACAGCGGCAGCTGCGCGCTCTTGCCGATGGCGCCCACGAAGAGCAGCAGGGTGATCGCCGTGAGGGCCGGGGCGCCCGTGGCGAAGGTGTCCGCACGCTCCATCACCGTGGTGTAGTCCAGTGTGCCGAACACCTGGAACACCAGGGCCAGGCCCAGCACGAAGCCCACGTCCCCGATGCGGTTCATCACGAAGGCCTTGCGCGCCGCGTAGTTGTAGGCCGGGTTGGTGTACCAGAAGCCGATCAACAGGTAGCTGCACAGGCCCACGCCCTCCCAGCCGATGAAGGTTACCGCGTAGTTGGCGCCCATCACCAGCAGCAGCATGGCGAAGGTGAACAGGTTCAGCAGGGCGAAGAAGGTGCTCTGCCGGGGGTCGTCGTGCATGTAGCCGATGCTGTACAGGTGGATGAGCGTGCCCACCCCCGTCACGATCAGCATCATCGTCAGGCTCAGCGCGTCCACCTGGAAGGCCAGGCCGATGCGCATGTCGGCCACCCGGATCCAGTCGAAGAGGTGCGCCACCTGCGCCCCGCCCGCGGGATCGAAGCCCAGGAACAGCAGCACGCTGCACAGGAAGGCGCCCCCGATGAGGGCGGTGGCCAGCAGGCCTGCGGCATGCCCGCTGAGGCGGCGGCGCAGGGCGGCGATGATCACCGCGCCGGCCAGCGGCAGGGCGGGCACCAGGGGGGCCAGCAGCTGCGCGCTCACCATCGCAGGCGGTTGAGTTGGTCGATGTCCACGCTGTCCACGTTCCGCTTCATCATCACCAGGATGGCCAGGCCCACGGTGACCTCCGCCGCCGCCACCAGCATGATGAAGAAGACGAACACCTGTCCGCCCGGATCGCTGTGGTGCGCGCTGAAGGCCGTCAGCAGCAGGTTCACGCTGTTGAACATCAGCTCCAGGCACATCAGGATGATGATGGTGTTGCGCCGGAACAGCATGCCCGCCAGCCCGATGCTGAACAGCGCGAAGCTGAGCATCACATAGTGCTCCAGCGGCACCAGCCGGATCGCGCTCACCACCTCGTTCATGCGGCCTGCGGATTCTTCTCCCTCCGCCCCAGCATCACGGCGCCCACCATGGCGCTCAGGAACAGCACGCTGCTCACCTCGAAGGGCAGGAGGAACTCGTTGAACAGGCTGCGGCCCACGCTGCGCACCAGGCCCGTGCCGATGTCGAAGTCGCGCGCGGGCTCCACGCTGATGCCGTGGCGCACGGCCGCCAGCAGGGTGAGCAGCACCAGCCCGCCCGCCACCACGGCCGCCACACGCGTGGCCAGGGATCTCTGCGGTTCGGTGGCCTTGTTCAGGTTGAGCAGCATGATGACGAAGAGGAACAGCACCATGATGGCGCCGGTGTACACGATGATGTGCACCACCGCCAGGAACTGGGCGTTCAGCAGGATGTAGTGGCCGGCGATGCTCAGGAAGCAGACGATGAGGGCGATGACGCTGTTGACCGGATCGCGCGCGGCCACCACCACCAGGGCGCACAGCACCGAGATCGCCGCGAAGAGGTAGAAGAGGGTGAGCATGCCGGCGTGGGCCTCAGCGATTGTGCGCGAAGTTGCGGTCTTTCTTGAATTCGGCCACCGCCTTGGGCTGCCGCTTGCTCACATCCACGCGCAGGGCGGGGTCCAGCGGCTCCACCAGCCATTGCTTGCCGTAGACGAAGGTGCCGCGCGTGTAGTCCGTGGGCACCAGGCGGTCGGTGAGGAAGATGGCCTCCTTGGGGCAGGCGTCCTCGCAGTCGCCGCAGAAGATGCAGCGCAGCATGTTGATCTCGTACACCGCGGCGTATTTCTCCTCGCGGTAGAGCTTCTCCTCACCCTTCCTGCGCTCGGCGGCCACCATGGTGATGGCCTCCGCCGGGCAGGCCACCGCGCACAGGCCGCAGGCCGTGCACCGCTCACGGCCCTGCTCGTCGCGCTTCAGCACGTGCATGCCGCGGTACACCGGGCTCATCGGACGCAGCTGCTCGGGGTACTTCACCGTGGCCTTCCGCAGCCGGAAGAAGTGCTTGAGCGTGATGCCCATGCCCTTGATGATGGCCGGCAGGTAGATGCGCTCCATCAGCGTCATCCGCTTCTCGCTCACCACCTGGGAGCGCTTGGTCAGCGGCTGGGTGATCGGGGTCGCCATGGCTCAGATGCCGTTCTTCAGGTAATAGCCCACGCCGGTGAGCAGTACGTTGAGGATCGCCAGCGGGATGAGGCTCTTCCAGCCCAGGTCCATCAGCTGGTCGTAGCGGAAGCGCGGCAGCGTCCACCGCACCCACATGAACAGGAAGATGAAGAAGGTGATCTTCAGGAAGAGCGCCACCGTGCCCAGCACCACCGTCACGTTCTGCGGCAGCCCCAGCCCGTCCAGGAAGGGCACATCGTAGCCGCCGAAGTACAGCGTGCTGATCACCGCGCTGCTGATGAACATGTTGACGTACTCGGCGAAGAGGTAGAAGCCCAGCTTCATGGAGCTGTATTCCGTGTGGTAGCCGCCCACGAGCTCCGTTTCGCACTCCGGCAGGTCGAAGGGCGCGCGGTTGCACTCGGCGAAGGCGCAGATCACGAACAGCAGGAAGCCCAGCGGCTGGTACACGATGTTCCACAGCCCGGCCCGTTGCTGTTCGACGATGTCGTTCAGGCTCAGGCTGCCGGTGAGGATCACCAGGGCCACGATGCTCATGCCCATGGCCAGTTCGTAGCTCACCATCTGGCTGGCGGCGCGGATGGCGCCGTACAGGGCGTACTTGTTGTTGCTGGCCCAGCCGCCGAGCATGATGCCGTACACCCCGATGCTCACCATGGCGAACACGTAGAGGATGCCGATGTCCGGGTCGGCCACCTGCAGCCTGAAGGCGGTGCCGCCCAGGTCGAGGGTGCCGCCCCAGGGGATCACCACCCCGGTGAGCAGCGCGGTGGTCATGGCGATGGCCGGGCCCAGGAAGAAGAGCCAGCGGTTGGCCGAGGCCGGCATGAAGTCCTCCTTCATGATCATCTTCACCCCGTCGGCGATGGGTTGCAGCAGCCCGAAGGGGCCCGCCCGGTCCGGACCGATGCGGTCCTGCATGAAGGCCGCCACCTTGCGCTCGGCATAGGTGGCGTAGGCGGCCACCCCGAGGGTGACCAGCAGCAGCGCCACCAGGAAGATCACGGTGGGGATCATCGGCCGGGGAGTTCGTTGGGGCGGCCCACGGGCGTGCTGTCCGGGGCGGCCTTGGTGAGGAGCTTCTGCTTCTGCGCCAGCTCGTAGTGGTTGGCGCTGATCACGCTGTGGCGGTCCACGGTGCGCGGGCCCTCCACGGTCCAGTGCTTCACGTCCTTGTGGTCGAAGCGGCAGCCGTTGCAGATGAACTCCTCCACCTCGCCCCACTGGTCCTTGCGGCCTGTCACGCGCAGCACCTCATCCCCCTTCATCCACAGCACCGCGCGACCGCTGCACGTGGGGCAGTCGCGATGCGCGTCCATCGGCTTGGTGAACCACACCCGGCTCGCGAAGCGGAAGGTGCGGTCCGTGAGGGCGCCCACCGGGCACACATCGATCATGTTGCCGCTGAAGTCGTTGTCCACCGCCTCCTGGATGTAGGTGCTGATCTCGGCCACATCGCCGCGGTTGATCACCCCGTGCACCCGCCCGTCGGTGAGCTGCTCGGCCACCTTCACGCACCGGTAGCACAGGATGCAGCGGTTCATGTGCAGCTTGATGGTGTCGCCGATGTCGATGGGCTCGAAGGTGCGGCGCTCGAACACGTAGCGGCTCTTGCTCAGCCCATGCTCATAGCCCAGGTCCTGCAGGTGGCACTCGCCCGCCTGGTCGCAGATGGGGCAGTCCAGCGGGTGGTTGATCAGCAGGAACTCGGTGACGCCCTTGCGCGCGTCGAGCAGGTCGGGGTTGGTGGTGTTCTCCACCACCATGCCGTCCATCACGGCCGTGCGGCAGCTGGCCACCGGCTTGGGCATCGGGCGTGGGTCCTTCTCGCTGCCCTTGGTCACCTTCACGATGCAGGTGCGGCAGTAGCCGCCGCTGGTCTTCAGCTTGCTGTAATAGCACATCGTGGGCGGCACCAAATGGCGGTGCGCTTTGTCGCGCTCGCCGATCATGCGCGCGGCCTGCAGGATCGTGGTGCCCTCGGGGACCTCGATCTCGATGTTGTCGATGGTGACCTTCGGCATGGCTTAGACGGCTGCGGGCTTGGGCGTGCGCACGAACGGTTCCTTCTCGAAGTGCCGCGGGTCCTTCACCTTCCGGGGGTGGCGCACGTGGAACTCGAACTCATCGCGGAAGTGGCGGATGGCGCTGGCCACGGGCCAGGCGGCGGCATCGCCCAGCGGGCAGATGGTGTTGCCCTCGATACGCCGCTGGATGTCCCATAGAAGATCGATGTCCTCCAGGCGGCCCTCGCCGTGCTCGAGCCGGTGCAGCACCTTCTCCATCCACCCGGTGCCCTCGCGGCAGGGGCTGCACTGGCCGCAGCTCTCGTGGCGGTAGAAGCGTGTATGGTTCCAAGTGCTGCGCACGATGCACTGGGCGTCGTTGTAGGCGTAGAACCCGCCGGAGCCCAGCATGGTGCCGGTGGCGAAGCCCCCGTCGCTCAGGCTCTCGTAGGTCATCAGGCGTGGCTCGCCGGCGGCCGTGCGCAGGAAGAGCTCGTAGGGCACGATGGGCACGCTGCTGCCGCCCGGCACCACCGCCTTGAAGGCCCGGCCGTCCACCCCGCCGCACCACTGGTCGCTGTTGATGAACTCGTCACAGCTCACCCCCAGCTCGATCTCGTACACCCCGGGCCGCCGGATGTTGCCGCCCGCGCTGATGAGCTTGGTGCCGGTGCTGCGGCCCACGCCGATCTTGGCGTATTCCTCGCCGCCGTCGTTCACGATGGGCACCACCGCCGCGATGGTCTCCACGTTGTTCACCACCGTGGGGCACTCGTACAGGCCCTTCACCGCCGGGAAGGGCGGCTTGATCCGCGGGTTGCCGCGCTTGCCCTCGAGGCTCTCCAGCAGCGCCGTCTCCTCGCCGCAGATGTAGGCGCCGGCGCCCACCTGCACGTGGATCTCCAGGTCGTAGCCCGTGCCCAGGATGTTCCTGCCGAGCCAGCCGGCGGCGCGCGCCTCATCGATGGCCCGCTCCAGGATGCGGCTCACGTGGAAGTACTCGCCCCGGATGTAGATGAAGGCGAGGTTCGCCCCGAGCGCGAAGCTGGAGGTGATCATGCCCTCGATCAGGAGGTGCGGGATCCGCTCCATGAGGTAGCGGTCCTTGAAGGTGCCGGGCTCGCTCTCATCGGCGTTCACCACCAGGTAGCGGGGCACGCCGGGCGGCTTGGCCAGGAAGCTCCACTTCATGCCGGTGGGGAAGCCCGCACCGCCGCGACCGCGCAGGCCGCTCTTCTTCACCTCCTCCACCACGGCCTCGGGGCTCATGGTGCGCAGGGCCTTCTCCACGCTGCGGTAACCGCCTTTGGCGCGGTACACCTCCAACCCCGCGATCCCCGGGACGTTCTCGTGTTCGAGCAGGAGCTTGCGGCCCATGGTCAGCGGTCGGTGTAGTTGCTGCGGAGGGCGGTCGAGCGCAGCTGCTCGATCAGCGCGTCGAACGCCTCCGGGGTGAGGTCCTCGTGGTACTTCGCGCCGCACTGCAGCATGGGCGCGGTGCCGCAGCTGCCCAGGCATTCCACGGCCTTCAGGGTGAAGAGCCCGTCCCTGGTGGTCTCCCCCACGTGGATGCCGAGCCGCTTCTCCGCATGGGCGATGAGCGCATCGCCGCCGCGCAGCATGCACGGGGTGGTGCGGCAGATCTCCAGCACGTGCCGGCCCACCGGGCGCAGGTTGAACATGCTGTAGAAGCTGGCCACCTCGTACACCTCGATGGGCTGCAGGCCCATCAGGGCGGCCACCGCGTCCATCGCGGGCACGCTCAGCCAGCCGTCGTTGCCGGCCTGGGCGATGTGCAGGATGGGGATCAGCGCGCTCTTGGAGCGGCCTTCCGGATAGCGGGCCATGATGGCGCGGCACTCGGCCAGCGCCTGCTCGCTGAAGGCGAAGGGGGCCACGCCTTCGGTGGTGGTGACGGCTTTCAGTGTGGCTCCCATCACGCGTCCAGTTCTCCCGCGATCACGTTCATGCTGCTCATGGTGAGGATCGCGTCGCTCAGCATGGCGCCCTTCACCATCTCGGGGAAGGCCTGGTAGTAGATGAAGCAGGGGCGGCGGAAATGAAGGCGGAAGGGGGTGCGCCCGCCGTCGCTCACCAGATAGAAGCCCAGTTCGCCGTTGCCGCCCTCCACGCAGTGGTACACCTCGCCCACCGGCACCGCGCTCTCGCCCATCACGATCTTGAAGTGGTAGATGAGCGCCTCCATGTCGTTGTACACCTCCTCCTTGGGCGGCAGCACCCACTCGGGCACGTCGGCCTTGTAGGTGGTCTTGTCGGCCAGGCGGTCGCACTTCTCCACGGCCTGGCGGATGATGGAGAGGCTCTCCCACATCTCGCGCTGCCGCACCATGAAGCGGTCGTAGGTGTCGCCGCCGGTGCCGATGGGGATGGTGAAGTCGAACTTCTCGTAGCTGCAGTACGGGTCCATCACCCGCACGTCGTGGTCCAGCCCGCAGGCCCTCAGGTTGGGACCCGTGAAGCCGTACGCCAGCGCACGGTCCAGCGGGAAGGCGCCGCAGCCGATGGTGCGGTCCATGAAAATGCGGTTGCGCACCAGCAGGCTCTCGAACTCCTTGAGCTTCTTGGGGAAGTGATCCAGGAAGTGCCGGATCTTGCGCCAGGCCGCTTCGCTGAAGTCGCGCTCGAAGCCGCCGATGCGGCCCATGTTGGTGGTGAGCCTCGCCCCGCAGATCTCCTCGTAGATGTCGTAGATCAGCTCGCGGTCCTGGAAGATGTACGTGAAGCCCGTCAGCGCCCCGGTGTCCACGCCGATCACCGCGTTGCAGATGATGTGGTCGGCGATCCGCGCCAGCTCCATGGCGATGATGCGCAGGTAGTCCACCCGCTCGGGGGTCTGGATCCCCAGGAGCTTCTCCACCGTCATGTGCCAGCCCATGTTGTTGATGGGCGAGCTGCAGTAGTTGAGCCGGTCGGTGATCGTGGGGATCTGGTAGAAGGGCCGCCGTTCGGCCAGCTTCTCGAAGGCCCGGTGGATGTACCCGATGGTCTGTTCGGCGCTCTGGATGTACTCGCCGTCCATCGTCAGCACGTTCTGGAAGATGCCGTGCGTGGCCGGGTGGGTGGGGCCCAGGTTCAGCACGTTGAGCTCCTTGTGCTCGCCGGCCTTCACCAGGTCGTGCTGCCAGTGGTCGGGACGCATCGGGGTGCTCATCGGCCGAACATGCTGTTGTCCTTGTCCTCGCGCGTGGGATCCTCCAGCGGATAGTCCTTGCGCAGGGGGAAGGCCGGGAAGTCCTCCATGTTGAGGATCCGCTTCAGGTTGGGGTGGCCCGTGAAGGAGATGCCGAAAAAGTCCCAGGCCTCGCGTTCCATCCAGTTGGTGGTGGGCCACAGGTCGGTGAAGGTGGGGAACACCGGGTCCTTCATCGCCGTGTACGCCTTCAGGCGGATGCGGTGCCGG
>Ga0138256_10001837_pt1 | contig 22817 bp, 22 predicted proteins | sample KNB2016incub_MG_FD_105486 | JGI IMG/M metagenome (GOLD analysis project Ga0138256, IMG submission 105486) | Active sludge microbial communities from wastewater in Klosterneuburg, Austria - KNB2014incub_MG | ecosystem: Engineered > WWTP > Activated sludge > Unclassified | place: Austria... | reverse complement strand
CTCGAGCCGCAGCGTGCCGGCTTGCAGCGTCAGCAGTTCCAGGCCGCCCTGCGAGATCGCGTCGCGCACGTACCCGCCCGTGTGCGCGTAACGGCCGTTCACCTGCAGCCGGTGCCCCTGGGCATCGTCTTCCTGCAAGGCCTCCACCGTGAACACCAGCCAGCCGCCCGGACGCAGCGCACGTCGCGCCGCCGCGACTGCCGCTTCGAGGGCACCGAAATAACACAAGGTGTCGGCGCACACGACGGCGTCGAAATGCCCGGGCTGTGTCTCCAGGTAGTACACGAGTTCGGCCTGGTGCAGCACGTCGTACACCTGTCGCGGCACGGCACGGCGCAGCATGCCCACCGAGAGGTCGCAACCCGCCAGGTGCCGCGCCCAGGGCCGCACCAGCACACCGCACAGGCCGGTGCCGCAGCCGGCGTCGACGATGTCGAGCGCGCCACGGGGTTCGCCCGCCGCTTCGGCAAGCGCCTGGGCGATGAGCTCGGGCGCGCGGTAGTGCAGCGACTCCAGCTTGGCGTCGAAGGAATCCGCGAAGCTGTCGAACACCTGCTGCACATAGGCGTCGCTGGCGCGCACGGGAACCGCGTTGCCCAGGCAGGCGGCCAGCTGATGGTGAATCACCGGGTTGTCCGGCTCTTCGGCCAGCCATTCGCGGTACAGCCCGGCCGCCCGCTCGCGTTCACCGAGTAGCAGCAAGGCGCGGATGACCTGGTCGCGCGGCTGTGCGCGCTGCGGCCACAGGGCGATCGCGCGGCTGTTCGCGAGCAGTCCTTCATGGACCTCGCCCCGCTCCATCAAGACCAGCGACAGGTTGTACCAGGCGTCGGCGAAGTCCGGCGCCACGTCGAGGGCGCGCCGGCAGGCCGATTCGGCCTCGGCCGCGCGGCCCTGTCTGCGGTGCACGATGCTCAGGTTGCTGAGTGCCGCGGCGGTTTCCGGCTGACCCGCGGCGATGGCGATGCCGCGTTCGTAGGCCTGCACCGCGTCGTCGACACGCCCCGCGACGAGCAGTACGTTGCCCAGGTTGTTCCACGCGTCGGCGTGTTCCGGGATCTGCCGCAATGCCGCGGAGATCAGCTCGACGGCTTCGTCGAGGCGGCCCTGCGAGTGGCGCAGCACGCCCTGGAAGTGCAGCGCATCGGGCTGGCCGGGCCAGCGCTCGAGGATCCCGATGAACGCGGCCTCGGCTTCGTCGAGCCGGTCGTCGCGCAGCAGCGCGATGGCCTGCCAGAGCGCCTCGACCAGCCCGGAGGTCGACGGGGGCATCCCGGCGCTCGCCGTCGGACGCTGGTTCGCCGTGTCCCCATCAGCGACTTTCTTGGCCATGGCAGTGGGATCCCCTCGAATGCCTGGGCAGAACGGGTGCCGCCGCGCCGGCGCCGGCTTCAGCTGAAGTGGTAGGCAAACCCGCCTTCGGCCACGTCGACGCGCACCGCGGTCATGGGATGCCCCTCGAGCGTGTGGGTCAGGAAAGCCCGCGACACGTCGGGCAACAGCGTATTGGTGAGGATGGCGTCGACCATGCGTGCACCCGATTCGGACTCGGTGCAGCGCGAGACGACGAGCTGCACCACCTCGTCGCTGACCTGGAACGGCACGTTGTAGCGTGCCTCGACGCGCTTCGTGATCCGGCCCAGTTGCAGGTGGACGATGAGGCGCAGCATCGCGTCGGACAAGGGGTAGTACGGAATCGTCACAAGGCGGCCCAGCAGCGCCGGCGGGAACACCTTCAGCAGCGGGTCGCGCAGCCCCTTGGCCAGCGACTCGGGGTCGGGCAGCAGTTCCGGGTCCTTGCACAGGCTCGTGATCAGGTCGGTGCCGACATTGGTCGTGAGCAGGATCAGCGTATTCTTGAAGTCGATGAAGCGCCCTTCCCCGTCTTCCATGAAGCCCTTGTCGAAGACCTGGAAGAAGATCTCGTGCACATCGTGGTGCGCCTTCTCGATCTCGTCGAGCAGGACCACCGAATAGGGCTTTCGCCGCACCGCCTCGGTGAGCACGCCGCCTTCGCCGTAGCCCACGTAGCCCGGCGGCGCACCCTTGAGCGTGGAAACCGTGTGCGCCTCCTGGAATTCGCTCATGTTGATGGTGATCAGGTTGTGCTCGCCGCCGTAGAGCGCCTCGGCCAGCGCCAGCGCCGTCTCGGTCTTGCCCACCCCCGACGGACCGGCCAGCATGAACACGCCGATCGGCTTGCCCGGGTTGTCCAGCCCCGCGCGCGAGGTCTGGATGCGCTTGGCGATCGCCTGCATCGCGTGGTCCTGGCCGATCACGCGCTCGGCCAGGTGCTCGGCCAGGTGCAGCACGGTCTCGATCTCGTTGGCCGCCATGCGGCCGACCGGAATGCCGGTCCAGTCGGCGACGACACTGGCCACGGCCTGCTGGTCGACGGTGGGCAGGATCAGCGGGTGCTCGCCCTGCAGCGCGTCGAGTTCCAGCTGCACCTGGCGCAGTTCGGCCTTCCGGCCCGCCCGATCCTCGTCGCTGAGCAGCGTTTGGGCGGGCGCGACCTGGCCGGCGCTGTGTTCCAGCTTCGAGCCCGTGCCCTCCACCGGCTCGAGGCTGCCACGCAGCTCGGCACGCAACTCGAGCAGGCGGTCGACGAGCCGCCGCTCGCTGTCCCAGCGCGCCTGCAGGCCTTCGAGCCGCGTTCGCTCCGCCGCCAGTCGGGTGGCCACCGCTTCCTCGCGGGCCGCGGTCTCGATGCCGATCGCCGCTTCGCGCGCCACGATGCCCTGCTCGGTCTCCAGCGCCTCGATATGCTTCAGGCAGTCGTCGACCTCGGCCGGCGTGGCGTGCAGGCTCACGGCCACGCGGGCGCTCGAGGTGTCGAGCAGGCTCACGGCCTTGTCGGGGAGCTGCCGCGCCGGGATATAGCGGTGGCTCAGGCGCACCGCGGCCTCCAGCGCCTCGTCGAGGATCTGCACCCGGTGGTGCTTCTCCATCATGCTCGCCACGCCGCGCATCATCAGGATCGCCAGCGGTTCGCTCGGCTCGTCGACCTGCACGGCCTGGAAGCGACGCGTCAACGCGGCGTCCTTCTCGATGTACTTCTTGTATTCGGCAAAAGTCGTGGCGCCGATGGTGCGCAGCTGACCGCGCGCGAGCGCGGGCTTGAGCAGGTTGGCCGCGTCCCCGGTGCCAGCCGCGCCACCGGCCCCGACCAGCGTGTGCGTCTCGTCGATGAACAGCACGATCGGCTTCGGGCTCGCCTGCACCTCGTCGATCACGGCGCGCAGGCGTTGCTCGAATTCGCCCTTCATGCTGGCGCCGGCCGACAGCAGGCCGACGTCGAGCGTGCGCAGCTCGACGTCCTTCAGCGTCGGCGGCACGTCGCCGCGCACGATGCGCTGCGCGAAGCCCTCGACGATGGCCGTCTTGCCGACACCCGCCTCGCCGACCAGGATCGGGTTGTTCTGGCGTCGCCGCATCAGGATGTCGACCACCTGCCGGATCTCGTCGTCGCGACCGACCACCGGGTCCATGGTGCCGCTGCGAGCCTGCTCGGTGAGGTCGGTGGTGAAGCGCTTGAGCGCCTCCTGCTTGCCCATCGCCGCCGGGGCGATGGCGTCGCTCGCCTCGCCGGGCGCAGCCGCCGATTCGCTGGCCGCGGCGCCCTGCTCCGGCGAGCCCGCCAGCAGCGTGCCGAAGCGGCTGCACAGGTCGTCGACGGGAATGCGGTCGAACTGACGCGAGATGGCCAGCAACGCGCCGCGCAGCGAAGCCGTCTTCAACATGCCCACCACCAGATGGCCGGTGCGCACCTGCGCCTCGCCGAACATCAGCGAGCCGTAGACCCAGCCGCGTTCGACCGCGGTGTCGACGAACTGCGAGATGTCGCTGATCGACGACGCGCCGCGTGGCAGCCGGTCCAGCGCCTGCGTCAGGTCGCGCGACAGCGCCGCGGCGTCGAGTTCGTAGTGGCGCACGATCCGGTGCAGGTCGCTGTCGGCGGCGCCCAGGATCTGCATCAGCCAGTGCGGCAACTCGACGAACGGATTGCCGCGCATCTTGCAGAACACGGTCGCGCTCTCGATGGCCTTGTAGGCCACGGGGTTGAGCTTGCCGAACGAGGCGGTGCGGGAGATTTCAGGCATCGGGTCCTCCGCCTTGGCGTGGCGACAACACGGGTTTCGGGCGCAGTCTGAGGTGCTGCCTTGACGGGTTCCGGCGCGCCGTACCGCGGCCGAGCCAGGCGGTCAGTCCCAATTGCACGACCCGGCCGAGCCGCGGCTCGGGTCGCTCGTTGGCGGCGAGCACCAGTTGCGCGTCCCAGCGCAAGGTGGGGCCGGCCAGCAGGCGCACCCACTCCTGCAGCGCCGGCCAGGCCTGCCCGCCAGGCAGGAACGCCCGGTATTGCGCGGCCGTCAGCGGCCCCAGGTGCAGCCGGAAGCGGTACTGCCGATCCCAGACCTTGCCGCCGGCGTTGGCCGAGCGGCCGAGCCGCGTTTCGGGCGGCACGCTGCGCTCGGGGCGGTTGCTCGCGAACCCCAGTCGCGAACGGTCCGTCGGCTCGATTTCCAGCCACTCGCCGACATTCGACTCGAACGCGACGGGCAGGCCGAAGTACGAGCGCAGCACCTTCAGCATCGCCTCGGGGTGGCGGCTGCGGCTGGCCAGCAGTCCGGCCTGGAACGTGAGCGCGTCCGGCGGGAGCACGCCCCCAATCCCGGGCGGGAGGCCGGCGGCAGCGCGAAGCCACGCCGCATACCGGTTGTCTCGCGGCCGGTCCCGGTGCACGACCGGCTGCGCCTGCGCCCAGGCACGATAGAACAGCGACAGCAGGCGATGGTGAAACAGGTCTAGGAAGTGCGCCAGCGCGCGGTCGCCGTGATGCTGCAGCCGGTCGCGCACGTACTCGGTGAAGTGCAGCGGCATCGGACCCTGGGGCCCGAGCAGGCCGAGAAACCGCACACCCAGCCGCGGCGGAGCCGCGACGGGGCGTTCGAGGGCGGCGATGGCGGCCGGGGCGAAGTCGAGCTCGGGCACCTGTGTCAGGCGCCAGGGTTCCTGCCCCGGCCGCAGGGCAGAGCCGGTTCGCGGAGCACCAGGGTGCAGCGCGTCGAGCCGGCGCATCAGCGCGAAGAAGTCGTACGCCCAGGGCTGTTTCGTCACATCGGCGAGCAACGCATCGACCGCTTCGCGGAGCGTGTCGATCTTCGCCTCGGGCGCCCCAGGCCCCGCATCGATCGCTCCGCTGGCGCCGACGCCGCCGGCACCGGACCCGTCCGACACCGGGCCAGCCTGCGCGGCGCCGGGTGCCGCACTCATGCGATCTGCCCCCAGCCGCCGCGTGCAGGCCAGGCCTTGATGACGCCGCGCTGCTGGCTGCGCAAGGTGAGCTGGGTGTAGCTGTTGATCGCGGCGAAGCGTGCATAGAAGCGTTCGAGCACGCTGCCGAGCAGGAAAGCGCTGGCGCCTTGAAAACTCTGCTCGTCGAGCTCGAGCTCGATCTCGATACCGCAACCGAAGCTGAGCGGCCCCGGAAACGGCAGGCGCCGGACCGACTGCCGCGTCTTGAGCCCGTGCACCCCTTCGACCTGGTGCGCCCAGACGACGTCGTTGGGCGGGCCGTACAGACGCAGCAGGTCGCGCAAGGCCGCTGCGGCGCGCGCCGGTTCGTCGCCGAGTTCCAGGTGGTTCTGCGTGACCTGCGTGACCAGTTGCCAGCCGATGTCGCCGACCGGTTGCCGCGACACCGGACGCGTCGGGCCACGCAGGCAATCGACGCCGGTGACCGGGCCCGGGGCGTCGAGCTGCCACACACGCTCACCCGGCTGGCCGGCCGTCGGCAACAGCACGGGCAGATCGCGGTTCGTCACCCACGCGGTGACCGACAGCTGCTTCAGCCCCTCGCGGAACGCCCCGTGCCGGCCGTCGACGAGCGAGATGAAGACCTCCTCGCCGACATACGACGGCACCCTGGCGCCCTGGCTGCGCTGGCGCTCAGACAGGCGCCGCAATTCACGGCGCACCGTGTAGTAGCCGTGCCCCTCGACCGGCGGTTCGTACCGGCTTGCAAACAGCGGCTTGAATTCGAGTGGGCCGTCGAAGCCGTCGCTGCGCCCGCCGCCGTGACCGACGACGCGGTCGATGCTGTGGACCTCGAGGTCCATCGGACGCGTGCGGTCGGGCACCACGTGGTATTCCCAGCTTCCCGGGCCGAGCGCCACGCGGTCGAGACGCTTCGGGAACAGGTTGACCGCCGGCGTGCAGAAGATCGCCAGGCTGCCTTCGTCGACCATCGTCTCCAGGGCGGGGTCGCCCCGGGCGAAGAGCACGATCAGCTCGGCCTCGTCACCTTTGATACCGGCCAGCCGCGCCGCCAGGTTGCCCAGCTCGAAGAAGAGCAGGCGCTGCGGCAGCACGCTGATCTCCTGCAGCAGCCGTTGGCCCGAAAACGCGCGCAGGGTCTCGGGCAGGAGCGCCTCGTCGTCATCGAAACCCAGCGGGCGAACCGTGATGGCGTCACCCCAGCGCAGCGGCTGGGCGTCTTTCGCGACCACGCCGACGAGGGTGCCGATCGACGCTCCGAGCACCAGTTCGTGCAGCCGGAACGCCACCTCGTCGGGGGCGCTGATATAAAAGGACAGGCGGTCGACGCCGAGTTCGTCGAAGCTCAGGCCGCCGCCGACACGCAGGCGGATGCGCAATCCGCCCTTGGCGGGCCGTGCCGCCGGCCAGCGCGCCAGCTCCAGGTCGGAAGCCTGCGAGAAATACTGCACGCCGGCCAACTGCAGCGGCCACAGAGTGACCGCCGACGCGGTGCGGAACTCGCACTGCGTATCCTGCCCGCGCGGCAGCAGCGACAGCACGGCACTGCCGCGCGGCACTGGATAGCCGCGCGCAAGATTGGGGTCGGTCGGATCGATGGCAAACCGCACCACCATCATCGAGGGCACCGGGGCCAGGAAGTTCGGATACAGCGACTCGAGCAGGTGAGCGATCAGCTGCGGCTGCTCGGCCTCGAGCTTGAGCTGCACCCGCGCCGTGAGGAACGCGAAGCCCTCGAGCAGCCGTTCCACATACGGGTCGGCGACTTCCAGCCCCTCCATGCCCAGGCGCGCCGCGATCTTCGGGTGCTCACGCGCGAACTCCCGGCCGAGCTCGCGCAGGTAGGCCAGTTCATCCTGGTACAGGCGCGTCAGCCGCGGATCCATCAACCCTCGCGCGCCGGCGACACGGCCGAGGCGTCACGGACCTCGACCTCGCCGGCTTCGAGGTCCATCCGCGTGCGCAGCAGGATCTCCAGCGGAACGGGTTGCGCCCACAGGTGACCGTGAATCTCGAACTCGATCATGTTGTGCGTATCGAGCACGCTGCTGGCCTCGAGCGCCCGCACGGTCAGGGTCTCGGGCAGGATGCGCGGCTCGAAGCGCAGGATCGCCTGCCGCAGCGTGCGCTCGAGCTGGCCGACGTCGAGCTTGGACAGGCGCTGGCCCGACAGCGGTGGCAACCCGAAGTTCAACACGCTGCCCGCAAGCAGGGGATGAGTCGCGCTCCACTGTGGCTGGGGCTGGGTGGCATTGAACAACCAGCCCAGGTCTCGCAGCACCGCCTGCCGCAGCTGCGACTTCGACATCACGCGCCGAGTCTCGGGTTCGGTCCGCTGCGCAGGCGCGTCGTCGGTCAGGCGATCGATCAGCGCGGGCTGCAGCCGGTCACGGAGTTCGGGTGCAGCCACGGGACGGGCTCAACGGGAGCTGCCGGTGGTCACGATCTCGCGCACGTCCAGCAGGGCATGGTCGCCGCCGTCGGTGGTCAGCACGCGCTGCCCAAGGCCGCGGTACTGGTCATCGGCGATCTCCAGCCACTCGGTCTTGCGCGACATCAGCAGCGCGGAATCGGCGCCCGAGGTCGTGCCGGTATACCGGACCGGGATCAGCGCGACCGTATCGGCGTCGTTGACGAAGGTCAGGTGCGCCGGGATCCAGACCAGGTCGCGCAGGTCGGCGACGGGCTCGATCGACAGTCGCCGCAGGTGCTCGAACGGCAGCCAGCCGTAGCGACCGTTGATCACCACCTCGAGCACCGGGCCGAGCCGCGAATCGGCATCGGCGATCCACTCGAACCCCTGGCCGTCTAACCGGCCCTGGCTGGCCGGCGCCTGCTCCAGCGCCCGGGAGCGCAGCTGCGCGGCCTGCGCCTGGTGACCCTGGGCTTGGAGCTGCAGTGCTTGCGCGAGCGACGCCACCCAGTCCGTCGGCGGGCCAAAGACGTGCGGCAGCGTGCGGCCGTCGAAGACAGCTTCGCGCACGGCCTCGCACTGCAGCGCGGCGCCATAGGTGTTCACCATCGCGAGCGTGCCGGCATCGAGCTCACCGCAGACCTTGAGCTGGTCGAGCGCACGCTGCCACTTGCCGAGCACGCACAACAGCTGGAACAGGAAGACGCGCAAGTGCGCGTCGCCCGCGTTGGCGCGCACCTGGCGCTGCAGGGTCTCGAGGGCCGCGCCGGGGTCACCGGCGGCGACGAGCGATTCGGCCGTGGGCGTCGTCACGACTCCGCCTGCGGCATGTTGTCGGTGAACACCGTGCTGCCCCCGCGTCCACCGCTGGACTTCTGCAGCCGGTACTCGACCTCGACCTCGGTGAACGCGAAAGACACCGTTTCGCGCGTGCCACCGGTCTCGTCGGTGGCGTGCTGCACGCCGATGACGCGGGCGCCCTTGAGCGTGACGATGAAGAAATCTTCCTGCTCGCCACCGGCCCGCCGCATCGTCAACCTGGCTTCCTTGACTTCGTCGTTGGTGGCCAGGGCGGACATCAACGGCGTGGTGGCCGCATCGATCTGCTTGTGGATGGTCAGGGCGGTGTACGAACGGCGTGCCGTCGCCTGACTGTGGCCGAGCGCGGAACTCGCCGACAGCCCCCATTGCCAGGCGGTGACGGCAATGTCGTCCACGTGCCCGGGGCTGCTGGCCTCGCCCTTGATCTTGCCCGCACGCTTGGTCTGCACATGCAGGAAGACGTCCGCGGCCGAACCGCCTGTGCTGATTCCACTGCTGCTTGCCGACGCCATGACGTCTCCGGTTCACGCCTCAGGACGGCGCCGCGCGCGCGGGGGCTGAAGAGCACCCTCGGCGCACGGCTTCGGGATCAGGTGATCTCGGTGGTCTTGACGTTCCAGCCGAACTTCACCTCGCCCGTCAGGGCACCCTTCTCGTCCTGCGCCTTGTACGAGAAGTCGATCGAGCCAACGCTCATCCTGATGGCGTCGTTGATCTCACCGCCGCCGCCGCCCGTGATGCCCACGGAGGTGATGTAAACCTCTTTCATGGTGACCTTGAGGAAGTCCTTCTGGCCTTCACCGGCCTTGCGCGAGGTCAGCACCACCTCCTTGAAGTGAGCGCCCTGCGCACACTTCTTGGCCAGGATCGGCGAGGCCTTGTCGTAGGTATGGTCAAACCACAGTTCGCCGGCCTCGGCCTTGCCCTTGCCGCTGCCGCCGCCGGCGCCGACGTTGGTGGCATTGCTCACATTCCAACCCCACGAGAGCACCTGGATCTCGTTCTTGTGATCCTTGTGGGTGGCCTCGCCTTCGACGCCATCGAACTTGATGTGGGTGTCGATTGCCATGATGAAATTCTCCTGAGAGGTATGAAGGGTTCCGAGGGGAGAGACGCTTTCGACGCGGGTTCAGTCGGGGAGCAGGATGTCCTACTTCTTCTGCGAAGGCAGCGTGGACACCAGACGCAGCGACACCGTCAGCCCCTCGAGCTGGTAGTGCGGCCGCAGGAAAAACTTCGACGTGTAGTAGCCGGGGTTGCCGGCCACCTCCTCGACCACCACTTCGGCGGCGGCCAGGGGCTTCTGCGCCTTGACGACGTCCGACGAATTCGCCGGGTCGCCGTCGACGTAGTTCATGATCCAGTTGTTGAGATACTTCTCCATCGCCGCCCGTTCCTTGAACGAGCCGATCTTGTCGCGCACGATGCACTTCAGGTAGTGGGCAAAGCGGCAGCACGCGAACATGTACTGCAGCCGCGCGGCCAGGTTGGCGTTGGCGGTGGCATCGGGGTCGTCGTACTCGAAGGGCTTCTGCAGCGACTGTGCGCCGATGAAGGCCGCAAAGTCGCTGTTCTTGCGGTGCAGCAGCGGCATGAAGCCGTTCTTGGCCAGTTCGGCCTCGCGGCGATCACCAATGGCGATCTCGGTCGGGCACTTCATGTCGACACCGCCGTCGTCGGTCGGGAAGGTGTGCACGGGCAGGCCTTCGACGCCGCCGCCGCTCTCGACACCGCGGATGCTCGTGCACCAGCCGTAGAGCTTGAACGAACGGTTGATGTTGGCCGCCATCGCGTAGGCCGAGTTCGACCAGGTGTACTTGCTGTGGTCGCCGCCGCCTGTCTCTTCCTCGAAGTTGAAGGCCTCGACCGGGTTGGTCTTCGCGCCGTACGGCAACCGCGACAGGAAGCGCGGCATCGCCAACCCCATGTAGCGCGCGTCCTCGGACTCGCGCAGCGAGCGCCATGCCGCGTACTCGGGGGTCGTGAAGATCTTCGTCAGGTCACGCGGGTTGGCGAGTTCCTGCCACGAATTCATCTGCAACAGGCTCGGCGCTGCCCCGGCGATGAACGGCGCAAGCGCCGCGGCGGCGATCTTCGACAACTCGCCGAGCATTTCGACGTCAGGCGGCGTGTGGTCGAAGTAGTAGTCGCCGACCAGGCAGCCAAACGGGTGGCCGCCGAACATGTCGTACTCTTCGTTGTAGATCTTCTTGAAGAGCGGGCTCTGGTCCCATGAGGTGCCCTTGTAGCGCTTGAGCGCCTTCCCGACTTCGCCCTTCGAGATGTTGAGCACGCGGATCTTCAGCATCTCGTCGGTTTCGGTGTTGTTGACGAGGTAGTGAAGCCCGCGCCAGGCGCTTTCGAGCTGCTGGAATTCGGGTTTGTGCAGGATGGCGTTGACCTGTTCCGAGAGCTTGCGGTCGAGCTCGGCGATCATGGCCTCGATCGAGACCAGCACGTCGGCCCCGATCAGCTGTGCCCGCGAAAGCGCCTGCTGCGCCAGCGTGAGCACGGCCTGCTCGACGGCGCTGCGCGCCTCGTCGCTCTTGGGCTTGAATTCCTTGTTCAGCAACGAGGCAAATTCGTTGCCCTCGAAGGTGACACCTTGCAATGCGGCTGCAGCTTGGGGGGAGACGTCGGCCATGGCGGTGGTTTCTGCGTGGACTGTCGTGGTTCGAGGAGGGTCCGGTCAGCGGCTCACTGCGCTTCGCCGTCGGCAGGTGGTTGTGACTCGGCCTTCTGCGCCTTGACCGCGGCCAGCGACTTCAGCAGCGCCTCGTCCTTGACCACCTTGGCGATCAATTCCTCGGCGCCCGTCTTGCCGTCCATGTAGGTGATGAGGTTGGCCAGCTGCTGGCGTGCCTCGAGGAGTTGCTTCAGACCTTCGACCTTGGCCGCCACGGCCGCCGGCGAGAAGTCGTCCATGCTCTCGAACGTGATGTCGACCGCGATGTTGCCTTCGCCGGTCAGCGTGTTGGGCACCTGGAACGCGACACGGGGCTTCATCGATTTCATGCGGGCGTCGAAATTGTCGACGTCGATTTCGAGAAACTTGCGGTCGGCCACCGGCGCCAGCGCCTCGGCGGGCTTGCCCGAGAGATCGGCCATCACGCCCATGACGAAGGGCAACTGCACCTTCTTCTCGGCACCGTAGAGTTCGACGTCGTACTCGATCTGCACCCGCGGCGCACGATTGCGGGCAATGAACTTCTGGCTGCTGGTGGCCATGGCTTTGAGTCCTCTGGGGTCGGGTTCGTCTCTCGGGTCCGTCAGGACTGATCGCTCAGCCCCGCCAGCCGCTCCACCTGGCTGACGCTGTCGGGAGCCATATCGCGGATGATGTCCATAAAGGACATGTTGATCAAGCGCTGTGCCCGCCGGATCAGCAGCGGTGCCGGATTGCTGGGCTGATTGTGCTCAATCCAGGCGCAGATGCGCTCGAGTTCGCGCACCGCGTCCTCCCGATTGACGATGGCACCGGCGGCCGGCGCCGGCGCCGAGGCGGACGCTGCCGCAGCAGCAGGGCCGTCGACGACCGGTGACGCACCGCCACGGCACTTCGCGACGGCGTCGGTGACCACCTTCAGCAGGCCCAGCAAGGCCGATGCATCGGGCACCCGGTCAGACGGCAGGTGCTGCTCGAACGCGGCAACGATGGCCAGTCCGCAGTCGTGCGCCGTACGCGCGTCATCGGCGGCCTCGGGGTTCGCCTTCAGCAAGCCGTCGAGCGCCTGCAGGACACCGGGCTCTGTCGGCACGGTCTCGCCCGGCTCGGCGCCGGCGCGACCGAGACCGAGCTCGAGATCGCGCACCGTCAGGCCGCCGCGCACGGCGGCGATGGTGGCCGATCTGAAGTCGGCCAGCCCCGCACCGGTCGCCAGCAGGGGTGCAATGGCACTCAGCCGCATCGTCGGATCGTCGTTGTCGGCGGTGTCGAGCTGCGGGTGCACCGCAACCCAATGCCGTTCGAGCAGGCCACGCAGCAGTGCCAGCCCCTGTGCCGCGCCCGCCAGGCCGTGCAGCCGGGCGCCGCCGCGCACGAGCCAGACCGCGAGCCGCAGGTCGCGCGTGCGTTGAGCGAGTTCAAGCGCCAGGTCGACGACGGTGGGCCAATCGGGCGGCTCGGAAGGGTAGGTCCGGTCACCGTACTGAACCTCGGGCTTGCCCGCGCCGGCGCGTTCGAGCGCCATGAACTGAGGGTCGTAGGCGAGATCCTCGCCGCCGGGCCGGGTGTCCGACAGCGGGGTCAGCAGGGAATCGAGATCGATCTGGAAAGCCGGCATAGGGTGCAAACCCGGCCACGAGGCGCCGGATCCGACATGCCTCTCACTCTAGAAGCCCGCAGGGCGGCGGACAGTGGTCGAAAGTCATCTCCGCCCTTCGGCCCGGAACGGCCCAGCGCGTCAACCACGGAGGTCAGCCCAGCACCGACTTCAGGATCTCGAACAACCGGCGCGGCTGAACCGGCTTGAACAGCACGGGGTCGCCACCCGCGGCGACGCGGCTCACTTCGTCGCGCGCGGTTTCGCCGGTCACCAGCACCGCCGGCACGTCACGCCCGCACAGGCGGCGGATGTTCTCGATGACTTCGGCACCGTCCGGGCCGTCACCCAGGTGCAGATCGCTCAGCACGAGGTCCACGTGCCCTTCGAGCGAGGTGACGGCACTCTCGGCCTGCACTCCGTCGGCCGCCGTCATCACGTGGTAGCCCCACTCCTGCAGCAGGGCCCTCAGGCCTTCCCGGATCGCCTCCTCGTCGTCGACGACCAGCACCATGCGCGGCGTCAGCACGGTCATCGGCACGGTGTCGGCCGGCGCCAGGTCATCCTGGATGCCGGGCAGCCCGCCGATGGCCACGCCCACCCGGAACATCGTGCCTCGGCCCGGCACTGAATGCACCTCCAGCCGATGGCCAAGCAACCTGGCCAGCCGCTTCACGATGGCCAGGCCCATGCCCAGGCCGCGACTTCGTTCGCGTTCGGCCCGGCCCACCTGGTAGAACTCGTCGAAGATGCGCGGCAGCTCGCGCGTGCCGATGCCGCAGCCCGTATCCCAGATCTCGATGTTCACGGCCTGGGCCGTGCTGCGCGCCACGACGACGATGCCGCCGCGACTGGTGTACTTGATGGCGTTCTGCACCAGGTTGCCGACGATGCGTTCGAGCAACTGCGGGTCGCTGGTGACCGACTTGCCGCCCGGCGAGAAGCGCAGGCCCAGCCCGGCGAATTCCGCCTGGCCGGCGTACTGCATGTGCAGCCGGCGGAACATGTCGCGCAGCGGAAAGGTCTGCAGCCGCGGCATCAACGCACCACCGTCCAGGCGCGAGATGTCCAGCATCGCGTTGAAGGATCGGTCGAGCCCGTCGATCGCCAGCATCAAGTTGCGTGCCAGCGGCTCTTCGGGCGAGCGCTGCAGCCGCTTGTGCAGCGTGGCGGCGAACAGCCCCAGGGCATGGACGGGCTGGCGCAGATCATGGCTCGCGATGGCCAGGAAGCGGCTCTTCTCCTCGTCGGTGCGGCGTGCTTCGGCGAGCTCGCGCTCCAGCTCGCCGGAGCGCTCGATCTGCTGCAGCAGCGCCACGATCGCCTGGTGGCGCGACTCGAAAGCCTGCCATGCCAAAGCTGCCGACGCCAGGCTCGCGGCAGCGCCGGCCAGCAACCAGCCTGGCGCCTGCCCGGCAATCGCGGCGCTGGCGGCCAGCGGCAGGAGCGAGAAGACGAGCGCCGCCGCGCGGCCCGAAGCCAGCGCCGCTGCGGCGAGGACACCCACGACACTGGCCAGCATCGCCAGCAAGGGTCTCAATTCGGCGGCGGCCCACCACGCCGGCAATGCCGCCACGACGGTGGCTGCGGCCGCCAGCCCGGCCAGCCCGGGCGGAGTCGCCCGCCGGGTCTGGTGCCCGACCCAGGCCATGGCCGCCGCGACGGCTGCGACACTGCAGCCCCAGACCCAACCAATGGCCGTCGGCCAGGCGCCGAAGGCCAGGGCCACGAGCGGCACCTGGATGATGCACAGCGCGGCAACGAACCGCAGCTGTCGGGCCGCCTGGTGCATGGCGGCGTCGCGAGCCCGCCGGTTCAACGCCCGGTGCTCGGTGTGCGTCGTGTCCGGCGCCGCATCGTCGACGGCCTGGCAGCGGCCTTCGACCGCGACCAGGCTCGCACGGCGCGCCGGAGCCGAAATCGGGTCGTGCGCCTCGATCATCGGCCGCGGAACCGGCTGCATGCGCTGCTGGCGGCCCCCACGCTCACCGGAAGAGGCTGATCAGGTGCGAGCGCGAGCGCACGTCCAGCGCCAACAGCAACGACGACACGTAGTTCTTGACGGTGCCGAGCGAGAGTTTCGTGGCCGTGCTGATCTCCTGGTTCGTGCACCCGGACAGCACCAGCTCCAGGATTTCCAGATGGCGCGGCCCCAGCTCCGCGACCCGGTCGTAGGCGGCGGTGACGGGCAGGCGCGGAAACGATGCCGTGCCGATCGGCGGCAGTCTGCCTTCGATGCCGTGCGGCGACTGCAGGATCGAGATCAGCGCCTCCTGCAACTGATGCACGTTGGAGCCCTTGCTGACATAGCCGACGGCACCGAGCACGCGCGCCTGGCGCACGACGAACTCGTCCTGGGTCGCGCTGAAAACGGCCACGCGCGCCAGCGGGTGCTTCTGCAGGAACAGCCGCAGGCCCTGCAGCCCTTTGCTGTCGGCCAGGTTCAGGTCCAGCAGCACCAGGTCGATGCCGGGCACGGCGGCGAAGATGCGGATGGCCTCTTCGAGCGTGTCGGCCTCCAGCCACCGCAGGGCGACGCCGCGCACCTCGGTGACGGCCGACTTCACGCCGACGCGGACGAGTTCGTGATCGTCGACCAGCAGGACCTGCGGGGCGGTCGACATGGGTTCGATGCGGTCGAATGGCAAGGGAGGCAAGGTGTTCAAGGCACTCGGCGCCGGCCCGCCGGGCGTGCTGGCAGCCGCGGCCCGCGTGTCGGGTTCAGCAGTCCACGATCTTCAACTCGACGCGGCGGTCGAGTGCGTCCGAAGCGTCGTCGCGGCCGTTGCCGACGACCGTCTCGCGCGACCCGGCGCCGATGGCGGTGATCCGCTTGGCCAGCGCGGGAGATTTCTGCACGAGTTGGCTTTCGATCGCCTTCGCGCGCATCAGCGACAAGCGGTTGTTGACCGCCTCGCTGCCGGTCGGGCTGGCGTGGCCGACCACGAGCAGGCAGCCGTTGCGCTTGGCTGCGCTGGACGCCATCGCCGCGATCCAGTTCGAGTACGGCAACGGCGGCCCGGCACCGGGGTCCGACCAGAGTGTCGCGGTCCCGGGGCGGAACAGGAACTTCACGCCGAGCCGCTTGCCGTCCAGGCCCTGGTCCACGATGCGTGCAAACGCCTGGCCCGCGGCGTCACGCCGGCCCAGCCGCCATTGGGTCAGGTAGAGCCCGGTGTAGGTGCGCAACTGCCCGCCGCCCGGCATGCGCTCGGCGGCTTCGAAAAGCTTCAACGCCGCCGCATGCTGCCCTGCACCGTACGCGTCGGCGGCCTCGGCCAGCGTCGCCGCCACGAGGATCCGATCGATGTAGGCGGGATGGACGGGATCACCCGGATTCATGCCCTGGCAGCTCTCGACGTATCCCTGCGTCGCGGCATCTTCGGCCAGCACGGGCGCGTCGCGGTAGAAGGGCAGTGGCATGGGATCCACACCGTCGAGCTTGGCGAAGGCCAGGCCGGTGCCGACCAGCTTGCCGGTCCTCGAGTCCACCAGGGCGAGGCAGATCCGGTACGTTTCACGCCGGCCTTCGGCCTTGCGCTCGGCGTTCACGCCTGTGAGCGTGCCGATCAGGACCCATGGCGAGCGGCCGACAGTCGTGCCGTTGAAGGGCAAGGCCTCGAACTGCGAATGGTCCTCGCGGATGAGGCGCATGGTGCGCGCCGCCAGCGCCTGCGTTGCATTCGACTGCACCCCGGTGAGGCCATCGACGAATGGATCCACGGTCAAGGGCCAACGCTCCCCACCTGCCGCTGGCGGCAACTTCGCGCTGCCGAGCAATTGGTTGGCGGCGTCGAGCACGGCCTCGTCGAACGGCAGGACCGGCCTTGGCGCAGCCGGCTCGGCCTTGGGAATTTCGACCGGCGCCTGGGCGACGACCGGGGGAGGCGCTGCCACGGTGGGCGCCACATCGGGCTTCGCGCACGCGGCGATCAGCGCTACAAGGAGAACACCAAGGGCCCGGTCTGCTTTGGCGGCCAAGCCAAACCTCGCCCGGGCTGAGAACACGCGGCACATCGTGAGATTCCTCTGGTCAGCTTGCGGAAGTTTTCGTGAATTCCGCGTTTGTGGCAAGTCTGCGTTGGAATGCCGAGCCGCCGGTCATCACGCCGCAACCCGCGCCAACTCGACCGATGATGCCACTCGGCCAGTGGCAACTCAGCAGGTTGCGATCATCAACCTGGCGGCGTTGACCGTGCCGGTTGCGAAACGCGGGCCATCGGGATGAGCCGCCTGGCCAGCCAGTACGCGCATCATGCAACAGCGGCCACCCCTGCAGTGGCGGCCGCCGAGCAACCCGACCCACCTGCGATAGCGCCGGGCCGGCGCCCCGCAGGCGGGCCGAAGGCTCACAACCGCGACAGCTTCGCGCTCACCTCCTGCGCCACCGGCAGGTGCAGACGCAATCCGGCGTTCGGCTGCAGGCGCTCGGCGCTGGCGCCCAGGTCGTTGACGAAGCGCTGCTGCCAGGCCTGGGCAACCACCGGCGCCGGTACCCCCGGGCGGGCTGCCTGCATGCCGGCTGCCGGACCGGCAGCGGGACCCGTGGTCGCCGCCGCCCCGCTCCAGTCGATGACGAAGCCCGGCAAGGACAACAGGGTCTGGGCCTGGTGCCGGTGCGACTTCGGCTCCTGGGTCGCGACCGACGAATCACCCCAGATCTCTGGCGTCGCGCGTCGGCCGGGCTGCAACTGCTCACCCATCACGCCGTCGTCGCCGTGACCCCGGCCAAGAACGTGGCCGAGTTCGTGCGCCAGCACGGACAGCAGTTCGGCCGGTCGGTCAGCACGTCGAAGCCGGCATCCAGCGCCGCCTTGCGCAGGCCAGCCCGTTCGAGCAGGCCCAGTGGCTGCGGGTCGATCATGGCCTGCCGGCGTCAGGCCGGCACCGCCGCCTTGGGCGGGCGGCAGACCGGCACCACCCGCAGTTCGAGCCGATGGTCTTGCTCGCGCACCACGAACTTCTGGTTCACCGGCTTGTGGACCGTGTCGACGCGCTCGATGACCTCCCGCACCGGGGCATTGCCGTCGGTCTTGGCCAGCACCATCAGCCGCAGCATCTTGTCGTTCAAGCCGGGCACGGTGTCCTTGCGCTCCCACAGGCTCAAGGCGCCCTCGGTCACGCCCATCAGCCCGGCCAGCGCCTCCTGCGTCATGCCCAGCCAGCTACGCAGGAACTTGAATTCCTTGCCGGTCAGCGGCCCGGGCTTCTTGGTCAGCTGGGCCGCCAGCAGGGCGTGCAGGCCATCCACGTCGTGCACCGCCACCGCCTTGCCGTAGGGCGTGGTCTTCAAGTCGTAGCCATTCTCCAGCCAGACGTTGTCGAGCCCGCATTGTTTGTACTGAAGCACCGTCGTCTCCTTGCTCAGCGCGTGCGCGTCATCACCGTCACCACCACCACGTCGGGGTTGGCCTCGTCCAGCGCCGCCACCACCGCCACGTTTCGGCTGGGGCCGAAGTGCTCCATGCGGCACTTCAGGTGCCCGGTCTTGCGGTCCATCTGCGACGGCCGCTGAATCACTCCGTGGCGCAGGCAGTCGATCACTTCCAGGTCAGAAATGCCCCGCTCCAGCATGCGGTCGCGGGCGTGCTCGGTGATGAAGACCTTGCCCGAGTCGGCTGCCAGTGCCCGCACATGATCGAGCGTCGGCACCCCGAGCATGCGTTGACCGTCCGGCGATCGTGGCGTCAACGCCACCAGCAAGTCCGTGCCCTCGGGGAGGAACTGCACCGCGACCTCCTGCGTGACCCTCTTCAGGAAGTCGACGTCCGAAATCTGCGATGACGCGATGACGAGCTCGGCCCCGGCACCCGCGCGGACCGGGACAGCGCCGCCCAGCGCGAACTCCCAGTGCCCATCGACCCAGTGCACCGGCAGCTTCAGCCGGGCGGGGATCTTCCTGGTCATGGCGCGCCCGCCTGCATCCCGTCCCACGCCGCCAGCACCAGCCGCCGGGTGCGGTTCTCACCGTACAGGCGCATCTCCATGTCCTTGAGCACGCGGAAGGTCTCGCTGGGGTAGGCCGAAGCTACCAAGCAGGCGCAGAAGGCCGGCAAAAGGGCCGCCAGGGCGGCGGAAGACTCGGTGGTCAAGTACCGAGGCAGGAAGCCGACCTTCGACGTGGAGCAGTTGCACCGCACCCACGAGCTTCTGGCGATGGGCTGGACTCCGTCCGCAATCTCCGCCGAGATCGGCATCCCGCGGGCGACGGTCTACCGGATCAAGGACGATCCCGCCAAGGTTGTGGCGCTGCTGGAGACCTGGGGGATCGCGTAGGTTCGTGGCGGGTCCGACCGGGTCGAGATCAATGCAGCCTGCGGATGGGCGTCGCGACGTCGGTGGGCCGAGACCTCACAGTCGCGGACGTGCCCCGTCGCCTGCGCGGACAATCTGGCTGCAGCAAGCGGGAGACAGCGCGTGAAGCCCTATGACATCGAAGTGCAGCGCCTGAAGTCGATGAAGCACGACAAGGGGCTGATCGAGATCAACATCGACGCCTTGGTGATGTCACGCCAGATGCGCGACGACCAGTCCGCCACCAGCTGCCTGCGCCTGCCGGTGGAACACGCACGCACCTTGTTGATCCTGCTGAAGCAGCAGCTGGCCGAACTCGACAAGCTGCAGCCGCGCAGCCGCCGTTCAGGGCGCAGCTGAAGCCCAGGTCGCCATCATCGGTTTCAGCCTGCACGGTGCCGTGCGCTGCGGCGCCGTCTGGTGATGACGTCCCTGGAGTCCGTGCGGCGGCTGGCTGGGTTGGTGCCTCGGCCACGTCTGCAGCCGCCAACCACGGCGTCGCGGCTATCAATCCAATCTCGGCGGTCGGATGCTCGGTTTGGGTGCCGGCACTCGGTCCGTGTAGCTGGTCGACAGCAATGCGACGCGGCCCAGCCCGTGAGGGCTCGATGACAGCAAGGTGAGGGACAGCGGCCACTGGGTGACGTTACCTCGCTGGCGGCCGTTGTTAAGGCTTATGCGACACCTGCCCGGACGCAGTGTGGGTATGCGACCTCCGCGCGCGAGGGCAGGTGTCGCACAAGCCTTAACAATACCTGCCGCTCGATGCATGGCCGCGACAGTGACCGGCGCTGTGCTGGTTGCAGCAAGTCGGCGATGTTGGCTTGGACGGGGCAGACCAGGGGCGCGGATTACGCACCAGAACCCCTGTGGCAGCCCTTCGGAGCATTTCCGTCCATCTTCCCAGGCGACAGTCTGTCGCTCGCCGAGGCCCGGCTGTCGCAGGGCGGTGGCGGCGTGCGCAGGTGGCTCCTAGAGTTCGTTCATCGATATCCGAAGCACCTACCCCGGAGCCAAACATGAACACCCCCACCATGCACCGCATCGCCTCCTTCGGTTTCGCAGTCGTGTTGACGCTCGGCATGATGCTCGGCATCAACGCCCTGGCGGTCAGCGACGCGCCGGTCGGCCTGCTGGCCCATATGGCGAGCACGAGTCCGGTCTGACCGCTGGCAGCCACCGGTTCCTCCCGGGCCCTCTGCCGTGATGGCGCCGCTCGCACCCGAGGGCAAGTATCACCGCTGACCAGCCAGCGGGTCCGGCGGTACGGCGGATGACGAGCGCCACCTGCGTATGCTCCACGGACGCCAGGCTCCACTCGGGCAGCGTGTCCCGCATCCACTGCTCGAGCCGCGCAATACCCACCGCGTCAAGCGCCGCCGCTCACAGCAAGCAACGCCCCGCCGACGCGTCAGGGTCGTCGTGGCTGGCCGATGGGCAGCGCGGCGACGGGGTGGGTGGCCCTGGCAGCCATTACCCCGACCCTACGGCCGGCATTCACCCGCCGAGGTACGGCGTGTACTCCAAGCCCTGCTGCGCCAGCCCGATCAGGTTGATGTTGGTCACATTGAGATCGATATCGGCGGCCATCACGCCCAGGCCAGCTACCGTGTAGGCGCCGGTGTCCAGCAGGCCGACGAAGTACGCACGATCGGCCTCGCCGGGCGGGACACCGACCACGTTCGTGTACAGAAGATCCACGACCGCCTGGTGACCAGCGCCTGCACCCAGCCGCGCGTCGATGGCCAGTTGCATGAGGCTCTCGTAGGTCATGCCGCCGTCGATGTAGTACAGCCCTATCCCGGCATAGACCTCGTTGTAGACCTCCGCAGAGCCGAACACGGCGCCAAGGATCTTCGCCACGGTGCCGGCATGGCCCGACAGGTCGAGCGCGACGCCGATGTCTGCAAACTGAAGGCGCTCGACATTGACCAGCGCATCGGCGCCGTCGAGGACCGAAGCCACCGAGAATCCGGTCGCCGTGGCCACCAGGGCGGCATCGGCGCGCGGCGCGAAGTACGCCGCCAGGTCGATACCCAGGCCGCCGTCCAAGCTGTCGTCGCCGGCGCTGCCCTGGAGCCAGTTTCCGGCTGCGTTGCCGATCAGGATGTCGTTGCCGCTGCCGCCGACGGCATTCTCGATCAGCACGGTGTCGTAGATGTAGACCGTCAGCGGGTCGGTCAGATCGGGGAGCGGATCGGCCAGGCTGAGGTCCGGGTTGCGAGTGGAGAAGGTCAGCGGCAAGCCGACGCGGCTCCAGGTCCCCGGGACCAGGCTGATGCCCGCGTCGTCTGCGCCGTCGACGACGATCGTGTCGTTGCCGCCGCCGTCCCAGATGGTCTGGTTGTAGCGCTCCGTGGAAGCGAAGGTATAGACCGTGTTGCCCGCGTTGTGCGCCAGGTTCGGGCCGTAGAGGTACTGGATGGCGTCGATGTCCACCTTCATCGGCGTCGTGGGTGCGAAGTCGGCCTGCAGCGGCGCCCCCTGGCCGGGGATGTCGTTGTAGGCCATCACCATGTCCTGCGTCGAGAAGTCCGTCAGCGTGTCGTCGCCGGTCTTGGGCAGCACGGCGGGCGTGGACGGCCAGCCCGGCGTGCCGTCCATGCCGGTGTCGTGCGGGTGCTTGAGGCCGATCGCATGCCCGACCTCGTGCAGAAGGGTCAGGAAATTCTGCGTGCCGGCGGCCCAGCCTTCCGGAAACAGGAACGCCTTGTTCATCCAGGTGTCGCCGGCCCCGGCGAAATCCTGCGGGAAGGCCGATACCGCGTAGGTCGACTCGCCGAGCCCGCCCGTGTACCCGAAGCGCAGCACGCCGGCGTCGACGGTGGTGGCCGGGACCTCGAAGAGTTGCAAGTCGGCCACCGCGGCCCAGGAGGCGAGCACCTGGCGTGCAGCCGCCTGTTCCGCAGCGCCGAATGCGACGAATCCCTGCAGGTAGGCCGCATAGCCGCCTTCGGTGGGCTCCGCCGGGTTGTAGTTGCCGGCCACACCGCCACGCACGTCGAACTTGTCGATTGCGTCCGGGAACGAGAAGGTGACGGTGGCAGCGGTGCCGGCCGCCCCCGTGCCCCACTTCGACCCGACGATGAGGGCATCGGTCAGGGGATTGCCGGTGGGGTGCACCAGCGCGGTGATGTCGCCGGTATAGGTCGGCAAGGATGTGGCCATCGACGATTCTCCACGCAGAATCGGTGGGGTCGAAGTGGATCCCCTGTGCCGATGCGCGCGGATTACAAACCATCATCCTCAGATTGTCGAGACCGATCTGCAACCCGGCTCCATCGACGCCCTGGACACGCCTGCCGGCGCGCCCAGGGCGGCTGCCGGCGCCTCAGGACCGGCGCGAGTTGCCACGTTGGCCTTGCCAATCATGGCCAAGGGGCGATCACTCCTCGTCCCCCCGCTCGAAGGGAAGGCAGGACAGGTTGAACACCCGGGTCGAATTCGGATCGGCACTATCGCAGCCCCGCCATGGGCGCCGGCGCCTCTCGGCAGGGCAGCGCCTTGAGCGGTTCCCGGGCGCGGCTCGGCAGTTGTTCGCGCTGCTTGCGGCGTACCGCCGCGGCCGGGTTTCCAGTGCACCTCTCGTGGAACTGAGCATCCTCGAACAGCGATTCCAGCCGCTGCCTGATCCGGCGCAAGGTCTCGGGCACGGTGCCTCCCTTGAGGTTGCGTGCGCACTCGGCGGCTTGACCTGTTCCAGCGCAGCCAGCGACTGTGGTGCCGTGATATCGGCGACCGGTGAG